>Ga0180433_10009852_pt1 | contig 11618 bp, 4 predicted proteins | sample SS_ome_8_FD_132980 | JGI IMG/M metagenome (GOLD analysis project Ga0180433, IMG submission 132980) | Hypersaline lake sediment archaeal communities from the Salton Sea, California, USA - SS_1_D_1 metaG | ecosystem: Environmental > Aquatic > Non-marine Saline and Alkaline > Hypersaline > Sediment... | reverse complement strand
TTCTAAATATATTTGATCTGAATCATCCTGCATACCAGATATGATATTATCATAATATCGAAACACAGTAGTTACTCTTTTTACTTCCCCATTAAATTCAAGTGCAAAATCAAAATAAGCTCTCCCATCAAAACCATCATAAAGAGAAACATAACAAGGACCAAAATATCGAATTGAAAGATAGGAATTTCCACCAGTGGTCATATTTACATACATTTCATCAATTTGTTCTGGAGTTACATCACTATCATATATACGATCATAATCATTAGTCGTAATTTCCTTAGTGTGTAATATTGCTCCACTATTTAATGTTGAAGAACCTAAGGGAAATAATTGTACAAGAAAATAACCTAAACCAGCACCTAAAAGGATAGCAAAAATAAATAAAAATATTAAGAAACCTTTTCCTGTTGATCTATTACCCAAATGAGACCCCTTTTTTCATGTAATAATTTATTTTTATTTTTATATAATGAATAATCAAAATTAGTAACTTAATTCTAAAACCCCGATATTCATTATAAAATTAATATAGTAAATTATTGATTTAAAATAAATTCTTTTATCATTCTATCATTAAAGAGTTGCTAGTAGAATGGTACTAACATTTTCTATGATTTAATTTTTAAAATAGTTAAGAATTTTTTTCACGCCTCCAAACGAGCTCTTGGTCTTAGTTAAATCACACGCGTATGTAATGTTGTATAATACTATATGAGCACACCCCGCTTTGGCATATTTCTCGATTTTTCCTATAATCTCATCAGGCGTACCGTGTAAAAACATTCCATCTACCACTTCCGAAGGAATTTTCTCAAATGCTTCGAGCATCGTTTCCCGGTCGTATTCCGTTGGAATGTAATGGAGAAGTCCGTAAAAATCTTTACCAAATGGATGAGATATTCCAAATTTTTCGAATTGTTCGCTTGCATTAATCAAGGTGTAATTCTTGGCAAAGGGCGTTTCTAATAACCTATCACATTCTCCATGATCTTCATCAACAATTATATTACACCAAATACCAGGGGTGACATCTTCAGGATTCCTGCCAGCTTTCTTTGCGGAATCTCGGATGATAGTTAATTTATTTTTATAGGTTTGAGGATCGAAATTAGTAGGGAGCCAACCATCCCCGAGTCTCCCCGTTATTTCGCACATTTTAGGTCCATGAGCGGCGATCCAGATCGGGGGGTATTTTCCTTCCTTATAAGGCTTGATGGAAAGAACTGCGTTTTTTAAATTCCAAATTTTTCCTTTATAATTAACTTTACTATCGTTTTCCCATAGGAGTCGAATAATATTTATGGTTTCTTCTAGTCTCGTGACTGGTTTATCCCATTTTATACCATACGGAATCACATTTTCACCTTCACCCGTCCCGATTCCAAGAATGACCCTTCCCTTTGAAATGTGATCTTGTGTTAAGAATATTTGAGCAAGCACGGCGGGATGTCTCCTAAACGGTTCTGTCACGCTTGTACCTAATTGAATCATTTGCGTGTTCCATGCCGCTATGGACATTACTGAGAACACATCGTAAAAATCATGAGGGCTAGGTTGTAGTTTGGACATGCTGATGAGATCAGGCGTCCAAATTGATTCTGGTATCCATCCCATGAGATGATCCGCAAACCACACGGAGTCGTAACCATTTTCTTCAATCCTCTTTATTGAAGCTATTCCTTTTTCCATATCCCCTATAAAAGTCCCTTCTGTCCCAATCTTTAAATCGCTAATATCCATCATTGCCACCTTCTTATATTTAATTTTAAAGAATAAGATAATTTACTGATGAGGTTTAATAAAATCAAGCACATCGTCGTAGTCGATCCCTAAGTCCTTTACTAGCTCTATTGTAGGACATCCACCTAAAGTCCATCGACGTTTTTTATAAACGGCGTCTTGAAGTTTTGTATACTGCTCCTCTCTATAATCCCGTAAAATCTTATTTTTTTCCGCTATAGACTTAGTAGTAGGATCAATTCCCATAATTTCTTTTAATTGTTCATCATATCTATTTTGCCTACTCGAGTACTCCTTCTCAGTTACGGGACCCATTGCGCGATAGGGCAGATTAGCATCGTGTTCACGCAATCCTTTCCCTTGTCTAATATTAAAAATCCTCTGAAATGTGTAAACTTTTTCAGACATATGAACTAAATCATCAATGGTTGATTTTCTGCCTGTCATGGCAGTAAAATATTTCGCATACCATTCCACGTGATACAAGATTTTAGCTTGAACGAGTTCTCCCGTTTCTGGATCTTTAATAGGCAAATCAAAATTCTTGGGATCGATTACATCGTTCCATGGTAGCTTGCATAATCCACAAAGGCTAAACCAAGTCCTCCAATACGGGAACCACGTGAGAGCCGCAGCTTTGTCTTCAAAGGTTGGTATTGAACCTCTAACGACGTCTTCGAATATCAACCACGCCTCGTCGTGTTGTGGTCCCTTATTAGTGAATCCATATCCACCCTGTTGAGTTAAGGATTCTTTAGTAACATATTCTGAGAATTCTAAACCTTTATGTTCCATTCCTATATCTTGGAGAAACTGTGGGTCCTCTCCATATTCTTTGGCAAAAAGATCTTTCATTTGCTTGATACCTTTTCCGACTATCGCACCGAACCCTTCTCCTCTTGCAATTTGATGGATCAATTCTATTGCGGCTTCCACGTTTCCAAAATTTAGCTCAAGGCCTCCAGTAATATCAGAGTTAATAATACCTTCCTCGTAGCATTCCATTACGAAGGCTATTCCAGTCCCCACCGAGATGGTATCTAATCCATAAGTATCGCAATAGAAATTCACTTCAAGAACCCATTCAGGATCCCATACACCCCAGTTTGATCCACATCCCGCGATAGTTTCATATTCTGGACCATCTATTATGACTTCTTCTCCTTTAAATGGACCTGTTTTTACCTTATATCCTTTTATATAGTGTGAACAACTCACTGAACATCCGTACCAACAACCGTCCGCTCCTTTTCCCGTGTCTTCTCCGAATAGATCTGCCCAGACTTGTCTTTTGTATGGAATTTCTTTATCCTTGATGTCAGGGTGTTGTCCGTATCGAAAATTCTCAGTAGGAAGTAAATCAGTGATGTTCATAATGTCTGGCAGGTATCCAGTACCAACAACACGCATTTGGTTATGGGAAGGGTCAAGTGTAACGATCTCTTTTTGATGCTGTTTTCCAATTTCTGATAAAGTCTCTGGATCTGCAGGTGCGTTTAGTTTAACATCGTATTGTGGCGATCTTACTACGAGAGCCTTAAGTTGCTTATCTGCCATTACCGTTCCGATGCCACCACGTCCTGCCTGCTTGCACGAAGCCCAATTACGCTTTCGATTATACCATGAGAAATTAAGCATTCCCCAATTTGAATGCTTAGCACCTAATCCGGTGCTTACAACTGAAACTTTTTGTTTTTCTTTATCGATCGTGTCCTTGGCATACATTTCAGTAAGTTTTTGGGTAAGCAGGTGGGAATGATCGGGAATATTATCGGAATTTTCTATTTCTTCAATACGGATAATTCCATCTTCTCCGTTTATAAATACAATGACCTCTTTCTTAGCTTTTCCTTGTATTTCAATGGCATCAAACCCAGATATTTTAAGATATCCGCCAAAATAACCTCCGACGTTGCTATCGATTACAATTCCAGTAAGAGGAGAGATTGAAGTGGCTATAGATTTTCCTCCTCCCGGATAATAGGCCGAAGCTCCTAAGGGGCCAGTAGCGATACAAATTTCGTTTTCGGGATCGTTCCATTTCACAATTCGATCTTTTGGTAGCCCATTCCACATGAGCCACAGGTTAAAACCCTTACCGCCGATAAATTTTTCTTTCATTTCATCCGATACGGGTTTAATAATAATCTCATTTGTAGACAAATTAATGTAAAGAGTGCGGCTCGTGTATCCCTTTTCCAATTCTTTTTGGTCATACTTTTTTTCTGCTAGGATCAATGATAATCACGTGATAAAAATTAAAAAGTGATTATGGAAATTCTCCAACTACAAAAAAGTTTAGGTTTTTCTTGATATTTTAAACTATAAATGCATGGAAATCTAATTATCTATCATGGATGCTATTGATAGAATTATGAAAACCATTAATCACGAAGAGCCGGATCGTGTGCCTTCGTTTGAGTTAGAAATAGATAATTACAAAATTTGCCATCATTTTGAAGAAGAATATGTCTATCAAGGAATCGCAAAATCTGTAAAAGATACTTACAATTTGATGAAAGGAGACACGATAGAATTATCTAAAACGCTTTTACGTGCCACTGAAACAAGAGGGTTTCTTAAAAACACCGTGAAAAGGCAATTCGGAGTGTACGCTAAAATTGGAATTGATGCTTTTGCCGTGCCACTCACGGGATACGTGTTTATGCCTACTTCTTTCGATCAAACATCTTTTTCTGATGAGTACGGTAGGAATTTTGATTTAAAACAAAATCCTGACGATGGAATGGATTTATTTTATTATAGAGATGGCAAATTTAGTAGTTTTGAAGAATATGATGCGGCACTTAAGCCAGATCCCGACAATCCTAGACGAGAAAAATATTTTAAAGCAATCAAAAAAGGTGAGCTAGATTACGACGGAAAGGTTTACGCAGCACCTGCTTTATGGAGTCTTTTTGAAGCAACATGGCAAGCATTCGGATTTACGACTTTTTCTAAGTTATTAATTAGATCTTCGGAAATAAAAAAAGTATTTGACGAGAGAGGAAAGTTCTTAGTAGAAGTACTGAAAAGATATATAGAATGGGGTGAGAGTAATTTAGTATTTCTATTTGACGATTTTGGATATAAAACTGGATTACTAATAAGTCCAGGACATTACAAAAAGTATGTAATTCCATGGATTAATGAGTTGTGCAAGGTGGCGCATAAAGCGGGAGTAAAAGTAATTCTCCATAGCTGTGGTGATATTAGCAAACTCTTTACTGAGCTCATGAATGCTGGTATCGATGGATTCCATCCAATTGAACCAACAACTACAAATCCGGAATACAATATATTCAAGTTAAAAGAGAAACATGGAGACAAAATAACTCTAATTGGTAATGTTTCTCCCCAGGATTTAGCAACAGAAAGTCCCGAATTTATTCGAAATTACACAATAAAGTTAATAAAAGAGCTTGCTCCGGGAGGAGGTTACATGTTGAGTTCTGGGCATAGTATTAATCCAGAAGTGACATTAGAGAACTTTCTTGCGATGCATGATACATTAAAAAAATACGGTAAATATCCAATTAAAGTAGAATAGAATGATTTTTTCATTAAGATCTCATTGGGATTAACAAGACAAAATTGCTTCCTTGAGAATAATCTCCCTCTACTTTATTTTCAACCCAGATCTTCCCGCCATAAGATTTAAGTATTTTTTTTACAATAGACAAGCCAAAACCCATTCCTTTTGACTTCATTTCTGTTTTATATCCCTTTTTAAAGGTATACTGCTTTAATTCATCCATTATGCCTATTCCATTGTCAAGAAACTCGATTTTAACATGTTTTTCATTGTTCTCTTGTACTTCATTTATTCTAATAAGAATCTCTACCAGAGAATTCTTGTTATATTTTGCGGCATTGTTTAAAATATTTTCAAAGACATCTAATAATAGTTCGTTCGCTTGAATATTAATTTTTTTACTTGAACTATCAAATTCTACTTGTATTTCTTTTTTAGGAAAACTATTGATAGTATTTTCAATAGCTTCATGTAAAATTTTGTTCATATTTACTTTTCTTTTTGGAATATTTGAATTATCAAGTGTAGATAGTTTTTGAACATCTTTTATTAGATTTACCCCTCTAAATACATGCCGGTTCATATTTTTCATCATTTCATCTTGTTCATATAAACCTGCCATCTCTTCTTGGTACTCAGAATATAATTGGGAATACCCATATAAAGCATTAAAGATATTGCTAATGTCGTGAACGAATAAATCTTTATAAAAATTAGCTTGCTTGTAGGCTTTTCGATAGTTTTTTTCGGATTCAATTATTTTCTGTTCGGATTTTTTACGATCCGTGATATCACGAGAGATCCCCATAATTTCGTATGGTTTACCTTCAGCATCCCGTATGAGATTCATATTTATTTCAACATAAACAGTTGAACCATCCTTGCAATATTGTTCAAGCTCTATTTGCCATGTCGGATTATATTTTTTATTTCTTATGTTTTTAGGTACAAACTCCTTTCTTATGAGATCTGTAAGAATCTTTAAGGATTCTGGAGGAAACATCTCTTTCATCGTTTGGTTCATGGCTTCTTCAACTGTAAAACCTCTCAGTTCCTTTATAGCTGGGCTTATGTATTTAAATTTAAAGTTCGTATCCATTACCCATATTGCATCTTTGATCCCTTCAGTCATTAATCGATATTTTTCTTCTGAGTTTTTTAGTTTTTCCTCAGTTTCTTTTCTTTCAGTAATGTCTTTACCATAAATATTAACATAGCCTGTTTCTTTTATTGGTGCTATCGTAAAAGAAAAAACACGATTAGCAAGTTGTAATTCAATCTCTTGAGTTTTTATTGAAGAGATTGATTCACTAATATATTCTGATAAAATTAAAGGAACTTTACTACCCTCTCGGATATTAAATAATACTTTACCAGATTGATTAGCATATAAAATTTCGTTAATATTTGCTCTTAATACGGGGTTTGGGTTCTCTGATGGAAATCGTGCGATATCCTCTAATTTTTGTTCTGATTTTTTGCGCTCAGTAATATTGCGTGTTACACCTACCAAACCAATTGCTTTTTGATTCTCATCACGTATAAATGTAACAACCATTTCTACATTGAGAATCGATCCGTTTTTATGTATTTGATCAACTTCAAAAATTCGTATTCGATTTAAGTCTTTTTCTTTTTTTCTTTCCAGGTTAAGCTCATCGCTAAATCCTTCAACTAATATTTTGTATGAGGAAGGCGTGTGGTATTGATCTATTGACATTTTCATTATTTCGTCTACAGTCCAACCAGATAAATTTTGAGTTGAAGGACTTACATAAGTCATGTTTAAACTCATATCTGTTGTCCATACAACATCGTTCGCATTTTCAGAAATTAAGCGTAATCTTTCTTCTGACATCCTTAGTTTTTGTTCAGCTTCCTTGCGTTCGGTAATATCAACAAAACTGACTATATTTTTGTCTATTCCAGGTTTCATTGTAATTTCAATATCCCGTACAACACCATCACTACATGTCACGTGATATACTCTTGCCGGCGTCTCTAAACCCGTTTCAATGGCTTTCTTTATGTCTGAATCCCAGATCGCAACAGATTTATTGCGATAGTTAATATCGGGATATGCTTTAGGATACCAGTCAAAGACCGTTGGAATATCTATTAGAGTATAACCAAACATCTCAACGAACTTTTGATTGAGATCAAGTATATTTCCTTCAAGATCTGTAACTCCTATACCCACGGGTAAGAACTCGAAAATTTCATCTAAATATCTCTCATTGTCCAATAAAGCTTTCTCTGATTTTTTCCGTTCGGTGATATCTCTTATAACAGATATAAGCTTTGCTTTCCCATCCATATCAACCAGTTTACCTTTCGCAGCAACGGGTACATAATATCCATCTTTATGAAGCATTCTAAATTCTACTTCGACTTTACCCGTTTGAATTGTTGTTTCTATTGCTTCAGCAGTTAAATTAAGATCATCTGGATGAACATATAGATAAGATTGAGTGTTAATAATTTCATCAACGGAATACCCAAGTATATCACGCACTTGAGGGCTTATATAAGTAATCATATATTCCAAATCAATTTCAAGAATTAAATCTGCAATATTATCTAATAAGTAGCGATACTTCTTTTCTGATTCCTTTAATTTTCTTTCTGCTCTTTTCCGAGCCGATATATCACGCGAAAGACCTATTATTCCGATTGCCTTATCTTCATTGTTTCGGATAAAAGTTACTGACATTCCAACATCAATTATTTGTCCATCTTTTCTTATTTGCTGTATTTCGAGCTTTCGAGAGCGGGTTAAATCTTTAACTTCTTGTTTCTCAATTTTAAATTCTTCTTTCATTACTTCTGCAATATAAGCTAACGATTCAGGAGTAGTTGTTTGTTTAGCTGACATCCCGATCAACTCTTCCGGAGTATAACCAAGCATATCAAATGAAGCGGGCGAAGCGAAGGTTTGCTTTAAATTCAAATCCATCATAAAAACAGCTTCTTTCGAATTATCTGTTATTATCCGATATTTTTTTTCTGATTCTCTTAACCTTTGTTCCGTAATCTTTCTATCTGATACATCTCTAGCCGTTGTAAGAAAACCTATTAAATTTCCATCTTCATCATAATGATTACTTGTTGTCGTAGAAATCCAAATATAATGTCCGTCTTTATGCTTCACGCGATATTCGACTTCGCCCATTTCAAGAGCTTTTCCCTTCTTAAGAGCTTGAGCAAATAACTCAGTAACTCTTTTGAAATCATCAGGATGCATGGTTTTTCCAAATGCATCTCCAACATTAAGAGGTTTTCCGATTAATTTTGAATATTGAGGAGAGATGTATTTAAGCTTTCCATCTAATCCAGAAATTATTATTGAATCATTTATATTTTCAATTATATCTTTAAACTTCTTCTCAGATTTTCTTAATTCTGAAGTTCTTTCTTCAACTTTATATTCCAATTCAATATTTAATTTTTTTAATTCTTCTTCCGACTCTTTTATCTTCTGTTCTGCTTTTTTACGCTCAGTGATATCAATACCAATACCTACTGTACCTACAATCTCCCCTATATCATTCATTATCGGTGATTTTGTTGTTTCCAAGTACACTGTATTGCCATCCTTATCTACTATGCTTTCTTCAAGAGTAATTTGTTTTTTCTTTTTCATAACAACTTTATCGTCTTCTTTAAACTTTTCAGCAGCATCTTCTCCAAAACAAACAGCGCAAGTATTATTTTTAAGATACTCGGGATCCATTCCAACAGCTTCACCAAATGCTTTATTGGCAAGTATGAAATTAGAATCGAGATCTTTAAGCCAGGCCATGTGAGGGATGTTATTAATAAATGTTTCCATTTCTCTCGACTTCTGTTCTACTTCTTGTTCCACTTTTTTATGTGCAGTAATATCAGAAGAGATTTGCATTATAGCCGTTATATTCTTGTCATCTTTTACAGGTATGATGCGCGTTCGATACCAATTTGTATCAAGTCCAACTGGTCCTGGCCCTAATTCTTCGAAGTCAAATTCTTTTCCTGTCTTAAAGCATTGATTATGAAGTTTTTTTATTTTCTTTGCATGCTCCGGAGATACTAACTCATAGATCTTTTTACCAATTATTTGATCAACTGGGAAATCTGGAAGAATTGAGCGATTAATAAATAGGACGGTTCCTTCACGATCGAGCGTAAAAATGAAATCTGGAATGTTTTGAACTAATGAATGCCATTTTTCTTCTGATTCTCGCAACTCCTGAGTATATTGCTTGATAATTTGCTCCAATTCTTCTGACTTATTCGTTATCATTATAATTTACCTTTAATCTTTATTCTTATTAAATATATCATCTTATTTTGTTGATTCCCTATAGTCTAGAAAGGACTATTCATTTTTAGTCCAATATTTTCTCAAATCATAATTTTAGATGAAAAATTATCAATGATATTGTGACTATTACAGTTTTAGTGAAAGAACTTGTATTTAATATTTCCCATTTCGATAAAGGTAAAAGAAAGTAAAAAAATCATTTATGATATGTACCCAATTGAGGAATCTGCGCTAATTTTTTTGAATTGAATATCGGTCCATCCTTACATACACAAATATCATTATTTTCTCCAACTCCACAAGAACCACAGAGGCCAACTCCACACTTCATTTTTCTTTCAAGGGAAGCTTGAACCTCAATTTTTTTAGATTTGGCGATCTCTATAACTTTTTCCATCATAACTTCTGGACCGCATGTGATTATTAGATCAATAGAATCTTGACCAATTAAATCTTCAATTGTATCAGTTACAAGGCACTTTTTTCCACGAGAACCGTCATCGGTGCTACACATTGTACTTGGAATCTGATCAATTAATCTATCTGCGAAAATAAGCGATGCTTCGTCTTGTGCCCCTATTGTTACTGTAACATTCTTTTTATTCTGCTTGAGTGGTTCAATTAAAGAAGTTATTGCGGCAATTCCCATCCCTCCTCCAACTATGAGAATATTTGATGCGTCTTCGTAGTTCCACGAATTTCCAAAGGGTCCTCTAATTCCAATACTATCGCCTTCTTTCATTGTAAATAATTTAGCGGTGCCTTCTCCAATTTTTTGAACGGAGATTTCAATACGGTTTCCTTCCACGTTAGAAATGGACATTGGTAAGAAATCCACATCAGGGAGCCATAAAATTACAAATTGACCCGGTCTATAGGCTTTTGCTATTCTTTCATTTCTAATAGTAAAACTCTTGATCTCCGGAGAATGGTCTACAATCGATTCGATCTGAACGATATCAGTTTTATTGCGTGTTATTTCTAAAACTAATTCCTCATTATCCTTTACCAGTTTTTTAGTCTCTAATATTCCCTTCTCTAGTGCGAGATCGTAGGCTCCTTTACCCTTCTCTGTTCTGATAATCATCGTATTCCATCCTTCTTCACTACCTACTCCTCCAACGGAAATATCTGCAAAGGAAGCAGTGTAATCAGAGCAAGAAAAACAAGCATTTCTAATGGCTTTATCATATAAATAATTCAGAGGGATCTCTTTATCTCCGGATTTTGTTGTTATTAACATCTTAAAATTATTTTTATCAGTTTTAACTTTTTCAATCTCAGCGGGATCAATATCAAACTCTTTGAAGCATTGAGATAATAATTGGTTGTAAAAGGTTCCAAAACAAAAGGTTCCAATTGCCAAGCTCACCATATCATACGCTTCAAAATCGAATCTTGGATGGTTTTGTAACTTCCTTAGTGCTTGAATTTGACACGGTGTTCCAACCACTGCGATGTCCTTATGTTCCTTGTTAATTGCTTCTCCTAATAATGAAAGCGTGGGACTTTGGCTTGGTTTATAACCAATAGACTCGTTAAGATCCTCAGGGATTTCTGCAATTAATGGGTAAGGGATGTAATTATCGTTCTTTCCTGTAACGATTGCTGCATCGATTAATCCATTTCTCATTGCAAGATCTAGTAAACCTGTGATAGGCCCTGCGTTTTTATTCAGATTATCTTTTGCAGAATCTGTAAGCCTTACTGATACGATTTCGATGTAATGACCTAGGATCTTATCTTGTTCCTTCCCAAACACCCACTTGTCTAACAATGATAGCGGTATTTGTTCAGTTCCTGTTTTTGGACATAAATTGTAACATACTCCAAATCCATCTCGGCAAGTATTCATATCCTTACAAGATCCATCTTCAATTGGAACTTCTTTGTCTTTATCATACTTGATGTTCATGCAAAATGCACCACAAGCTTCACGATACGTGCACTTTCCTGTTTTAATGATTTCAGAATCTAATTCTTTCCAGCCTTTTTGAATCCTCATTTTAAACTTTCCCCTCCACTGGTTTTTTC
>Ga0180433_10009851_pt1 | contig 11619 bp, 9 predicted proteins | sample SS_ome_8_FD_132980 | JGI IMG/M metagenome (GOLD analysis project Ga0180433, IMG submission 132980) | Hypersaline lake sediment archaeal communities from the Salton Sea, California, USA - SS_1_D_1 metaG | ecosystem: Environmental > Aquatic > Non-marine Saline and Alkaline > Hypersaline > Sediment... | reverse complement strand
GCCGGAGACCTGCTTCAAATGACCGTGTTTGAGGCCGACACTCTGAATACAACGGCCTGCGTCAGTTCACGGGGGCATATCACGCTTCCGCTTTTCGGCCAGATCCGGGTCAAAGGATTAACCGCCGGCCAAGTAGAGATAGAAATTGAAGATCTTTTCCGGACAAAATACATCAAAGACCCCCATGTCAGTGTGTTTGTTGAAGAGCATTTCAGCCAGCGGGTGACATTGGTGGGACAATTTAAAAATCCCGGAACCTATGACTACGTTTCAAAACAGCGCCTGCTGGATGTCATGGCCCTGGCCGGGGGTCTTTCCGACAAGGCCGGAAATACCGTCCAGGTCCGGCGCCGTGCAATGATTCCCGGCAAACCCAACGTTTTTGTGGTCGACCTGGACCGGCTTATCACGGAAGGTCGCACGGAACTGAATGTCGAGATTAACGGCGGAGACGTTATATTTGTTCCCGAGGCCGGCAATTATTTTGTTGACGGTGCCATTCGACGCCCGGGATCCTACCCGATTCGAAATAAAATGGTTCTCAGGGAGGCGTTGGCGGCGGCCGGTGGAATTGCCCCATACGCTCTCAAGGATTCCCTTGTATTGATCCGATATTTCAAGGACACGGGACGCAAAGCCCTCGAACTTGAGATTAATCCGGAGAATCAGGAAATGGAAATACAGGACCGGGATATCATTGTGGTTAAATCCAGCACCTGGGGCAAACTGGTTCACGGAACCGGCATAAATATCGGCATCCCCGGATTAGGGGTTGGGTATCATGACCCGGAAAGGGGGTACTGGTAGTTTCCCCGAAGAGACCTTTGAAACCTTTGAAATAGGACTTGTCGGTCAATACTCCAACCGCCTGACCTGAAATGAATCTCCGTGCGCCACAAGCTCCATGGAGATGGAGCCGCTGCTTTCCAACCATTTTCCGGTTTCCACCCGTCTGGCCCGGGCATGAAAACTCCCCTCGATTCTGATGACCCCGGTTCCTTTCTGAATGGCATACCTTTTGAGTTCAATCCGGTAATTCATGGAATCAACGCTTTCAAAAGTTCGCCGATATTGGTCCAGCCGAGACGTAAACGATTCGCCCTTTTCCATGGCATCCGGCGTAAAAAAGGCAGCAAACTGACCCAGCTGTTCTTTCTCATAGGTCCGGCAATACTTGCTTAAAAAAGCGTTCAGACGGGACTCTAAATCTTCAGGCATCCTTGCCGCTACTGCAACTCCGGCAGTGGAACTCTGATTGATTACCGGCGTCTTAACAGGCGGTTTATCTTTTTTTGAAACACCCCCTGCCGCGGGTTCTTGAACGGTTTTGAAAGATTTCGCCATCAGCGGCGGAGATGCCTGTTTCTCAGAAGGCGCAGAAGTAGTTTTGTTGACTTCAGGGACAATGGCATAATCTTTTTGAGGAGAACGGTCTTTTTTTTCTAAAAAAGCGGTTTTGTCAGGATCTTTTTCGGGTTTCTTTTTCTCCACGGTAAGCGGCTTGGTTTTCGGCGGCGTAATTTCGGGTTTTTCTGATTCAATCCTGGACGCGGCAACACGTACTTCCGGCGCCTTATTGCCGCCTGAAGCCGCTGGTATGTTCTCCGGATCGCCAACCGGTCCTGACGGCACAGATGAAGAACTCTCCTCTTTCTTTGCGTGAGTTTCCTTTACCGGCTTGGGCTCAGAGTCCCTTACCTTATAATAACGGGAACTTTCCGCTTTCCCGGTTTCCACTCTGTCTGAAATTTCGGAGGTTTTATTCTCCGGCGCCGAAGGAAGGGGGGGGTCCAAGTCATTTTTCTCTTTCGTTTGTCCGGGGTCATCTGTCTCGGGTTGCATTAATCCCTGGTCTGAAGAGGGCGTTGAGCTTGTCTTCACCGGGCCGTAAAAAACATATCCGGCAACAAGACCGACCACTATAAGCAGAACAATACGGGTTACCACTGCAGACTTGTTATGAACTTTTCGATTCCCGCGGGTTTCTTCCCGCTGTGTAACGGGAATCTCGGGTTTTGACTGAATCTCATCACCGGAGGTATCCGCATGCTCCCGTATATCCGAAATTTTAAGTTTTGATTCACTCTCATCGGCGGAATAATCATCATCCGGGTGAATCACCGAAACGTTACGTTCTGATTCGAGCTCATCAGCGGAACCATGAGGATCCTGACGATTCCTGTTCAGGTTCGATACCTGGAGTTCTTCCCTGCACTCTTTAATAATATCCGGGGTTATGATTACATTGTCCCTGACATAGCCACTCAACAAGGCATGATCGCAGATAATATTTATCAGCCGCGGATAGCCGCCGGAGAAAGAGAAGACTTCATAAATTGCGCCTGAACTGAAAATATGTGTTTTTGCACCGGCAATTTCAAGTCGATGCCGGATATACGCTTCCGTCTCACGGAGTGTCAAAGGCTCAATGTGATAGCTGAGCGTAACTCGCTGTCTGAGAGCCCTGTTTTTATATTCCTTTAAAATGTCAATAAATTCATTTTGCCCTACAAAAAAAATGTTCAGAAGTCGAACGTACTCATCTTCCAGGTTCGATAAGAGCCGGATCTCTTCAAGCAGATCATTGCTGATCCGCTGGGATTCGTCAATAATCATCAATACTTTTTTATTTCGCGAACGGATCTGTTTTAAAAATTGTTTGAAGGTAATGAGAAACTCCGCTTTGCCGGTAAAAGTTCTCTCCATGTTAAATGCATTTGAAATAATATTAAAAAACTCTATTACTTCCAAACTCGGATCGTAAATTGTAGCAACCAGTGTATCATCTCCGAGGCTTTGGATGAGAGCATTAATGAGTGTAGTTTTGCCCGTTCCCACATCACCGGTCAGGGCAAGGATGCCCTTGTTCTCAAGAATAGCGTATCTCAAGGTCGCAAGGGCTTCTTTGTGCTTTTCTCCCAGCCAGAGGAAATTCGGATCCGTGCTCATCTGAAAAGGTTTGGATTCCAAATTGTAATAAGAAAGATACATGGGGTTCCTTTTACTTTTGGTTATTCCGTAAGTTCCTTGGTTTTCCTTTTAATATCCCTGGTGCTCCCGTAGCTGTAATAACTATAGTATCCATAGTAGGACTGATATCCGAAGCGTTTGCCGAGATTCACCTTGTTGATAATACATCCCAAAATCTTTCCCTGGGAGTTAAGCACGCTTTTTTTAAAATGAAGCAAGGCATCACGGGTGGTTTCGCCCATGCTGCTGACCAAAACCACGCCTCCCATATGCCGTGAAATAACCAGGGCATCGGCAAACCCCAGATACGGAGGTCCGTCTACAATCACACGATCAAAACGCCGGGTCAGGGTTTGCACCAGCATTGCAAACCGGTCCGAGGCCAGCAACTCAACCGGGTTCGGAGGAATCGGTCCTGCCGGTATAAAACACAGGTTGGATATACCGTTCCGGCAGATCAGACCCTTGCCGCTGACCCCTGACAGGAATTTCGAAAGTCCGGGACTGGAGCTGTCCCCCGGGTCCTGGAAAAACTTGTGGAGCTTGGGTTTGCGCATGTCCGCATCCACCATGATCACCCGTTCCCCGGCGCCGGCAAACGCCAGGGAAAGATTGGCCGCCATAGTGGTTTTGCCTTCCGAAGGTTTGGTGCTTGTCATCACAAAGCTTCCGGCTTGGGAAGCGGTCCCGGACAGCTGGATCGACATTTTGGTGCTTCGCATGGCTTCGGACAAGGGTGCTCCGGGATCGTTCACAAAAATATTTTCAACCGGAAACCCGTTGGTTTTGGACAGGGGCACCACCCCTAAAATAGGAATCTGAAACCGGTCGGAAATCTCATCAGGATTGGTTATGGTATCGGTAAAATACTCCAGGAAAAAGGCCAGACCCAGGCCGCCCATCACCCCCACCACAACGGCCAGGAGCAGATTCAATTTAACATTGGGTTTAAACGGCTTGATCGGAAGCATGGCCCGGTCTATAATGTTGATATTGCTCGACGACACCCCGACCATGGACTCAATTTCTTTGGTTCGCTCCAGCAGGCTCTGGTAGATCCCTTTGTTGGTCTCCACTTCCCGGGCCATAATTTTATACTGGGTTGCCCGTTCATTCAGGTCAATGGCCATTTGTTTCTGATGCTCTACACGGGCTCGCATGGTTTTGACCGTTTGCAAAGCGGCCTTGTATTGGTTTTCAATTGCCAGAAATACTTTTTGTTCCTCGATGCGGATTCGGTCGGCAATACTGCCCATCTTCATCTTTAACGCTTTTACGGCGGGGTAATCATCGTGAAAGGTAACGCTCAAGTCCTCATATTCGGATCGCAGGCGCGCATATTCGGCTTTTAAACCTGAAATTACCTGGTTTTCCATAACCTGCGGCAATCCCGAAGGTCCGTCCGCCGTGGCCTGTTTATAGACGGATTCCTTGCCGATCAATCCGGCTTCCGCCATGGCCAGAGCTGAATTCAATTCCTCGAGTTGGCGATATACGCTGTTGAGCTTGGCATCCAGGGACACAATGCCCGCCTGTTTTCCAAACCGGTTTAACTCCTCTTCCGCTTTTTCCAGGCTGATTTTGGCCCTGTCGATCTGCTTCATCAGAAATTCCCGGGCCAGTTGAGACGCTTCGAGTTTTTTCTCCATATTCCAGTGGACAAATTCTTCTACAACAGCATTTTCCACGCTTCGGGATAATTGCCGGTCCGGGGATGTGAAAGAAACGCCGATCAGCATGGAATTTCTCTTGGGGGAAACTTCCAGATTATCTTCCATAAATTTGAACAAGGCCTGTTGTTTTACCGCTTCTTCGGAAATTAAAGAGGAATTTTTTTCATGGTCCTCGGTGTTGGATATTAAAGCGCTTAAAAAGTCTTTAACAGCTTCTTTTATGCCGGAGACAATACCCGGTTTTCCGTCACCATACAGGGTATCAATAATAACCGGATGGTCGGTCAGTTCCAACTTTTCAACAACCCTGCGGATAAGGGCATTGTTTTGCAGCAGGTCTACCTGGGTCTGATAAAACTCCTGGGCACGCATTTCCGTGCCGACAACCTCTTCGAATTTGGTCACCTTCTGGTTTTGCGGCACGACCTCAATGGATGTGGACGCCTTATAGATTTTGGGAGAAGCCAGGGTTAAAATAAGGGTGGTAATAAAGGTTAGGGCCAGGAAACTGATAATGAGCCATTTTCGACGGAAAATAACATCCAGATAGTCGCGCAGGTGGACTTCTTCAGTGTCCCACTCGGGAACCGCATGCCGGAATTCCGAGGAAGGGAGATTCTGGTTGCGTACCCCCCCCGCATTGCTTCCCGGAATTTTGGTTAATTCGATTATTTCATCAGACATGATTTACCCCATTTATATTTACTAATATCAGACGCCCTTGTCCATGGTTTTTTCATTCATCATTTTTACCCCGCCTGCCCGGTTAAACCAGAAAGTTGTTTAACCGGTGTGAAACGTTTTTCCTATTTCACAGGGGCGATGTGGGACATTCGATATTCATCTGTCTAAGCAACCCTGAACCTTTAGCCCGTTAAATTTGCGTTAGCAACAGCGCAGTGTATTTAACCGGGCCAGAACCCCTAAACCTCTGAACCCTGAACCCCTGAACCCTGAAAGCTCACATCTTTTCCAGCTTAAAATCATCCAGCCATAAAATACCGGCAATCTTGTTGTCAAACCGGCGGCTGGGCTGCCGGCACAGGCGAACCACTACGGCATGGCAGCCTTGGGGCACGGTAAATTCCATATCCTGTTCCTGCCAGGGGTGAGTGCCGAGCATCATGGGGCCCTTGAAATAAACCCCTTTGCAATCGTACCCGTAAATATCCACAAACGGCCCCTGGTCTGTTGTAATATTTTGACTGCGCCACCCATACGTCAACCGGTAAGGCGTGAGCGGATCCACGGGCACGATCTGGTACAGGTGGCCAAATGAAATATTTTCCGATCCCTCAAACTTGATTTTCAGGCTGCGGGTTCCGGAAAAAGCCTCGGACAAGGTGCGCCGTATCGTCCATTTTCCCTTGTTATTTGCGGTATATCGCCAGTCAAATCCGCGCCCTGTGATTTCCTCCTCGAATCCGGGGTTGGTCAGCTCTTGAATGCCGGTGTTCGATCCCCGGATCTTTGCTGCCAAGAGGACCTGTTTGTTGCTGATAAGAAAGTGTATATATTTCAAACGGATATCTTCGTTCTGAACTTCGACGGACATAATCTTGTTCCAGGCAATTCGGGCATCATTCACCCTGCCCCATTGCATGAGCCATTCAAGGAATGCAATTAAATTGGGCGGATCCACCACGTTAACCGCACGCATTGCGCTACCGGCCAGGTGCGTGTCCAGCAGTTGAAACGCATCGTGCACCTTTATGCGCTGCCGGATCAAAAAATTGATGTTATCCAGAACTATGTTTTCCATCCCCAATTCGTGGGCCAAAAGAATCTGATCCCATTTCCAGCGGTAAACATTCTTAGTCAAACCGTCCGAAAACTGCAATATGCGTCGAGCCGTGTCCGGACCCCTCAGAACTGTTTCAGCCTGTGCCAGCTTCAGCCATGCCCACATATGGAAAACGTCCTGCAATACGGCCTGTCGAAATAACCGGGCGGCCGTATCGGAATCGTTTTCAAACCAGGCATTGCACCCCAAATCATAAAGTGCCCGGGGAAAGTGCTTGAACTTTTTGATTTCTTTTTCTTCATAGGTGTAATTTTCATAATATATTGTCCGGTACCGCCAGTTATGGACCACAAGCCAAACCGACAACACCGCCAGAACCAGCGTAATCAGACTCTTAACGATTATACTTTTGAATCTATCTACCATGATAATTAGAAGGTCAGAAGATTAGAAGATTAGAAGGTTAGTAACAAAATTTTGAGGCATTAAATTCCATTGAATTTAACATTGCAATAATCTGCTCATAATCATCATCAAGACTATCAAAAACATCTTTTTCTATTGAAATATTTTCATTGCCGCCTCAAAAGCGCGTCTTTTTATCCGCCGTTAGTTTGGCGGACTTCTCTCCCCCGCCCTGCCGCAAACACACATGAACAATCCCCATCAGCATCACAAAATACACGCAGTTGGCCGGCATCTGAAGATTAAAGTCAAAAAAGCTGTGAAAGGCCATGGAAACCAGACCGCTCAAGGCCCCGACGGCAAGAAAAAATCCAAAGGGGTCCTCTTGCAGGCGCATCTGCATAACTTTGTAAATACTTCTCACCAGAAAAACATAAAACCCGCCCACAAGAGCTGCAAACCCGATCCACCCGGTCTCCACCAGTAATTGCAGATAGTCGTTGTGCGCATAATAAGGCGTGGTTTCAGAAATAGTAGAGACATTGTAAACCGGAAACACCTGTCTGAACGTTGCAAGGCCGGTTCCAAAGGGATGATCCTTTACAATCACCAGGCTGTCGCGCCAGAAATCAAGTCGCGAGGAGTCCTTGGAAATCCTTAAAAATCTCTCCAAAATCGGATCAACACCGATTCTCAAACTGAAGAAAGCGACCATGCCGATAATGACGGCCGTGATTATCCAGAAACTTCGGGGAATTCCCTGGCTGCCCGAATGCACCAATAAAACAAAGGTAAAAAAGCCCAGACCCCACCCGGTAATTCCGGCCCTGGATTTGGAAAACAGCAATGCCAACACCATAACCGCCAATCCGATGCAAAGGAAAAACTGAAAATTGGGTCGATCCGTGGACAACAGCGCCTTAAGACTCGGTTTTTCCTTCCAGTTCCCCAGTGCCAGCGTAAACCCCAGCCCAAGCGGCCATATCATTTCCATAAACCCGGCAAAATGATTCCGGTTAATATACGTGCCCCGGGCATCCCCCAAATAGGCTTCAATATAATCAATCCAAAGAACGCCAAGGGTCGGAACAAACGCCTGCATAAGACCGTATAACGCTTCCAATGATGCCAACCCCAACAAAATGAAAATCAAAAGTTTCAAATGCCTTGAAGATGTAACGGTTTTCCGGAAAACAAGGAAAAACAGAAAAAGACTCAGTAAAAACGTCCACCAGGCCAATGACTTCAGGGAAGAATAACTTATGGCTTGCCACCCAGCAGATCCGTTGATGATTGCCCGAGATTGCGTCAGCACTTCGTGTCTAAACGGGCTTAAGAAAGACAGAATAAAGGAAGGAAGGGGAAGGCACTGCACCAGACATACACAAAAGAATGTTCCCAGGGCGACCTTGTAAACCTTATCCCGCATCCGTACAGAGTTCATTCTGTTTTGCCACAACAGAATTAAAAATGCGGCAAAAATACATGCCGTGTAAAACGGCCAGACCCATGCATGTACCGCAGCAAACAAAACAGGAACGGTTGCAACAATAAAGTAAACGATATTTCGACTAACTGTCATTGGCAATAACGGGCCTTGGCATGCACATAAAAGCGGGGAAGGTTTTTACCCATTTCAGCCTTAAGCTGAAATGGGTAAAAAAGTTGTGTTTATTCCGAAATTTTTAAAATATTATATACTGTTTTTCTCGATACTCCCAAGCGCTTTGCAATTTCCATTTTTTTAAAACCACGGGCGATAAGTTGTTCGATAAGATATTTTTTAGCCTTTCTACTTTCAGGCGAATTCCCAGCAGGACTTCTTTTTATCTCTTCAATCTTCTTTTCCAGTGTTTCAATGTTCAGTAAATTCATACCCCAGGGGGTGGTTATTTTCTTTTTTTGTTCAACTTTTTTAAATAGAGCCGGCAATAAAGCCGAAAGCTTTAAACCAAAACACTCTACAGCATCTTCCTGTTCTAAAACATGTTCGGCATCTATTTTACTTCCAAGCCCTAACAGCTCTCGATATTTTTTTCTTGCATCCTTTTTCTGCCGGGATAACAAATTCAATATCAGATAAGGGTCAATAAACGATTTTGGTGCATGTTCATTGCAAAACAATTCTATTGACGACCACCGGTATTCCATTGGGTCCGCAACAATTGATGCCTTGACAGGATTTAAATGAATATAAAGGGATACAGCTAAAAAATAATTATTGTCAAAACAAACAGCCTGCCTATAAGGACCGCCAAAAAGATGCCCTTTTCTTTGGTATTTTCGATTGAATTTCATAGCATATCTGGAAAACAGATCTCGCATGGCATCATACAGATTCTTTTCCTCGGGACTAAGGAGCAAATGAACATGGTTCGGCATCAAACAGAATGAATAAATCTTCAATGAATAATTTTTGGCGATCTCCTTTAAAAGCCATACCATAAAAAGATAATCAGCGTCTTCCAGAAACAGTGGGGCTTTGCCTGCCGCGCGTTGCGTGATATGAGATATAATTCCGGGACTGTCTAATTTTCGAGTCGCCCGAAAAAAACGCCTTATCTTGCCTGTTTCGATGAGGTCCAGCGGATCCATTTATCAATTCTTAACAAATTATTACCCATTTCAGCTTAAGGCTGAAATGGGTAATTTGCATTAGCGAGAATGCAATGTGTTTTTTAGTGGAGCGAATTCATATGCCTCTATTTATATGTTTCTAAAGGAAATATTCAATATTTCTATTAATATGGCCCCATTGAGGAAAAACCATACATTCCCTTTAAAATACAAATCATAATCCACAGTTAGGGTGACGGGCTCTATTTGTTTATCTCTGGAGATATGCACGTAGTTAATGAATCACAACTCCTTTTTATATTACGTTTTTTGACAGACTTCCAGCATAGTTAAGCAGAGCATTGCCGATACATCTATGCAAAAACTTATTCACTTGACAAACATATTTTTATGGGGTATAAATGGTAATACTATTAATATAACTTTGGAGGTTTAGTCCATGGCTACCCAAAAAGTCGCTATCACCGTCCCACCGCTGTTCCTTAAGCGAGTGGACCAATGGGCAAAGAAAAAAGGTAAATCCAGAAGCCGCTTTATCGTTGAAGAATTGGAAGACAGATTAAAAACGCTGGAAGATGAGGAGATCACAAGATTATATAATGAAGTGTGTGCTGACGGAGACGCTTCGGATTACGATAATGTCCTTGCCGAAGAAATGCTTGGCATAAGCTCAGTACGCGAAGAGGAGGAAAAATGGTAATCTGTCAAGGCGATGTTTTTTGGACACGCCTTTCCCCAGCTTCAGGATCTGAGCCGACATATAAAAGACCCGTGGTAATTGTTCAGAGGAATTCCATTAATCGAAGCAAATTTCGTACGGTTCTGGTTGTTCCCCTTACAAAACAGACAAAACACGACATTCTTCCGGGCAATGTTCGTCTCCGGAAAGGTGAAGCAAATCTACCCAGGCCGAGTCTGGCAAGGGGAACTCATGTTATGGTTATTGACAAAAGTCGGTTGATTGAAAAAATCGGCGCTCTTTCTCCACAAAAAATAAAGGAAATTATCGACAATATCATCTGGGTCATGGGAGAAGACCCGAAGCGGGATATCACCCCGCTACAGTGAAGATTCTTGGGTGTTCATCAAATTCCATTCTTCGTGCCCTTGGCTTGCGCTTACCCTCATAGCTATGTTACCCATTTCAGCTCAAGGCTGAAATGGGTAATGAGTGGATTAGCAACCAGGGCCAATAATTGTTACCTGAATTGCTCTCACTTTTCATTTGACCTAAATTAAATCTTACCTTATCATCAGTAAAACAGACAAGGAGGTAAGACATGACGGTAACAAAAATATCCTCTAAGGGTCAGCTTGTTATTCCCAAAGAGATAAGAGAGAAACTTAAAATTAAGCCGGGAGCTTTTTTTCATGTCCGCCTCGAAAAAAACAATATCGTTCTCATCCCTATGAAAAAAGGTCCTCTTGATAACTTGTACGGCAAATTTGCCGGGGAAAAAATATTAGCTGAACTGGAAAGGGAACATGCGGATGAAATTGCAAGTGAAAATGGTTCTTGATGCCTGGGCGCTGCCTGCTTTGATTTTTAAAGAAGGCTCCTCTTAGGCAGCAGCAACCTTTTCTTTGATTATCTTGAGATCAAGTATATCCAAAGGCTCTTTTGTGGTACGTTTTCCAGCGTCTAAAATTTCTATTGAAACAATCTTTCTATCCTTTGAATAATCAATGATTATTCCATCAAGTTCGACTGATTCAGCAATGGACTCCTCATGTATGAACTCAATATTTAACAGGTCATGTTTAGGGTCATATTCAATTTTCATTTTTTTCTGCTAAGGGTATTATTTCTATATCCATCAACTTTCACATTTTTGCATGCAACTTGAACGTATGAAAAAAGTGATAATATTAAATCACAACCGATAATTGTTTATTTTTATATCATAAGTTATTTTCAAATACCATGATAAATGAGATTTTGCCTTTAAAACCGTCTATTCAAGGTTCTATCTTGATAAGCCTCAAAATAAATCCTACAAATTTTGCTGTATTTTTTACCCAAAACTGCTCAAGGCTGAAATGGGTAATGAGTGGATTAGCGGCCGGCACCTGATAGTACTGCCAGAGGCGTTTTAAGCAGGATTTTAAAATCCAGGCCAAGCGACCAATTATCGATATACGTGAGATCCAGGTTCATCCATTCTTCAAAACTCACATCATTTCGGCTGGATCTAATTTGCCAGAGGCAGGTTAGACCGGGCTTCATGGAAAGGCGTCTTCGCTGCCAGT
>Ga0180433_10009850_pt1 | contig 11619 bp, 12 predicted proteins | sample SS_ome_8_FD_132980 | JGI IMG/M metagenome (GOLD analysis project Ga0180433, IMG submission 132980) | Hypersaline lake sediment archaeal communities from the Salton Sea, California, USA - SS_1_D_1 metaG | ecosystem: Environmental > Aquatic > Non-marine Saline and Alkaline > Hypersaline >... | reverse complement strand
CTTGACCGCGGCTTGGGAGATAGGCTGGGAGGAGGTGGATACCACTGAATGGGAAGGCCTGTTCACGTGGGATCGTTATTTCGACAGATTTTTTACTATTTTTGTCGGGGCCAACTTTTTGGGTGAAACCAATGAACTTGATAAAACCCGCGGTGTCATCGGACTCCACTATCTGCTGCCCTTAAATATAGAGTCCCGTGCTTGGGTGGACACGGATGGCGGTGCACGTTTCATTTTTGACAAGGAAGTTGATTTGACACCCCGTCTCAAGCTCTTGGGTGAAGCTGAATACGCTACACACAAGACCGAATGGGAGGGTAGTGCAGGACTTACCTATACGATCCACAAGAACTTTTCTCTCGTCACACTTTGGCACTCGGATTATAACTGGGGTGGGGGCTTGCGCATTCTTTTCTGAGGAGGAGAGAGTCAATACTTAAAAGTATGTTTTGTTGCGATGTAGTCTGGTGGTCGGCACACCGGTGCCAGTGATCTTGTGGAGAGTTCACATTTCAAAAGAACACCAGCCCAAGACGGAGTCCCTGACTTGCATGGTCCTGCTATCAGGCCAACCTCTTGGAAGCCCCGGACTTTACCGGTCTTTATTTGCAATCTTGAACATTTTTCCCTATACGCATCTCAGGGCCGCCATCTTTATCGATGGCAAATGTTTCTGTTCTTTTGGAAGAACTAATGTGGGACTTGGTTGACAGAATACCCTACCCAATACTTATTCTTGCAGCCATTTTCATGCTCCTTGCTCCCTTTCATCCAATACCACACGTTTGGGAGAAGCTGAGCATGTTGAAGGAGGGCACGCTAAAAAAGCCCTTAGACATCTTTGATCTTGTCTTTCATCTGGCGCCCACAATCCTGCTGTTGATGAAGATTTTCAGGGGTGTTTCAAAATGACAAGAGAACGATTGCCATCAGAAACCTGTCAGGTAAGCCACTGATTTCAGTATTAAAGAGCGTGGCAAGGAAAGTTATAATCCAGCACGTTTGATGTGGTCGCTACATGTTGGGCATTCTGCCTTCTTCTGTGGCCCGGGGTAATTAACATATGCGGTTCTCTAAAAAGCTCCGGTAGCCACAAGGTGTGACCGCATCTGTCTCGGTTCTATGGTAAAAGGAACAGGCATGGTGGGCTTCAGGCTTTACATCTTAGCTCCTTTGTGATAAACAAACAAATCGAAATTCTCTAAGCATATTAGCAATTTAATCCTTATTTTCCCAAATCTGAACGTGAGGATGGCATGCGAGGGGAGCAGTTGGTCAGGCAGTGGCGCATTTTGCGGACCATTGACTCCCGAAGCCACGGGGCCACTGTAGCTGAGCTCGCCCGCCAAGAGGGCTGTCACACCCGCGCCATCTGGGGAGATCTTGCCGCCATCCAGGAAGGCGGTTTCCCTCTTTATTCCGAAAAAGACGGCCAGAAGAGGCGCTTCAGCTTTGTGGAGGGCTACACCTTTCACCTGCCCGTTCCCTTCACTGCCACAGTTTGGAAGTCCAAGGTCTGAGGTCTGAAGTTTGAGGTTCAAGGTCTTGACTCGACATGGCGACATTTGAACGATTTGAAGACATCGATGCGGGGCAGAAGGCCTGAGCACATGGTAGTTATTTGACGAAAACCGTCGTGGATGCAACGTCTACGCTCTGCGCAAACGTAGCGTATATCTGTTTGTCGGTTTCGCCGAGGTTGGAGTTTATGACAGGCAAGCATGCAATGGCGCCGGTTGAACGCGTTGAGAAGACTATTTTGCTGGTGCGAGGTCACAAAGTTATCCTGGACGCTGACCTTGCGAAACTCTATGGGGTCAACACGAAGCGCCTCAATGAACAAGTGAAGCGTAACCGCCAGCGTTTTCCGGAAGACTTCATGTTTCAGCTTACGGCCGAGGAAAAGGCTGAGGTGGTCGCAAATTGCGACCACCTATCAGGACTCAAGTTTTCTCGATCCCTCCCCCATGCGTTTACTGAACATGGGGCCATCATGGTTGCCAGTGTGCTCAATATGCCAAGGGCAATAGAGGCGAATATCTTTGTGGTGCGGGCATTCGTTAAGCTTCGAGAGGTACTGGCAACCCATAAAGAGCTGGCACGGAAGTTTGCGGATTTGGATAAGCGCATCAAAGACCATGATGAGAAGATTGAGGCCATTTTCGAGGCTATTCGCCAGCTCGTTTCGCCACCTGAAAAGCCAAGGAAGAAAATGGGTTTTCTGGTTAAGGAGAAGCCTGGCAGGTATGGGAAAGGGGCGAAGACAAAGAAGAGATGAGTTTGGGAGTCTGGGGGCCGAAATTTCATGCACGCCCTGCACGAACGTCCCCCAGAATTCTTTCGCTTAAAAATTCCCCTATTGCCTCTGATGATTTATTAATTTGGGGCGCCGTTCGTCGCCATTCTGACAGGTTTCATGATTATTGCTTCTATTCTGCAGGGCCACGTTCTTGAAATGATGGAAAGGCAAATATCGAAAGAAGCACAACTAAGGAGGCGTTTATGAGGCGTGTTGCCAAAGGTTCGGATCTGGACAAAGGCAATGACAATCATCTTCATGACCTGGCCTTCTACAGGTTTGTCATTGACAGTCTTCCGACCGCAGTTCTTACGGTCAACGCAGATTTCAAGATTACGAGTTTTAATCCCTGCGCTGAGAAGGTGACCGGATATACAGAGGCAGAGGCCATGGGCCGTTTTTGCGGCGATATCCTCCAATCCGGCATGTGCCGTCTCCATTGCCCCTTGAGGACAGCCGTGAGAGGCAAGAAACCGGTGTCTCTAGTCGAAACAACGATTCGTAACAAAGGGGGAGAAACAATTCCGGTCAGGATCAATACCGCCGGGTTATTTGACGATGAGGCACGCCTAATCGGAGGCGTGGAGTCTTTTCAGAACATCTCGCGTCTGAAGGCTTTGGAACGGGAGAAGGACAATCTCATTTCCATGCTCGCCCATGACATGAAGTCTTCCCTCACCGTTATCGGAGGATTTACACGTCGGCTTCTAACAAAGGGAAGAACCCTTAACCAAGCAAAACAGGACGAGTATCTTGAGATGGTGAGAGATCAATCTGACAAGCTCGAGTTGCTGATTGAGGACTTTTTGGAGTTCTCCAGACTGCAAACCGGAAAAATAAAGCCAAACCTGGGCCCCACATCGCTGGATAAAGAGTTGATGGAAATCGTCTATTCCTACCAGCTAAAAGCGTCAGAAATGGGGATAGAGCTGAAACTTGAGAATGAAGCCGTGCTCCCCATAATCCAAGCTGATGCGCGCAAGTTGCGCAGGGTGTTTACCAACCTTCTGGACAATGCCCTGAAGTTTTCAAAGGAAAAAGGCGTCATCACTGTGACAACCGAGGAGACGCCCACAGAGGTTATCGTGAAGGTGGAAGATGAAGGTATTGGCATTTCTCCTGATGAATTGCCCTATATTTTTGACGCCTTTTACCGAGGGGTGGACACGGAGGGAAAAGGCGGGTTTGGTCTGGGGCTGGCCGGGGTGAAGACCATTATCGAAGCCCACGGAGGGCGTGTCCGCGTGGATAGCGAGCCGGGCAAGGGATCAGCTTTCACAGTGGTTCTGCCCAAGCCTGGAAAGTCGAGGGGTGCGGAAATATCGAGGGGCCTCGACACTTAAACATGCGGGGGCGGGTATGTCAGACGATAGGCTCAAAGGAGACGAAGGAGCATCAGGCTGTGGCGAGACCCCTTCGGATCGAGTAGCCTGTGCTTTTTGTCATGTCGCGTCTCGGGGAAACGAGACAAAGGTTATCTTCAAGAGCAGGGGGGATCGAGAACGATTTGTCTGCAATTTGCTTCCGAAAGATACGGCGCCGTGATCCATGTAAGTAATGTTTATAGGGGCATTTGAAACCTTGGTGTTCAGCCTTTGCCAAGAGGCTGAATATGAAATCGGTTTCGAGAAAATCGCCATCCATGTTGATTCCAAAGGGAAACCAACCCACGCCGCAAGGCAATTGATCTCTGGGCTGTGGACAAGCAAATTGGGGGAGTTTGTGGACATCGAACACCCAATAGATGGGCTGGAAACTCTGATTGTGGTCTCATTGCCATCATAATGAGACGGCCCCGCCATTGAAGAAGTCCTGACATATCCACAGTCAGATGTACCGGTTGGCGCAAATAGCTGTCTCCCATCAGGGTAGACTTGAAAATCCGAACTCTTTTCGGTCCCCGAATGAAATCATCACCCCCGCCTACCGGGCGAAACAGCCAACTCCCGGGCATTCCGCTTTCCTTCGAGGATTGACACGAACAGGTCTGCGATGACCTCCTGAACCCAAGGGTCGAGGTCTTCGAAAAACATCTTATTTGCTTCGTCCATCATTCTCCTCCTCGGACGGCTTTTTATGACGGCTTTTAAATCCCTCAGACGACTTTTGTCGGTTTTAAGTGCTTGAAACAGCAGGTGGAATGCGCTGCTCGACCTTTCACGCCGGCAACACCGGTTCAAATCCGGTTGGGGACGCCAGCTCTTGATACGAACGGGTTAGTCAACATCGGCTAACCCCCTTCTTTGGGCTCAAGGCCATTGCCAACAACATTCCCAACCCATGTCCCCTCTATGTCCAGATTACCAACTTAGCGCCGACGAGGGCGAGAAAAACTCCGACCAAGATGCGGAAGAGGTTCTGAGGCAGACTCTCCAGAAACCTCTTCGCAGTGTGAGCGCCCACGAAGGAGACCGGAATGCTGAGGATGAGCGCGAGCAGGAGGTCTTGCTGTAATCGGGTGCCTCCCAAGATGTAGCGCGAGACTCGTGTGAGATCGATGAACAGGCCAATTAGGCCGGAGGTGAATATGTACACGTCTTTGGGCAGATTGAAGGCCGTCAGGAAGGCTCCGCGAACTGCGCCGCCGACACCGAAGAATCCGGCAAACAGCCCTGACAGCAAACCACCACAAACAGCCGTACTGTGGGTCTTCGGCAAGGCCCACTCGCGTTTCAGGAACAGATAAACAACATACAGGATCAGGAAGACTCCGAGGATCCGTTTGAGTGGCAGGACCTGCGCATGCAGGGAAAGGGACGCCCCCAGGAAGCTGGCCACAACGCCTGAGAGGCCGAAGCCAAGGATCAATGTGCGGTCAAGTCCTCGCTTGAACAGGAGCACCTTCCAGATATCGCCGCACAAGTGAATGATGCCGACGAAAAGGAGCGCTATGGGCAGCGGCACGAACAAGGCCATGACCGGAATCATCACCGTCGACGTTCCAAATCCCGTTGCTGTTCCGATCCCGGAAGCGACAAGTGTCAAGAGGCAAAGCAGTATCGCCTGTGCCATGCCGTTTTCCCCCTATGGCCGATATCTTGATGACAAATACTTTTTCATTGTTGGTCTTCTTATTGGCAGGGAATACGAAAAAGCCCTTACTCTCCGGGGAATATAGCCGTCAATCACACCGTACGTCTCCTCTCCGTCCAGGAAATCCGCCTCATTGGCAGATTTGGAGACATCAGCTCCTGTCACTTCAAAACTGTGCGGAGCAAGCCGCACGGCATCATCTTTGGTCGGGCAACCGATGCCCAAACCCTTGCGCAACTTGGAACAGGTCTCTTAGTGAATACTTCCATCTATCAACTACTAGCAAGGCTGTCATTGCCGACCCCACATTTCAGCGGCTAGGACCGGCATCTTTGAGCTTGCAGTAATCCATGTGGGCACACACGTGGTCTGCAAATCCAACGCCGGCTTCTTCGTATAGGCTGTAGGCGGCATTGATTCCCTCCTGTTTCAGGATGCGTATTTCATCCTCATAGCGCACCGACGCTGTAATCTGACCCTGGTAACCTTTACGGCGCATTTGCCGGATCGCGAATATGTTGGCGTTCGCATCCGGCAGTGCCAGCATGACCAGTTCAATTCGGCTTTTTGCCGGTTCGACCCTCTGCCAAAAATCGCTGTCCTCGGCATCGCCGTAAATCACATTTCTTCCGAGTTTCCGGTGTTCTTCGACCCTTTCGGCGGAAAAATCCACAGCCATCACCACCTCGCCGTATCGACGCCTCATTTCGTCATAGGCGCTTGTCCCCACACCCCCCATACCGATAATGGCAATCTCGGCATCCCCGCTCTCTATCAGTTCGTCTTCGGGCAGACGCTTTGCGGTTTCAAAACGTTTCAGGCGGGTTGAAACACTCGCGTAAATGCCGTGGGCCGCAGAATTCAACGGCGCTGCTAAAATGAACGTCATTGAGAGGGCAATGGCGATGATCACCAGCCAGTCGCTGCTGATCCAGCCGCTGGCCACGCCGATAGACCCCACAATCAGACCGAACTCGCTGTAATTGGCCAAGCTGAGGGAAGCAAGCATCGATGTGCGGGCTCGCAGCTTGAACCGCGTGAGGATGCCGAAAAACATTACCGTTTTGAAAGGCATGGCCAGCGCCAGCAGAAGCGCAATCAAGAAGCCCGCCAGCGTCGGTGATCCGGAGATGCCGATATTCAAGAAAAAGCCCACAAGAAAAAGGTCTTTGAAGCCGAGCAACCTTTCGGCCAGTTCAGGCGCCTTGGCGTGACCGGCTAAGAGCATGCCGAACACCAGCGCTCCCAGGTCTCCTTTTAGTCCGACCATTTCAAAACTGCTGTATCCCGCAGCAGCCATGAGTATCCCGAACAGCATCAACAGCTCACCGTGACCGCACCGGCCAATGAATCTGGCAAGCACTGGTCTGATGATAAAAAGCGACACTCCAAGGACCGTCGCCCACGGCGAGGGGACCTTGCCGGCGGAGGCGGCTAGAAAGACGACCGCAATAATATCCTGCATGATCAGAATACCGATCGCAACAGCGGCGTGGCGGGATGCCATCTCTTTCTTTTCCTCGAGCACTTTTACCGCAAAAACCGTACTCGAAAAACTCAGGGCGAACGCGATGAGCAGCGCATTTTGGCTGCCCAGAAGATGAAAGTGGGGAACCCCTGACACACCAAGAGCCCAGATCCCGGCCGCGAAGACGGCCACAGTGATGAGCATGTGGATTGTTGCACCTGCCCACACTTCGGGCCTGGCAAGGCTCTTTAACTTCAGCTTCAGGCCGATGGTGAAGAGGAGCAGCGTGACACCGGCGTCAGCAATCTTTCCTAGTGTTTCGCTGCTCTCCACGCCGAAACCGTTGAGCACAAACCCGGCAATCAGGTATCCCACAAGGGGCGGCAGACCGATTCTGCTGGATGCGGCTCCGAAAACAAATGCGGCAACAACCCATATTGGGTCCATACTTGGAGGCCCTCCACAAACCGGGTATTCTGAAAATGAAAAACGTCGCCATACGGCTGTCCAAAAACGCCGTGATTCCTGGCCGTGCGGATATGGCAAAAGGTAAGGGCTGACATGGAATATTGTACTTTAAGTTCGATATTTCAATATGGCGGGGTTGAAAATTGAAAGGCAACAGCGAGTGCAGTCCTCGTCCGCCGTGGGCGGGCTGTGGCTTAGCGAGCCAGGAAAAGGACAACTTCATTATGTTCACTGCAGAGCACTGCCGTCAGGCTGAAGTACGGGTATCTATAACAAATTCTCGGCCTGCTGTCTTTTCGTAATAAAAAGGTTATGCCGTGCCGCATTTGAAATCGCGGTCACTGCCGGGTGTTTGATGATTCGCTCAAAAGTAATGGCGTAAAAACGCTCCCGGATGGCATCCGTTCTTCCCACCACGTCAACACGGTACTGTTGCTGGATCTCTTTTTCCACAACAGACGGAGACAGAAAAATGCCGTCGCCATGCTGGCCGAATGCTTTCGGCAGAGCGCTATCCTCGAATTGCCCGACAATCACCGGCCTTATGTCCAAAGACTCAAACCATCTTTCCAGCCATTGCCTAAGAGCGGTGGTCTCCAGGGGAACCAGCATGGGCGCCCTGTCAAGAGATTTCGGGAAACCGTTTCGAAACTGTTTGGCCAGCTTTTGGACTGCCAGAAACGTTATTCCGCATTCCCCGAGCAAATGATTATACGCTTTGATGTGCGAACCTCTTCGTACGGGCGCATCGCTTAAGATCACGTCAAGCTTATGCACAGCCAATTCGGCAAGGAGCCTTTCCTCGTTGTTTTCATAACACACCAGACGGACCGTTTCCGGAAGGTTGAATACGGGCTCCAGGATTTTGCGGACGATCAGTTTGGGAAGCACATGCACCGCGCCAACTCTTAAAGAAAGGGGGCCCTCAACCGGATTACCCCGCAACGTGTCCATCATCTCCCGGCCGAGGGAAAAGATCTCATCGGCGTAGCGGAAAACCGTCCGGCCCAGATCCGTAGGCTCCAGGCCCCGACCAACGCGACGAAACAGCTTTCCTCCTAACGCCTCCTCGAGCCGGCCCACCTGGGCGCTGACAGTGGACGGGGCAAGACGAAGCCGCAGGGAGGCTGCTGTTAGACTGCCTTCATGAACGACAGTCCAGAAATAGAAAAGATGATGATAATTAAGCCATTCCATGGCCGTAACTTCCGTTTCGAATGTTTCGAACATATATATCACTATTTTCTAATAGATAAAAGTATTTTTACCCCTTATGCTAATAATAACAATAGACAGGCTGTTGCTTTGCGAATTCATATAACGAGGTTGCAGGGGAATTTTCATGTGACCGTGAGACTGTGACGGTTCAAATCGGCAATGGCCCTTACAGGGTTAAACCCAATGCAATAAGGAGGCACAATTAAGATGGAACTCCCCTTGGCATCATGGATGGAATGGGTTGTCACCGGAGGATCGGTAATTATCGGAGGCGTGGTCTTGAAAGTTCTCGACCGCATCCAGAAGTAAGAACAACCAACGAATATATACCCCATCGGGCCTTGGCCCCACTTTGGCACAACGAAAAGCGACTTACTAAAGTGGGAGGGGCGGAAAGCGTCCAAAATGGCCCCGCCATGTCTGAATTGGTGAATCCGTGGGGGCTGCCCGGTTCAGATCTGCCCATCGTTGTCTATTTAACCAGAATGCCGCAGTGAACTGGTACTCACTTGTGTAAATTCGCACTATGTCATGAGCAGATAACAAATTGATATATTGAGAGAAAATGGCCTTGAAGCCGAATGAGGGTTGCTTGTCAATGGTCGCGGGCCAAAGGTTTTGATATATATTTCCCTTGCAGAGCCGACCGAACCCCCACCGTGGGTCCATGCCAGCTATCCAATCTTTTGGTCTACCTCGTCCCTGACCGGTTGGAATACCATGCTGAGATACTTTGCAAACGCAATTTTATAGAACTCTGTTGCCCGTCGCCTGAGTTTCTGAAAATCATCGAGGTCTATCTCAAAGGTGTTCCTAATGTCTTCAAGCTCTTTTTCGTGGTCCATCTTCTCCGGCTCTGCCTCAAGGGTAGATCGGGAAATGGCCAGGACAAGGGTGAAGAGTTTTTTCACGGCTTGAAAATATGCCTCTTTCCGGTCTGAATAGTGCGCGAGGCTGTCGCCCCACAATTCCGGATCTTCGATATGGGCTTCTGTAGGTTGGCGAAAACTGTCAGATGGAATCAGGGCATCGACCATCTCATATACTTTTCTCAAGGCCGGCTCCATAACGGCCTTGTTTCCGGCCATAGGAAAGACCAACTCGTTCATGAGCTGCTGAGACTCGATGTGAAGATGACGACATTCGTGCTCTAGCACCGCGCCAAGCCGTTGCAGACGATTCTCATCAGCTTTTTCTTCATCAGGGCTGATCACCGGAAGCTGGGTGTGCTTTTTTATTAAACGATGAGTCAAGAAGCTTACCATCAGTGACACGATGTACAAAAGTCCGGGAGCTTTGTCCACCGCCACATGCCGCTTTTTCAGAAAGGCCATGATCTCATCCCTCATTGGGTGTCGTCTCATCGCCTCTCTAAACCCGTTCTCTTTTCTTTCTTTTTTTTGTCGGCTTTTTTTCCCCATGATGTCACCTTCCAGCCAAACGAATTGGTCCTTAGAGTTCATTGAACCGCGAAAGCGAGGGCACTCCCCGTCCCGATTCATCGGGACTGCAGGGATCTTCAAATCACAGGCGCTGTCAAACGCCGGGGTCAAATCTTGTCAAATCGACAGACTCCCATACTATTGCTCGGGGCTGGCCGGCAAATCCCTTGAGACCGTGGAGGCGAACTCGAGAAAGGGGAGGTCAGGTTACCTCGAGGCCAGAAGCCTGTCCATCTTGGATTTAACCTGCATCTGAACTAGCTTGCCAGGCCCTAGCCTGCCTCGCTCCCGTGCCAGTCTGATAGATGCTTCCACCATGTTTCTGGGTACTTTTGGCTGCTCGGTTTTGGGTTTGCGCACCAAGGTGAGAGACTCTGTGGGGCAAGTGGAAACGCACAGACCGCAGCCAATACAGCGATCTGCGTCCAATACTGCCTTATCGTCTTCGAGACTCAGCGCCTCCATCTGGCAACGGCCCACACAGATCCCACACCCTTGGCAGGTGTCAGGACTCGTCGTTGCTACGAAAGAACTAGAGAAATAACTGGCTGGCTTGGGACAACGTTTGAGGTTCTTGAGCACCTGGCAACAGCAACCGCAACAGCAGCATATGTTTACGATCTCCTCGGCGTTGCTCGGCTGAAGCACCAGTCCGGCTTCGTCGGCCTTCTTGAGGATCTCCAGAGTTTCCTGTTTGTCGATAACCCTGCCAAGACCGTTGCGCTCATAGTAATCGGCTGCGATCCCAAAGACGAGGCACGTTTCCTGGGGCTTATCACAACCCTTGCCCACCATTTTATGCTCTCGGCGGCAGATGCACGGCGCTACCAAGAACTTTTTCTGGGCCTGGACAAGGGTCTCTACCTTTTCATAGGGCAGCACCTTGAGCTCGGTGCTGATACTTCGGCCGACTGGTATGGTGCGCAGCTGGGGGGCCTTTTTCCAGATCTGAACATCAAACAGGCTAGGGATGTACTCATTCATGTTGCGGATGAGTTCAACGTCGAGGTCGTTTACATGAAACTCCCAAATTCCAATAACATACTGCAGGGCCCGGTAGCGAGCAGGTCGCCCTTCAGACTCGACTCTGAAAATCAGTCCTTTGCGTGCCATTTCCTCCAACCGCCAGGCGGCCTCTTCAATGGGAACCTTGGCCCGGCGCGCAACGACTGGAGGCTCCTCGGCAATCAGACTCAAATGCACAGCAAGCTCGGCCTCCTCCGGGGTGAAGAGCCGGCGCAGGATCCGCAGCTCCACGCCAGTTTTCGTGGGAGGGAAGCCGCCTGGAAGGTTGTCCAGGTGTTGGGCTAGTTTCTTGTAGATGCCTTCATCCATGGGTCCTCCTGTGTGGTGCGAGTCTAGCCGCTTTAGCAGCATGCTTCTTGACGTTATTCCAACGCTGTTGGTGAAGCTGTGCCCAAGGGAGGGGATCGAGGACTGACGCGCCAGGGCTGCATGAGCAGTCCAGAGGCAACGAAACCTCGATTAGAGCGGAAGGGATAACCCCTCCGCGTGCCTGATGCGCTGTTGTTGCCATATGCGCTGAAGCCAGGGCATATAGATCATCGGCACGACAAGGCGGGCCGTCGAGGCCCTGTCTCAGGGGCTCAACGATCTGAGGCTTGATAAACTAATGTCTTCGATACCCCCGTCCTTGTCTTCGTCTTGAGGGGCGAACTTCGTTAACCCTT
>Ga0180433_10009849_pt1 | contig 11619 bp, 11 predicted proteins | sample SS_ome_8_FD_132980 | JGI IMG/M metagenome (GOLD analysis project Ga0180433, IMG submission 132980) | Hypersaline lake sediment archaeal communities from the Salton Sea, California, USA - SS_1_D_1 metaG | ecosystem: Environmental > Aquatic > Non-marine Saline and Alkaline > Hypersaline >... | reverse complement strand
TTATGGCCATGGGAGCACCACCCTGATTGCTTTCTACTATCCTGATTGTCTCAATACTGCTTGAGAGGGCACCTGCTGAAGTGTACTCAATGGTCCAAGTGACCAGGTCGTATATCGCGAACCTATTCGCGTCCGCTCCTTCCCTGACTACGATCTCCATGTTACCATCCAGGTCGAGGTCCCCGATAGGGTCAGAATCCTCCCAGCGCGGAACCCAGCCATAGATATAGTTCTCCTGGTACTGGGCAGATAAGGTGCCGGCAGACAGAACGATAGTCATGATCACAGCAACGATTATAGCTTGATTCCTCATTTTCGAGCTACCTCCTTCGCAACGATTGGTGACTTACTCGGAGTGCTAGCAAATGGGCACTGAAAGCGACAGTCTTAGTAGATCGACACTTGCGGAGGATCACGTGATTTCTGACACATATAGCAGCCATCGAATGCCGGGGGATCAGACCACAAGGAGTCAGAAGAATCGGTCAAGTGCCTTACCGTACCTTTCAGAGGAAGTGAAAACCCCAAGCGCACAAGACACCCACACCTGCAAAGGGTTCCTATACCTACGGTGTCGGTGTGAGCGATAACGGCCGGGTGCTATTCCCCGAACCTGGCCTTGATTCTGTCCTGAGGCATGCTGTCTGTCTGCAACTCACCGCCTCCACCGCTCTCGACTCTATAAACGTCGATAATGAGCAGGACATACCAGTCTTTGAGGTATTTCAGATGCCACTCCACCTTACCCAGCTCTGTTTCGGAGAATTCGAGGAGTGCGATGACCTGGACGGGATTACCGCTGGAGTCTGTTGCTATGAACGGCAGCGGTACCAACCCTGTGTCGCCCTCAAACTCGGCGCTGGCATATGCGCTGAAACGAATGAACTCATCATCAGCCAGTTCGGCATCCACCGGGATCGTGTGGTTGTTGCTTGCAATCGGGTCCTCCGAGATGTAGAAGTACGTCCGGACAATCCCGGCCCCGGTGCCATCCCTACCGTCAGCACCGTCCTCCCCTGGTTCGCCCTGCGGCCCCATTGGCCCCATATCACCCTCGCAGCCTACCAGGGCCACCATTAATGCCAGTATCCCCAGGCACACATACATGAATCGCTTAGCCATGGTTGCCTCCTAACGGTACATCGATTTGATTGCAGACCAAGTGGGCGCACCCTCGTCACGGGGGGCTATGCCTGCACTGGGCCAACCACAATCATCTGGAGTTTCCTTGAGAACACAGTTGGGCCCCACCTTCATCGGGAACAGCACAACCTCCCCAATGAACTGTGAGGGATCGGGGCATCCACCATCCTGCGTTTTCCAGCAGAAGTCGCTCACGTCAACCACCAAAGACGAGTTGTTGTTTTCAACGAATATGTGGAGGCTGTCCTGCTGGGCCGACGCGAGAAGACCAGCTGGGTTGCCCACGCGGTTGCCCCCGCCGTCAATGATATCAGACTCACCATCGAAGGATAGATCAGCATAGTCCTCAGACGGCATGCCCGGAGGGGTGCCTTGGTACACCCAGCTATTGCTTAGCGTAACCTGCGCCCCGTTGGCGGCCCTCAATCCCTTGAAGCTGTTGTCCCGAATCGTGCAGTTGTTGATCTGAGTGTTTGTGCCCGGATTCACATAGAAGCCGATGTATCCACCTCTAATGGTGCAATTTGTGAAGGCGGGAGTGTGAGGCTGTCCATCCTCCGCTCGAACGTAGATACCGCCGCCCGCAAGGGCATGGGTATTCACGAACTCCAGATTGCTGACCTCCGGAGAGCAGTTTCTCACTAACAAGGCGGGTTGAGTGTTGTTTACAATTACCGAAGCGTCGCCTGAGCCGGATTCGTGAGTCAAAACTATATCCTTGCCCTCAATTACCAGGTTCTCATAGTAATTACCCCACAACCTTACCATTACAGTATCGCCTGAGGCGGCGCTGTCGATTCCTGCCTGGATAGTTCTTATGGGACAGAGGTCAATGTCCTTGCAGACTATCCAAGTTCTGGCCCCCACTTCGCCCACAAGCGTCAAGAGAACGCAGCATATCAGGCAACACACAGCAAGAACTCTACGCAGCATTCGCCTTCACCTCCGACCCATTGTACCACAAAACCCTTGCTCATTGAACCCAAAACTAATGTAGATCTGGGAATAGGGAGGTAGAAGGTGACCCCCGTAGTTGGCTGGGTAAGCTGGTTGTCCTGGGAGAGGACCTCTGGGAGGAGTTGTTGGACCTGGTGGAGCCCCGGCGATGGTGCTTTCGTTGTCACAGGAGTGACAACGCTACGGAATGGGCGAGTATCCCGACTAACGTTGAACGCAGAGGCCCGATGATACATTCGTTACGACGGGAGTGGTGATAATCCTAAAGAGGCACCTCCTGAGCACACCACTTCTAGTATGCTACGGACAAGGCGACTGCGGAAAAGAAAGGGGACACGAAACTCTCCCTTGCGGGAGAGTAGTATGTCCCAACCAGAGAATCGTTGGGCGCAGAGGCCCGACGCTACAAGGGTCAGGCCCGTGTATACGGGCCTGACCCCAATGGGTGGTCGGGGCGAGAGGATTTGAACCTCCGACCTCCTGCTCCCGAAGCAGGCGCGCTAACCGGGCTGCGCTACGCCCCGGCCAAATCCGCGAATATGGTCAACCCGGCCTTGCAGGCCAGGATCACTACCACACCGGCTATCATAACACCGAGGGCTATACACGGTATAGCCCAGCGACGCCGTATGCCAAATATAAAAGCTGCGAGCGCTCCTGTCCAGGCACCAGTTACAGGAAGCGGTATGGCTACGAAGAGCGTAAGCCCTATGGCCTCGTATTTCTCCACTATCTCGGCCCGTCTCCGAGTGCGGGCGAAGAGCCAGATGAAGAACCTGTCGAAGAATGGTACCCTTCTCAAGAAGTTGGAGACCGGTTCAAGAAAGAAAAGAATCGGTATCACCGGCACGAAGTTACCGAGAACCGCTAGCAGGTAGGCCCTGGGGATCACCACCTCGGGGCTCACGCAGATGGCATAGGGAAGCGCCCCCCTGAGCTCTATTATAGGCAGCATTGCCATCATGAAGATCTTGAGGTCTTTGGGTATTGTCAGCAAGATAACGGGATCGAGCATGTGTCCCTCAGAATTTAAGGTCCCAGGTTCTAACCTTATGTATCGACTTATAATCAGTAAGGTCGAGCTGAAGCGGTGTCACCGAAATCTCTCCACGCTCCACCGCCTCGAAGTCGGTCTCCTCCCCCTGACACCAGATAGGGGGCTGCCCCCCTATCCAGTAATAGGCCCTCCCCCTGGGATCGGTTTTCTTCACAACGGCGTCCCGGTAGACGCGCTTGCCCAGCTTGGTAACCTTGACCCCTTTTATCTCCTCGGGGGGTATGGAGGGAACATTCACGTTGAGCAAGGTACCTTCGGGTAGCCCTCGCTCCAGCACGTTCCTGGCGATCGTAGTCGCAAAACGCTCGGCGGCCTCGAACCGGTATTCCTCCCAGGAGCAGACCGATATGGCCACGGAAGGGAGCCCGAGCAGCGTCCCCTCAAAAGCAGCAGCCACGGTCCCCGAATAGGTAACATCATCGCCGAGATTGGGGCCATGGTTCATACCCGATACGAGCAGGCTCGGCCGGTCTTCAAGAAGACCCCTCATCGCGAGCAGCACGCAGTCGGTGGGGGTTCCGTCTACGGCGATAACGTCTTCATCCACGGGGTTGCTCCTCAAGGGGTTGGAAAGCGTGAGCGCGTGGCTTGCTCCGCTTTGCTGGCGCTCAGGGGCCACCACTACAACCCGCCCCAGCGAAGCCACCGCCCGTCTCAGCCGGGTGAGCCCTTCGGCCTGGATGCCGTCATCATTCGTTAAGAGTATTATTGTCTCTTCAGGTTCGGGTCTTGCCAATTCTCTCCCACCTCCAGAAGAGGCTCTTGAAGATCAGTCCCATGAAAAGCAACGGCTGCTTGAGCGGGTGTATGTAGCTGGTTTCGTCCCCGTAAAGCGTGGCGATCGGGGCCGACTCTATGCTATACCCTGCTATTGCGGCCTTGATGAGTATCTCGCTTTCCGCGCCGTAACCGTGGCTTTCGGTTTCTATGTTCTCGATAACGCTTCTTGCAATCAGCCTATAGCCGGACTGCGAGTCCGGTATGTACTGGCCGGCAGATAAGGAGACCAGCCACGAGCTAAGGGTATTGGTTACAATCCTCAGTAGCGGCATGTTCCCGACCTGGCGTTCGCGCGTCCCGATCACGATGTCGGCACGCTTGTTTAGCCAGGCCTCTATGAGCTTCGGTATCTCCAAGGGCGAATGCTGGCCGTCCGCATCCAGCGTAATCACCGCCCTGAAGTCGCGGCTCAGGAATTCGGAGAAACCGGTTCTGAGGGCTTCGCCTTTTCCCATGTTCTGCTCATGCCTCACTACGATGGCCTTACCTATCTCGGCTACTGCTGAGGTCCTGTCCGTCGAGCCGTCATCCACGACTAGGGCCCTGAGATGAGGGCTCACTTCTTTAACCTGTTCCAGCACCCTGCCCAGACTTCGCGCGGCATTATAGGCCGGGATCACCACCAGGGTCGATCTGTAGGCGTAGTCCAGCATGGTGAGCGATCCCGAAGGTCTTGACGGCTTCTTTTCTTTCATGTTACTTGCCTGTGCGACATCTCTTCCTGTCCCGATACTTCGTCGGGGCGACCCCACCGCCGGTCGACCCTTTCAAAAAAATACCATTGTTCGGTGTGTTTCTCTACACCTTTCTCGAAGATGCGAAGGCAGGCTTCGATAATTTCTTCCCCGGAGATCGAGTCGCGGGCGGGGTCATACACCGTCTCCTGAAGCGTAAGGCGGTATTTTCCATCCTCGCACCTTATGCAGAACCCGGCGATTACGGGGATCTTCATCGACACGGCAAGGCCGGCGTAAGCCGACGGCACGCTTACCTTGACACCAAGGAATTCGGCCTGGCTGCCCCGGCCCGAGTAGTCCCTGTCCCCCACCACTCCGAGGGACCCCGTTCGAAGTACTCTCATAATCGACCGTCCCGCGCTCTTCACGGACATCACCTTAAGCCCCTTGGATTCCCTGTGTTTTCTGAAGAGCCTGGCCACCCGCCGGTCGGGGTGGTCATAGACAACGACATTGAGATCGACTCCCGCCATCGCAATAGCCACGGCAGCGAGCTCCCAGTTGCCCAGGTGGGCCGTTACCAGTATTCCCGGCCCGCGATCCAGCTGGTCCTTGAGGCCGGTGAAACTCTCCATATCGACGAGGTCGCCGATATTCTGAGGATTGAGCCTGGGAAAATAGAGGAATTCGGTAACCACCTTCGCGAAATTGCGCATTGCCTTCCGGGTATGGAGCGATACCGCGTGCTTCCCTGCCGGCGCTTCAGGGAGAAGACTCAGGTTGTGAGCCACGTTCGCTCTTATCCTGGGACTCAAGAGGTACCAGGTGTCCGCAACGCGTTCTGCTATCCAGTAGGAGACACGGATAGGCATAATGCGCGCGATTGCCCTTGCAATTATGTATCCTAAGTAAAGCAACTTGAGCTTACCCCCCTCGTACCCCTCTTGAGATGCCGCTTCCCTCTATCATCCCTTCAAGGCCCCTCGTGTCACGTCCTGGATCACGTATTTCTGGAAGAAGACCGCCAGGATGACGAGCGGCAGACTCGCAATGGTGGATGCCGCCATAATGTAACCCCAGGGTATCTGACCGTGCAGGCCTTCGAAAAGAGCGATCCCCACGGGGATGGTCCTCGCGGATTGATCGGTTGTGAGCATCAATGCAAACAGGAATTCGTTAAAGGCCGCGATAAACACCAGGAGCACGGCCGAGAGGAGCCCAGGGGCGGCAACCGGCAGGATGATGCGGCGGAATATCAAGAACCTTCCCGCCCCGTCGGCAAGGGCCGCATCATCCAGGTCCTTGGGAATCTGCATCATGTAACTCAAGAGGATCCAGAAGCCCAGGGGAATCGTCCAGGCTATGTATGGAAATACCAGCGCCACATAAGTGTTTATGAGGCCGGCGGTTCTCATCAGTTTATAGAGGTAACCTATGAGGCTTATCTGGGGAAACATGGAGAACGCCAGGACAGCCAGTGAAAGTACCAGCCGCCCCCTGAACTCCAGGCGCGACACCGCGTAGGCGCTCAGGGCGGCGACAATGGCGCAGGCGGCGGCCACGATCCCGCTCACGGCTAGACTGTTTCTAAGGTATTCCAGGAAGTGAAGCGACTTGATTGTAAGCACATCGACGTAGTTGGCAAGGGTCGCGCCGAAATCCACCCCGCCGCTCAAGAAATCGGGGTTGCGGCTCAAGGATACGGTTATCATCCACACAAATGGGGCGATACAGAAGACCAGCATAAAGATGATGCCGAGCACAAGGAGTGTCTTCTTTGTCGCTTCTTCTTTCATCCTAAGTCCCTGCTGAAACCCCCTATGCGGAGGTAAGATACCGAAAGCAAGAAGGCCAGTATGAAAAGAACCACGGCTATTGCCGACCCATAGCCGAAATCCCCTTCGTTGAAATACTTGTAGCCATAGAGCGAAAGCGAGGTGGTAGATCCACCCGGGCCGCCATCGGTCACCACGTAGATGAGGTCGAGAATTCTTATGGTATCGATACTCCTGAAAATCAAGGCGACAGCCACCACGGGCCTCAGCATGGGCAGTGTTATCTTGAAGAAGCGCTGGAAAAGATTGGTCCCGTCCACCCTCGCCTGCTCGTAGATCTCCTCAGGTATGGTCTGCAGGCCCGCCAGCAGGATTATGGCGACAAATGGAGTGGTCTTCCATACATCGGCAAGCACCAGAGCGAAGAAGGCGCTCACCGGGCTTCCCAGCCAGTTTACCGGGTCCCCAGAGACGTGGAGCAAAGCGAGAATGTAGTTGGCAAGGCCATAGCCGTAGTTATAGATAAGCTCCCAGGTCCTTGCCGCCACAATGGTGGGCACCGCCCAGGGTATAAGGACTGTGGCCCTGAGGGCGTTCCGGTAGCGGAGCCGCTCGTTGAGTATGAGAGCGAAGATCATTCCCAGAACCATCTCAATGGGGATCGTGGTTGCCACAAAGAGCAGGGTGAATCTTAAAGATTGATAGAAGTTGGAGTCTGTGAAAAGCCGCTTGTAGTTGGAGAGAAAAGCAAACTCAGTAGGCAGGTAGGTCACGTCCTTGAAGAGGCTTGTCCAGAAAGTGCCGATTACCGGCACTACGATGAAGAGCACAATTACGGCCGCAAGCGGTAGTATGAAAAGATATGCTACCCTTTCCTGCCGCCTGCCGCTAAGTGCTTTGAGCTTCACTTCTCCCCTGCTCTATAAGTCCCCGGTCTACTGCTACCGCCCGTATCTCTCCACGATATCAAGCGCTTCCTTCTGCGCTTCCGCCAGAGCCTCTTCCGGCTCGATGCTCCCTGAGAGGGCCGCGTTCACCTTCTGCTGGAGCGCTCTCGAAAGAAGGCTGTAATAAGGCACGTTGGGTCTTGCCGTCGCCGTCTCGAATACGGCCTTAAGATTGACAAGGTGAGGGGCCTCCTCGGCGATTTCCTCTGAATCATAGAGATCTCTTCGAGCCGGATTCCAGCCGAGCCGGAGCGCGAAGCCGAGCTGGGCCTCCCTCGACACCACGAATTTCAGGAGCTCCCAGGACGCCGCCTTTGCGTCACTCGATCTGGATATACCGACATGCCAGCCGCCCAGGGCGGCAGCATGGCGCCCTCCCTCAAACCTGGGAAGCAGCCCTATGCCCACCTTTCCCCTCACAGGGGAATCCTCGGACTGGTGGAGCCCCCAGGCATAAGGCCAGTTCCGCTCAAAGAGGGCGTTTCCGCTCTGAAAGGTACTCCGTACCTCTTCTTCCTTCATTTCCGTGTAGGTATTGGGCGGTGAGATCTCGTGGTCGAAAATGAGGTCCCTCATGAACCAGAGGGCCTCTATGTTCTCCTCCCGGTCAAGCACGAGGTTGCCCTGCCGGTCCACCAGCATCCCGCCGTTCGAGGTTGCGAACTCCAGAAACGTGCAGACCAGCCCTTCGTACTGGGCACCCTGCCAGAGAAAACCCCAGAAGCCTGGGTTTTGATTGCGCTCCCCGGCCTGGACTTCGAGTGAAATCTCAACGAGATCCGACCAGGTATCAGGCGGCTCTTCGTAGCCGTACTTTCCGAGGAGATCGCTTCTGAAGTAAAGAAGGCCTGCGTCTATATAGACCGGCATGGCGACAGTGCTACCCTCATACCTGTCCGCGAATTCGATTATGTCGCCGAAGAAGGGGGCAAGGTCAAAGTCGTCCCGGGCTATGTATTCGTCCAGCGGCTCGAGCCAGTTGGATGCTGCAAACTGGCCTATCCATATAATGTCCATAAGGAAAACATCCGGGTCGCTCTCCCCCGCCTTGAGCGGCACCAGGAGGCTTTGCCGGCGCTGGTCGGTATCCGTCGGCTGGCGCATCAGGTCCACTGGTATCCCGGTGCGGGAGGTGAAATCCGCTATGAGCTCTTCCCAGTAGTCCATCTCCGCCGGGGCTCCGCCCAGCATCAGGGTGACCTTCTCTTTTTCCTGGCCGCATGACAGCGTGAGCGCCAATGCCGCCAGCGCCAGCAGCGATATAGTCCCAAGCCTTGCTCTCATTTTGCACTCCTCCTTCGGGTCCTCTCAAAGGACAAACGGGCCGTAAGTGCCCCAACCTTATCGTTTTCTTGTTGTACAATCAACCTCGGTTATCGAAGTTGGCCGAAACGTCGAAGATTATAATCCACGATGCGGTAACAGTGGCTGCCGCCGGGGTCCGGCGTTAGACGGGCAGGTTCCATGCCCTGTGGCGCTTGGGGCATACGTCAAGCCGCCCTCGAGCGCACTTCCCAAGTAAGACCGGCGGTTTTTGGCGGCCGGATCCTAACGGCGGATGGGGGTATCTGGGGTATCTATCGCCGGCCTATCACGGCACTTACAGAAATTTATTAAACCGCGCCCTTAGTGGTAATGCTCCTTCTCTCCCAGATAGGCATTTCTGAAATCATGAAGTGTGGATTTGAGCATCTCCACATTGGTGAGATCGAGGCTCTGCTTAACCTTCATAGAGTAGATCATCATTTCATGGAGCATGGTAAGCTGCTCGATGTACTTCTCGTATGCCTTGCCCTCGGAACTTTCAACGGGCTTTATCCGCTGCTGGAGGAAGTACCAGCTGGCGATCTCCGCAATGTCGTCAGCGTGTTGTTCCTTAACGTTGATCCAGCGGACTATCTGGTTATAGTCGGTTGGGGACTCATTGGATAGGGCCTCGACCTGCTTGATGGCTTTCTCTACCGTCACTATATCCTCGGCTATCGTGTCGAGCCGTCGCTCGTCATCGTATATGCCGCAGGGTATCTGGCAGTGTCCGAGGACCTGGGATGCCATAAGAAGAAGTGTGCAGCCCGCTATCAGTGCCGTTCTCATTTCCGGACCTCCTATCTGCGCTCAGTTCAAATCGAAGGCTATGTGTCAGCCTGGATACTCAAGCGATATCCTTGCTACGTATAGCAACTTACGGTCTCTCTCTTCCAGGAAGTTTTGAATCAGATAGGCCCGGTCCGGTTTCACCTTTTCTTCATAAACCAGTTGTCCGTTCCAGGTTATGCTCAAAGGCTCATCGAGATTGACCATGGCGGGATGTACGAGGATGCTGACTGCCCCGACCCTCGATGAGCATATATCCACCCTGTTCGCCATGTAGCGCGCCTTAACGAGCCCGGAAGGCATTTCGCGCTTGAAGACATAATAGTTCTTGGGCGCAGGCATCGCGCCGTCGAGTATGGTTTTCCCCTCGCCTCTCTCCACAGTGAGCCGGAAAGCGTCCCCCCGCTCGAGGCCTGTCTTGAATTCAAGGAGATCTTCCATGTCGGCAATCTGCATGCCGCCGCCTCTTACTATGACATCGCCGTCTTGAAGTCCCATCTCTTCGGCGGGTGTATCTTCGATCACTCTCCCTACCTTGACCCCTTTGCCCTCAAACGAGTCGTCGGCCATAAAGCCTATTGTGATTCTGTCATTGACCAGTGCGCAGTTAAAGTCCGAGTGCCAGGATTCGGGTTCCCCTGTCAATACCTTGTCTATGGTAAGCCACCTGCAGGCACCGTATTCGGGCACCCCGGCTTCCCAGATTACCTCGGCCGGAAGGGGGTCCCGTGGGTGCCTGAGGAGAAATTCGGTTATCCTGGGAAGCTCCTCATCGGCATAAACAAACTCATGCTGTCCTTCCTGCTCCCTGTAGATCATATCGGCCCCGGCACGGAGGGCCATCTCAATGGTCGGCCTCATGACGCCGGATGGATATAGCTCGTCCTCGAAGGTCGTAACGGCGTAGACCGGGGTGTTTGCGAGGTTTACGGCATAGAGAGGCAGGTCCCCGTCCAGGCTTCCCACACCGATGTGCCCATTAAGGGCGACCACGGCGGCCAGGTCGTTGGGCTTTACCATGGCCCAGGCAAACCCCGCCGAGGCGCCGTCTGAGAAGCCGGCCATCCAGACCCGGTCGTCATCGACGTTATAGCCGCGCTTCACGGTGCGGATAAGATTGCCTATGTTGGCCATGCCCACACCGTCCCACCAGGTAGCGCCATCCTGCCCGAAGGGATAGAGTACGAGCCAGCCTTGGCTCTTGGCAACAGCAAGCCACTCATCCTCCTCGGCATATGCTACCGGGTCTTCTACTATTTCAGCCCTGCTCACCCCTCCGTGGAGTCTTACAAGCAGTGGTGAGGGCGCTCCGGGATCGTAGCCCGGCGGAACGTATAGCACCCAGGGCCGCTCCACCCCGTCGATGCACACTGTGCTTTCCAGCAGGACGCGGCCGGTTTCGGCTTCGGGGAAACGCATCTTCTGAATGTGCGCAACCAGTTGCTCAAAGTCCGGCTCGGCCCTCACGATGACGGCTATGAGCTTGTCCCTGGCCTCGCCGGTTTCCATTTCAAGCACGCGGTCGAGATCGCTCTCCCAGCCGGCATGGCCCACCGAGAAAAGCAGAGAGGCAAAGAGAATGAACAGCGGCCCTACCAGCAGGTTTCGATAAGAACGCATCTTCCGCTCCTTTTAAAGCGGGGTCAGCTCTTGAAAATTGAATTCACCAAGGTGAATTCAATTTTCAAGAGCTGACCCCTTTGGTTTCAAGGTGGTCGGGGCGACTGGATTTGAACCAGCGACCACTGGCCCCCCATGCCAGTGCGCTACCAGGCTGCGCTACGCCCCGACAAAACGATTCAGTCCAGAATCGTTAATATCTCCTCAAGCTGCTGCCGGACCGTACTTAACATTTCACGAATAGCCTTGGCTTCCTTGTTCTCAAGATCAAGCGGAAGCTGGGGCGGCTCCGCTTTTTCCGAAGGTTTGCGCCTCTTGGTGGTTCGCTTCGCAATCTCCTTCTTGGCTCCTGCTATCGTGTACTTATCTTGATACAATAGCTCCTTGATTTTCAAGATCAAGTCCACATCTTCCTGTGTATATATCCGCTGACCCGCCTTGTTCTTCAATGGTGAAAGCGCCTTGAACTCAGATTCCCAGTACCGGAGAATATAATCCTCAAGACCGGTCAGCTTGCTCACTTCACCGATTCGATAGAATGACCTCTTTGCAGGAACCTTTTTGCGTTT
>Ga0180433_10009847_pt1 | contig 11623 bp, 15 predicted proteins | sample SS_ome_8_FD_132980 | JGI IMG/M metagenome (GOLD analysis project Ga0180433, IMG submission 132980) | Hypersaline lake sediment archaeal communities from the Salton Sea, California, USA - SS_1_D_1 metaG | ecosystem: Environmental > Aquatic > Non-marine Saline and Alkaline > Hypersaline >... | reverse complement strand
GATCATCTGTCAGGATATGATCGAACACATCTGAAGGATCTGGATAGATGTTCTTGATGATATGAGTGTAAGAACGACTGTGGATCATTTCCATAAATCCCCAGACTTCCATACAAGCTTCTAGTTCAGGTAGTGAACAGTAAGGGATAAAAGCCATCCCAGGACCACGCCCTTGTACACTATCCAGCATGATCTGATACTTAAGATTGCTGGTAAAAATGTGCTTTTGCTCAGGGCGTAATGTCTGATAGTCACTGCGATCTTTTTGTAAGGAGACCTCCTCGGGTCTCCAAAAATAATTTAGTTGTTGTGTTGTAAGTTTATCAAAAATTGGATACTTGTAAGAATCATATCTTTGAATTCCTAGTGGTTTACCGAAGAACATCGGTTGTTTTTTAGTATCAACTTCCTCTGAGTTGAATACTGTCATAGAATCGACCATTGGTCTTTCCTCTTTATTTGTCTTAAATCTTACAAGACTCACACTCTTCCTCCTCTGCGTTTTCTAATTGAGCGACTAGACTTTCAAGACTTTCTTTAGTTTCTTCAACCTCATCAGTCTTGAAGTCGTATGTATTCTGATAGTAACTTGTCTTCCAACCATATTTGTAAGTGGTCAGAAGGTCTTGTGCCATTACGGAGACAGGTACTTCATTGTCTGGATACTGTGTTGGATTATAACTCCAGTTACCAGAAATTGCCTGATCAAAGAACTTTAGCATCACAGAAAAGATGTTGATATAACCCTTGTTAGAAGTCATATCCCAAAGAAGCGTATAGTTGTTCTTCAGAGATTGATACTGTGGAACAATCTGCTTAAGAGGTCCTTTCTTTGATTTTTTAATGGACAGGTATCCTCTAGGTGGTTCGATTCCGTTAGTTGCGTTTGACACAACGGAACTGCTCTCCGAAGGCATCTGTGCGGACAATGTGCTGTTCCGTACTCCGTATTCGAGAACCTGAGATCTAAGACCCTCCCAATCGTAGTGAAGCTCATTCTCGACGATTTCATCTACATCCTGCTTATATGTATCGATAGGAAGAATTCCATTTCCATACTTTGTTCGGCTGCTATACTCACAAGCACCTTTCTCTTTTGCAAGATTTACGGTCGCCTGGATCAGGTAATATTGGAACGCCTCTGTGAGGTCGTGAACCGCCTTCCAAGCGTCTGAATCGTCATAAGAGTATCCTTGCTTGGCGAGATAGTGTGCAAGACCAATATAACCGATTCCAAGAGATCTACGACCCTTTGTAGCAATCTCTGCTGCCTTGACAGGATATCCTTGGAAGTCAATCAACTCATCAAGTGCTCTGACAGACAGGTCGCAGAGAGACTCAAGATCTTCGTTCTTATGGATCTTACCAATGTTGATGGCAGAGAGAATACAAAGAGCAATTTCACCGTCTCCATCGATGTGTTGGAGAGGTCTGGTAGGAAGAGTAATCTCTTGGCACAGGTTGCTCATCTCTACTTTATCCAGGAAAGATGAGTGGGAGTTGCAGTGGTCAATGTTCATAATGTACAAACGACCAGTCTCTGCACGCTCTTTGAGGATATCCAGAATCAGATCTTGTGCCTTGACAGTCTTTCTTGGAACTGACTCATCAGATTCATAACGAACATATAGTTCGTCAAAATCAGGAGTGCCAAAAGCATCGTACAAACCTGGAACATCGTGAGGGCTGAAGAGGGCGATTTCTCTGTTTTGGATGAAGCGCTCGTAGAAGAGTTTGCTGATTTGGATAGAGTAATCCAGTTTCCTGACTCTGTTATCCTCAGTGCCTTTGTTGTTTTTAAGTACAATGATGTCCTCTATTTCTTGGTGCCAGATTGGGAAGTGGACAGTCGCTGAGCCACCTCGAATTCCATTCTGTGTACAGCAGCGGACAGTTGATTCAAACTTTTTAAGAAAAGGAACAACACCTGTGTGTTGAACTTCTCCGCCCCTGATTTTAGCGTTGATCCCACGGATCCTACCTGCGTTGATGCCGATACCCGCCCTTTGTGCAACGTATCTGCCAATAGCCATATCGCTAGTAAAGATACTATCGAGGGAGTCATCAACGTCAACAAGGACGCAGCTAGCATATTGTCTAAGTGGCGTTCTAACTCCTGCCATGATGGGAGTTGGAATGTTGATTTTGTGTCGTGAGATTGCGTCATAGTATTCCTTGACATATTTGAGACGTGTCTCTTTTGGATACTTCGAAAAGATCGTGGCAGCAATCATCAAGTACATAAACTGGGGTGTCTCGTAGAGAGCTCCAGTGCTTCTATCCTGCACGAGGTACTTATCAACGACCTGACGTAGACCTGCATAAGTGAATAGCATGTCACGACTATGATCGATATACGACTCAAGTTTTTCAAATTCGTCATAAGTATAGAGAGATAAAATCTCTGGATCATATACACCACGCCCAATACAACGCTCTACGTGCTTGTAGAGGGTAGGAAACTCATGCATCCTACCGAACAGTTGCTTACGGAGAGCAAACAACAATAAACGGGCAGCAACAAATTGATAGTTAGGATGTTCTAAATCGATCAAGTCAGAAGCAGAACGAATCAAGATTTCTTGAATCTCTGCTGTACTAACACCATCATAGAACTGAATGCCAGACTGCATCTCAACTTGAGAAGCAGAAACACCTGCAAGATCTTTGCAGGCTTCTTCCACCATTACGTGTAGTTTATTTAGATCAAGAGGTTCCGTTTTACCATTTCTCTTAATAACTTTTGTCCCGTTGCTCATACCTTCTTCCAATTGTTGAATTTAACTTTTGCTTCTAAACCGTGATATGTATTTGATTTTAGCACACCCATGACATTATGTCCAGATAGAACCATATCGTTGATGTCCTTTTCTACGATGTTAGTTGGCCAGATAACTACCTTCTCTCCTCTATCGATGAGTTTTGAAATTCGGTTGACGATTTCTCTGTTGCGAGGTTCATTATCAAGAACCCAAATATAATCGCTCCAACCAAGCGACCCAACATCAACATCGGCACCGCACATAGCAACACCGTTTTCCACGAACGTGGAGTCGAAGGGTCCTTCAACGATATAAATCGGTTTTTCTTCATTGATGGTTTCAAGTCCGTATAGTTTCGGAGAATCATCGTCCAACATCACAGTGATATATTTAACAGAGTTGTGAGTTAGACTTCTGCCTTGAAATCCTATCAAATTCTTACTCGTGTCATACATCGGAATGATGATACGTGGTTCATCCCTATATGTGGAGTCGAACGTTTGTTTTTTAGTATTTGTCCACTTCTTGAATGTGTCTGTGAAGTAAAACTTGTCAGGATTTAATTTGCGATTTTCAAGATATTCTCTAGCATCAGGATCTTCAGATGCCTTGGGTAAGTCCAACTTTTTCTTGAAGACAGGTTTCTTGAATGTAAACTCTGGTTCTTCCGTAACAAAATTCCTACCAGTATGACCTTCCTTAAACTTCTCTAGGGTATATTGTTTGTGAAGAGTTATATCAACCTTCTTGATGAAGTTATTGAATGACAAACTAGCACCACAGTTATGGCACTTGAAGTTGGTATTATTCTTCACGACATAAAAATACCCCCGACACTTGTTCTTGTTCTTCTGTGAGTCACCACAGATAGGGCATCGGAAGTTATAGAGGTCAGGTTTGACCTTCTTAAATTTTTGTAGACGCGAAGAGACCAGACTAATATATTTGGAATCAATCAGATCCATTACAAAGGTCTATTACTGTTCTCTAATTATAACCTGCTGTGGTTCTGGCGTCAAGAAAATAGGTGCAATTCTACTACCGGCACCGATCATAAGTGCTCCCACAATTAGAACACCACCAATCTGCCAGCGGAACTTGGAAAATGCTTTGATCTCTACTTGTACTCTATCAATCCTTTCGTGGATGATTGTATTATTTCTTTCCTCTGTCTCCTTCAATTCATCAATCATCTTGATGATGAGAGTATCAGTCTTCATTGACTGCTCAATCCTCTCATCGTGCTTCGTGAGGATTTGAGCAATACGATTATTACCTTCAGATATCTTTTCGACTGCAGATTCTAGTTTTGTAAGCATCTCTCTAGAGAGATCCTCATACATATCAAGTTTAGATTCTAGAACCTCAACCTTGGCATTAGAGAACATTACCCTTTCCCCATCCACCATTTTCTCATTCCTTTCTGGTAGATATACTTTTTCTTTTTTCTTACAGGGGGATCGTCACCTGCTTCTACAGAACCAGCGATACCACCAGCGCCCATAGACATAGTAGGTGCATCCTCTTTGAGGGTTCTTATAATATCAATAACTCTGTTAATATCCATTAGAGTGATTTTAACTCTTCTAAACAGTTATAGTCTGGTTCGATATCATTAACGACTGTCTTTGGGTAATCTGGAACTCTCTTTAAAAATACCAGAAAACTTTTTATAGATGGCCAGAGATCTTCCTCCAAGTTGTAAAACAACAGAGGCACTGTAGCATCATTAAAAACATTGAATAAGATAATCAAATGATTGAGAATTAGATGAACCTTAAGTTCACCCGAATTCTTATATCTCTTCAATAAACGTTTTACGTACCTTATCCGCTTTAAGTCTGACTCAAAGTCATCCCTAGTAACTGATTGTGGGTTATCGTAGAATTTTATAGCGAAGAGTAAATAATTACTCTCATTCAATTCGTCAAATCTCATAAAGCACCCAAGTTATCAGCTATCTGGGAATTGTTGATCGTCAGTTGCGTCGTTAGTGATGCTGCTGCTTGCGACAAGAACTTCAGTTTTAACTCTAAAGTTTCCGTGCTGGTCAGTATATGTAGTAACGCCAACCCACCCAGCGTGGGGAGGAGCATACTTGCGTGCATCGCCTGATGCATCATTAGCAACACTTTGCTCGGTAGTATCTACACCAAAGACTTCTCTGTTGACATCGCCACTAGCAACTGGTGCTTTGTAGTTGGTGTCGCTAACAGAGTAAAGAGGTTTCTGCGAAATCTCATAAGAGGTTCCAGCAGGAATGCTTGCCGTGCTATCTGCGATCAGGAAATCGGTAGATGCAACAGTTACACTAGTGTTACTGGCAACAGACAGAACAACTGCCGAACCGTAAGTAGCACCAGCACCAACCGTAATTACATCACCATTATTGAGTTCAAACCCAGAAGTAGCGAAAGTAGTACCCGAACCGGTAATGACCCCAGTACTCAGGTCAACGGCGATCGTGCCCTTGGAATAGCCGATCTGATCTTTATTGCCCCAAAGAGCCATGTTCCCTTACCTATAAAATCTTATATTGATATTTATAAAAATCTTCAATCGCGAGATTTAATCGCTGCTGCAACGGTTTCCAACAGTTTATCATCCATATCAGTCTTGGTCAGTTTAACTGCTTTACCAAGAATGACAAGACAGATGTCAATCAGTTTCTCACCAAGTTCCTCATCGTCGGGAAGCTTAGCGACAGCATCGGTAATAATTTTTGATGCGAGGGGAAGAAGGAATCCTAACATAATGGTAGTCCATTAAAGTTCTACCATTATATAGCTCAAGAACCTTTCTTTTTCAAAGTTCCACCAATAACTGCACTACCACCATACCTTGCTCTCAACTCTGCGGCAACAGTTTCGATTGCACTCTTGTTAGTTGGATGTGGTTTTGGTTTTGATTGACCACCCGATGAAACATTTCTAGCAGGGCGATCATAACGTTGATTACCACCAACACCACCACGCTCCATACGCTGGTCTCTCAAACGATCTGCATCTTCTTCACTTACAACTTCACCTTCTGGTTCATAAGAGTTATAGGTTGGTTGTTTACCCATACGCTTGTCAGCAGCGTTTCTCAATTTCTTTGCTGCGTCTTTTGCTTTATTGACTAAAGCTGCTCCACCGAGAGCACTGCCAGCTGCGAGACCTAAACGAACCATATTCGCTGCACCTTCATCAACCATCTTTGCTGTGTCAGCAGATGCTATTTTAGCGTACTCCTTTTCCAGTTCTTCAGGATCTTTCATAATGATTGGGTTCTTAACACCCATTGCACGAACCTTATTTTTAACAACCTCTCTGACTCCTTTGTCAGCACGACGATCTCTTTCCTTATCTCCTTCTTTTCCTTCATTACACTTGCAAGGAGATGTTCCATGAACAGGGCAAATAGTACTCATCTCTTGAAAGAGAGCAAGTGACTTGCTTGGAACACGACCAGCCTGAATGGTTGGTTTTTGAGTTTGTGGATCAGAACCATCTTTTGGGAAGACGGTGACACTATTCATCTCACCAGTCTTCATAACATCAATCTTTTTTGAGTTTCTTCCTCCTGTCAGAGTGGTGCCTTCCTTAACATTCTTCTTACCACCCATCTGGTCCTTACCAGTAGCACCAGCAATCACATCTCCTCTGGTGACTTTATCATATGGAGGATAGTTGTTAGCGAGATTGCCATCATTCTTTTTGGACATATCTCTTTGTGATTGACCAGGCTTGTGATCAGACATTTCAACTTTGAGACCTGCAGCTCTCAACTGGGTGATCTTCTCACGGTTTGCGTCTCTGGTATAGGTCTTGCCAGACTTGGGATCAGTAACGCGGATGCTATAAAGAGTGGTCTCCTTACCATCTCTCTTTGCCTGCATTATACGCTCATAAACCAGTTCGATTGTTTTCTCTTCTTCAACCCTTTCAGTAAAGACTTTCTTCATTACTGAAGCAAGATCTTCTACTACCCAATCTGCACCGTCAACTGATACTTGCTCTTTCACGCCACCCTCTTTTCCGAATAGTTTTGCTTTTACCTGTGCTTGCTCTTGAGCACTCATAGATGTATTCCCCATATATTGAGAATATGCTGCCTTCAGATCAATATCTTCTCTTCTAGCACGATAACGAATATCATATACTGCTTGTCTTACTCTCTTTTCAGAGTTCTCCTCGGTTCCACCAGTAGCAGCTTTCTTACCACCACCTTCACCACCTTTAGCGGCAGGAGCAGGAGCAGCACCACCGCCGCCGCCTCCCTCTGGAGCATCTGCACCGCCACCAGCAGTTGCCTGTGGATGCTTCCTCTTTGGAAGGTCCTCAAATATGTTGTTAGTCATCTGGATAACTCTAGAATACTATTTTCTTATCTTATATTTATTTATGAAATGGATTCCGTAACTGCTGCCAGGAACCATACTCTCAACATACTTTCTAAAAGCGTCAGTTCCAACCAGTCTTTGATCTGGTCCAACACCAGACTTGGTTGTTCCATTGACGACTGCTTCAGTAACATCCTTGATCCAGGACTTGAACATAATCTTATCTTCAGTAACACAAATCAAATAGTTTGTGCCACGACGAATAATGCGACCGATCAGACCAGTGTTCAGGTTTTCTACTAACTGACCAATCTGGAATACTTTCTTTTGAATGTAATTTTCACGAAGAGTCTGATAGTTATACTTGGGTGCAATCTCCCACGCTTCATTCATCATACCCATTGACTGCCTTACAGTATCAAAGATTGCTCTAGCATCTTTGGGTTTCATCTCTGGTGGCATACCAGATCTGAATGTTTTGAAGTCATTTTCAGATGCAGCAAGTCTCATCCTTGATGCAGACAGACCTTCTACACCATCAGAATCAGGATCTCTGTCTCCAGCAGAAACTACTTCAATGTTATCAAAGTTGTAGAGATCACCATTGTAATTATTGGAAAGTTTCTCAAACTCTTTGACCCTATCAGCACCACCAACGATTCTCACATTTGCATATCCATCGTTGTGTGCTTTCTTCAGAACATCAAAGATGGTTCTTGTACTCACATCATTAGCGATACGCTCACTATGTTGAGGGAACATCTGTCTCATAATAGAGACTTTGGTATCAGGATCTAATGGGTTTTTCTTCTCATCCTGACTACGTGATGGAACAATCATATAGTCACTCTCTTCTGCTTCTGCAGATTGAGCAGCAGTATCCATCAACTGCAAGTGACCCAAGTGTGGAGGATTGAAACGACCAAAGGCAACAGTAAGAGTTCCTTTGGTTTTCTCTACTGGTAAATGTCTTACTGGTTTTTCTTCTTCAGCAGATGCCTGCTGTTGTGCCATTGCTTCCTGCTCTGCTGCAGCTTGCTGTGCCATTGCCTCCCGCTCTTCAGGAGTTCCATTTATTGCTTCATCTTCAATGCTAGGATCATTGAAACTAGGATCTGATATTCTTTTTTCTTTTTCTGATTGTGGAGGATCTTGTCCTACTCTCTGTCTCTTATTATAGAACTTGAGTCTTCCCTTTTCCGTTTTTGCTACAAACTCTCCACTAGAACGGTCATACCAACCGCCGTGACCATCGCCTTGCAGTCCCATTCTAGCAGCTTGTTGTGCCGCAACAGACTCCTGAAACTGATAAAAAAATTTCATTATTTTGCTTTACGCAATTCCGCTGTAATTGACGACCGATTACATAAAATGTATTCGTGCATACGTCGCCGTATCTTTATATATTTATCCTTATCTTTTCCTTTAGAATTTTCAATCTTCTGGGTTAGTTTACCATACACATAACCAACAAAACTTTCATATGACTTGCCAGGAAAATCTTTTGAAAGTATTTGTATGTACTCGTTTTCCATACAGTTTTTGAATATTTATGGAGAATAGCGGACTCGAACCGCTGACATCCTGCTTGCAAAGCAGATACTCTACCAACTGAGTTAATTCCCCGAGTACCCCGAAGGGTCACATAGTGTGCTTTTCAAGTGCCTTGTCTAGGAGAGAAATTGCTTCACGAATTTCTACAGTTCTAGCAGAAGGAAACTCATAACTATCCTGTGCTGTAGAGCGATACAGTGCTTCACGGACTGCTGCTGCTTGACGCACTTCAAGTTCAATCTTAATCATTTGTCATCCTCAAGTTTGACACGGTAAATAGTTTTCTTGGCAAATCTCTGATCAATCTTGAGTTTACCAATGTAGAGACCTACAATCCAAAGAGTAAAAAGGAACCCATCGAAGTAGGACATTGTGTTCCATGCTTGTACTGCTGCGTCCATCAGAGGTCTCCCTCTTCACGGTTTTCAGAATAGTAGACATCAAACTGTCCACCAGGATAACGCTTCTCAAGTTTCTTGACATTGCGGGCAACAACTTCATCAAGAGAATAACCCAGTGCCATACACGCTTGAGCAACATACCACATCAGATCACCGAGTTCGATGAGCAAATGCTCCTTGTTTGCTTCATCCCAAGGTTTGCCTTGGAAGATCATCTTCTTGATAATCTCAAGAAACTCACCACCTTCAGCATTGATGCCAACACCAGCGGTGAGAAGACGCTCAATGTTTGCACCCTTTTCGTCCAGTTCAACCAGACGATCGGACAGTGCCACAAAGTCAGTAGAAGCATCAGAAGTAACTGCATCTACAAACTTTTGGTACTTATCAAAATCAACTTGCTTACTCATAGTTTTCTTTGTTTCTTTTTCTAATTGTTCACGATAGAATTGTTGGGTCCAACCATCATTATATGGAGAGTTTGCTTGGACTTCAAGATTTGGATCCATTGTTTAAAAATTTTTGTTGTAATGGTATTGTTTGACCTTTAATCTCAACGACCGCAATCTTATCAGAAGAAAGATATCGTTTGGATGAAACATCTATAGTATCATAAACTGGTCTGAACTGATAGTAATGTCCTTCCCAATTTTTATTTCTGCTGCCAACAAGGTTGACAGCATCACGAAGAGCACCACAATCAGCAATCTTCTTACCGTTAGGATCAAATACAGAAAAATAACCGTTCAAAAGTTGAATCCCTCAAATGATCTTTTTGGTTTCTCCTCGTTATTATACTCCTCTTCTTGTCCACTGTCAAGGATGTCGTTCTGTGCTGTCTGCTCACAATCATACAGACGCATCTTGGCACGATCAATGCCAACAATAAACCTCTTGTAGATAGACAAATCATTGTAACGGTTCTTCAACTGCTTGACCATTATCTGACCAAGTTGTTCAAGTTCCTCAGTGCTAATAAGGGCAAACATAAGATCAGCAGTAGCAGGGAGACCAAAGGACTCAGAAGTGTCAGTAAGGTCAACGTCACTGCTACCATAACCAGAACGAGTGGTCTGCGTGGCAGAAACGATAGGGACGTTTGCTTCAACAGCCAATCCTCTAAGCTCTTCTGCAATTGCCTTAATATAGCTATATGAATTGACAGAACCGTTTCCGCGATACCGTTCGGAAGCACATATATTAAGGTAATCAATGAAAATAATATCAGGTCTAAATGACTTCTTAAGTGCAAGTTCATTAAGAAGTGCTTTAAAATGTCCACTATGTGCACTCGCAGTCGGATACTCTTTAATTATAAGAGTCCCTTGAGTTTTTTTAGCAACATTTGTTACCTTATTCTCAAACATCGCTTTGGGAAGATCAGTCAAATCTTGAATGGGAACATTCAGAAGATTAGCATCAATTCTCTCAGCAATTTTTTCCTCAGCCATCTCAAGCGTGATGTATAGTACGTTCTTGCCTTGGAGTAGCACACTGCTTGCGACATGACACATAAACAAAGATTTACCAACACCAGTGCCAGCGAGAGCAATATTAAGAGTTTTGTTTGGTAAACCACCCTTTGTAATCTTGTTAAGATATTCGAGATCAAAGGCAATCTTATCTTCCTTCCTGTGGTATGACTCATATCGTTCTTCATAATCGACTAGGTAATCGTGACCGATATGATTATCGAAAGATACAGCAAGTGCTTCGGAAAGAATGGATGGAATAGCATCCCTATTCTTTTTCTGATCTTGACCATCAGCAATCTGAATTGATTCCATCAATGCCAAGTAAATGGCACGATCGCGACACCACTTTTCAGTAGTATCTAGCAACCAAGAATCATCTACTGGTGCATCAGTCAAAGAACTAGTAAGTTCTCTAGTTTCTTTGATCTCCATTTCAGAAAGATCTGTTCTATTATCAAGTTCAATACGAAGTGCTTCAGTTGTGATGGCATTGCCATACTTCACAATGAACTGAGTAATCTCCTCAAAGATAACTTTTTCAGATCTTTGTTCAAAATAATCAGGTTGAATAAACGGAATTACTTTGCGAGAATACTCTTCATTGAAAACTAGGTTTCGCAGAACTGTAGTCTCAATTCGTTCCATAAGAGAATTCTTTCCTCGCAATTTCATCAAGTTGTTGCATTACTTCTTCAGTGAAGTAAACTTCTGGTTCTTTCAAGATTGCCTTAGCATAGACTTTCTTGCCATTCATCTCATAACGTCCAGCAACGTTTTTCCATAGACCACCGAGCTCACCGAGTTCAAGAAGACCGTAATATCGATCAAGACCACGCTCATCGTAATACAGACGCACCGTAACATCTTTGTTCTCCTTACTTAAACGTGACTTAGCAGTCTTGGCTTTGATAAGGTTTCCAACGATTTCTGGTCCATCCTTTTCTTTCTTTTTTGAGAGATGAATGATTGTAGAGGCTGCATACTTGAGACCACTTCCTCCTCCCATTTCCTTAGTTGGTACATAAGCTCCGATGACATCATAGGTGTGATTAGTAACGATCATGGGGATATTAGCTTGACCCAGTTTTAAAGTAAGCATACGAAATG
>Ga0180433_10009846_pt1 | contig 11624 bp, 3 predicted proteins | sample SS_ome_8_FD_132980 | JGI IMG/M metagenome (GOLD analysis project Ga0180433, IMG submission 132980) | Hypersaline lake sediment archaeal communities from the Salton Sea, California, USA - SS_1_D_1 metaG | ecosystem: Environmental > Aquatic > Non-marine Saline and Alkaline > Hypersaline > Sediment... | reverse complement strand
GCCGCCAGTCGCTTCGCTCCGCTCCGGCTTCGCCTCCGCTACGCAAAGCGACTGAGTTAAACAAAACGCTACAACTTGCACCTTAAACAAAGGAAACATTGGTCTTGACAACGGGTAGGGCCTCTACTCTCTCTGCTATCCCCCAAAGTCCCGATCTTGGCAGACCGAAGATCAAGTGTAGCTTTTTCCGGTGAATCAACATCCGTCCATAAAAAATTTCCACCAATTTTAGCGCTGTAAAAGTTAACCTTACCCTCGGCCTTGAAACCGTTACGTAAAAAGACATCGCCATTGACCTTCAGTCTTTCAGATATGAGTGCATATCCATTTGGATTGATGAACTTGGCCTTTTCACAAACGAGGTTTGCATTGATTATAGCATCGGTCAAATATACTTCACCTTCAGCATAAAAGCCATTGCTCATAAAAACAGTTCCCTCTGCTTTTAATCCAGTACAATTTATAGCTACTCCTTTTCTATTAAGAAATCGGCTATTTTTTAATTCAAGATTTCCTCCAACTTTTGCTCCAACCAAGCGAACTTGACCCTCGGACCTGAATTCATTAGATAATAAAAAAGCACCTTCTACTTTAATTCCGTCTGCTGTTATGGCTCTTCCTTTGGGATTAATAAAACTGCTTTTACTGCAATCGAAGTCTCCGCCAATTGTTGCTCTGGGCAATCGTACGACACCTTCAGATCTAAAACCATCTCGCAGTAAAAGGTCATTTTCAATTTTCAACCCATCAGCATAGATGGATTTCGTGTGAGTTCCATTAAGATATAAGGCGTTGACTTGTGCACGGTGCAAGATGAGTTGTTGTGTGAAAGCACTTTTCTCAAAATGAAGTGGAAACGAGATACTTGCAAACTTTAGATCGGTCTTCCCATCTATACGAATCCCTTTAATCCAAATGCCAATACGAGTTATTTTCTTTGACGCTACTGGATCTATACATAGCCATTCAATGCACTTTGCCCTAATTGTGCGATCATTGGATCACTGTTTAGCATTCGCCGGGTCATTATCTTTTTCATCAGTCTTATTGTAGACAGCTTGTTTTCCTGTAGAAGAGGCAATAAAAAGACCCTTCTCGGCTGTTGTAAGATCACCGAATTTTGCCTTGGCTAAGTCGAGGAGGTTGGTTTCATTATCGAGGGTTGGTTGTACAGCATCGACCTGCTGAGGTAAAAGGATCGACACCCCTATAAACACCGCAATAATTAGTAAAAATGGTGCGATTCATCGCACCCTACGTTTTTCACGGCCAAACAATCCATTCGACTCCGACTTGTGCCAGTCGGCACAGGTCTCCGCTCAGGGCATGGTTTGACCGTGGCACCCTTTGACAGGCAAAGGCCCACCCTATGAGTTTTCTCGATAATGAGAAATAACTACGCCCGGCAGTATTCAAACCTGCGACCCCTGATTTAGGAAACCAGTGCTCTATCTTACTAAGCCACGGGCGCTAAAATATATCGAGGCGGCCGGCCGGCATCTTCGCCGGAAAAGAATCAATCTCGGTCCTCGGCAACTATGATAGACTGTTTTTTAAATTGCTCGGTCGAACGTGGGCAATTTATAAGTCTGTTTATTAAGTTGCACCATTTTCTGTGCGGTTGTTGCGATTTTTTCCCGCAGCTCCATAGGTGCCAACACCTCCACCTGGTCGCCATAGCCGAGAACCCACCAGCTTATTTCGCCCAATCCGTCAACCCGGAACTCGGCAATCAGCGAGCCGTCCTCATTGAACTTTGTCTTCTGAGTGGCGTGCCATTGCACCTCGGCCACGTTGTTGGCTACCTTGGGTGCAAACTGCAGCTTTACGTGATAGATTTTCCCCTCAGGGATCATTGACCATGCTCTGCCGAGATACTCATAAATATCGAAGTTGTTTCCGTTGACAAAACACCGGTTCAGTACTTCAATTTTTCTGATACGATTCAGGTTAAACGTCCTGATACTCTTGTGCAGGCTTGATTCCCCGATAACATACCATGCCCGGTTGTTGTACATCAAATGATAGGGGCGCAAAGTTGTGGTGATCTCTTTTCCCTCGTACAGAGAGTGATAACCCATTTCAACGTATCTTTTTTTCCGGACGGCTTCCTGCAGCTTGGAAAAATTCGAGTCCAACGAATCCATTGAAGCATGCGCATTGGGCCGAACAGTTATTTTTTGCAGACTCGTATCGCAGTATTTTCGGATTTTCGCCGGCAGGTTGTTTTCCACCTTCAGACCCGCCAGAAGGGCCGAATTTTTGAACGGCATCGGAAGATAATTGCGACCTTTGTGTACAAGAAGCAGAAGACTGAGGGCTTCCGGCAGGTTAAGGTCTATGGGCGGCAAAAAAAAGTCGGGGTCGATACCGTAGCCACCCGTTCTCGTATTAAATCTATAGGGCACACCGATTGCCTCAAGCTCCTTAAGGTCGCGAAACACTGTTCTTCGGCTCACACCGGCGAGTTTTGCCAACTCATCCACGGAATGGTTGTGACCCGACTGAAGGGTTGTTAGTATCTTTACGATTCTGCTGACTCTGCCCAGTTTCACCTGCTTTTCTCCTTCATCAACAATATTAATCGAACACTCAACAAGTAAAAGATTTTTCATTATAAAAATTCAATCTTTTGCTGTCAACAAATCCCCTCTTTATATTCTCATAAAATGCTTGCCGAAGAAATTAAATGAAGCGGTTATCTGAATGCAGGAATGTAATTGCTTATAATCACGGTACTTTAAGAATTATTTTTATACCGAGCTTAAATATATGTTATAATACAGTACAGTATATAGTACTATTGCTCTATAAAAATACAATTATTGCTATATAAAAAGTATATAAATCAAAAATAAAATTATAAAACCCATAAAAATATTTGACAGACTTAGAAAAATGATTATTATCTTATATTACTAAGGATATTATTAAGTATTGAGGCCAAACTGGGTAAGATGCAAAAAGAAGATTCAGCCGGGGAGTCGGGGTGGAGGGGGAACCAATGTCTATGTTTTTCATTTCTTCTCAAAATCAGAATCAAGCTTACTTTTTTCATGCTATTTTTCCTTCAATTCATTTTGTGCGGATTTTTTAACAGACAAAATATACATATTTACAAGGGAGATTAAAGTGTTTAATGAGATTTCAAAAGTACGAAGAGCGGCCAGGCGGTTGGTAATGTTTTCATTTCTTTTCTGTGCATTTTCTGCTGCCCTGGATTTTGCAGTCGGTCAGACGTTTGCAGATGTTTTAGCAGACTTTGACCAGGCGGAAGTTTATGACAACAATGGGCAATATGCACAGGCAGCGCAAGCTTATCAGAATATCATTTTGCAACATGCCGGCACAGAGCATGCCCTCACTGCCCAGGAAAGGCTTACACGTATGTGTGTTTACTCGAGCCAATTTCAAGAGGCGCAAACTGCTTATCAGGAATTGGTTAATAATTACTCCGAGCAGGCAGGAATAGTTGAGGCAATTTGTGAGGTTGCCGACAGCCACTTATATTTGAATCGACCGCAAAAAGCCCTTGAGATTTGCCGATACGTGTTGGAAACCTGGCCAAACTCGGAAGATATAATGTGGGCACAGGCCATTATAGTGAAGGCATATATTCAATTACAAGATGCCGATAGTGCTCAGGCAGCTTATACAAACCTGCTTAATAATTATTCATCACACACAAAAATCCCCGAGGCGATCTATGATATAGCCCAGGTCTATCGAGAGCCTAATCCTCAAAAGGCCCTTGAGCTTTACGAATATGCAATGAGCACATGGCCTGACTACAGCAATTGGGGTGATAAAAATGATGCGATGTTGTATCGGAGGGATCTGGTACTCTTGAAGCTTGACCTTAAAGACGAAGCCGGCGCACAAGCGGCATACGAAAGTATGACAGCTTTATCACAAGATAACATCGTTACAGCAGAAGCAGTTACAGATGTGGCGGATGCCTATCTGAGAACGGGAAATGCCCAAAAAGCTCGCGAACTGTTCGAATATGCTCAAAACTTGTTGTCTGGTACCGGCGTAAGCGAAATGTGGAATCAATTTAATCTGGTTAAAACAGATATTTCCAGTGGAAATGACCCTAACTTTCAGTCTCTTATGAGTTTAATCTCGGGATTTTCGCAGGAGCCGGATTTACCGGCAGCCATATTTACTATCGCTGAACATTATTACCGCCAGGCGTTTGTGAGGGAAAATGCCGGGCTGGGCAAAGATGCCGAGCGGTACTTTCAAAATTCAATAGCTTTGTGGGACAGGGCAATAGAAGAATTGCCGGCATATGAAGCGGACATCGCGGCAGATAGTTATTATTTTACAGGCGAGGCTTATCGTCGTTTAGGTAAAATCGAAAAGGCCGTAGAATGTTATAAGTGGGTCGTTGATAACCAGCCCGACAACGAAAACGCCGCGAATGCTCAGTTTCTAATAGGCTATAGCTACGGGCAACTGAAAAAAAACGGTGCAATTTCCAGATTCGATGCTGAAGACAAAACAAGGTCGGCTTATGAGAAGGTTATCCAGAACTATCCAGACTGTATTGAAGCCAAAGCCGCACAAAGCTGGCTGAAAAGTCACATCAAGTCAAATTAAAGGAGTAATGATATGCACAAGAGATTTCCAATAAGCATTTTCTCATTAGTCTGTATTTGTCTAATTGCCGATAAAAGCAGGGCGTGCAACCAGTATCCGATAGCAGTTATCGATGACTGTCCCAAGTATGTTCTTTTAGATGAGGTGGTGCAATTTGACGGGAGCAATTCCTATGACCCCGATGGTTATATAACAGCTTATGATTGGGATTTTCCTCCGGGGGCTTCGGATATTAAGGGAGATAGCACGGCGGAACCAAATTGTGTGTTTGAGTCAGCAGGAATTTATTTAGTTAAGCTGAGAGTTCAGGATGATGAGAACGCGTGGTCCACATGGGATTCCTGTAATGTCTTTGTGGCTACCGACCCGAATCGTGTGCACAATATCATCCGGGACAAATGGTTCTCCCACATCCAGCTTGCAATAGACGATGCCAATGAAATGGACGAGCTTGAGGTTCAACAGGGAACCTGCTATGAATTCGTGGACTTCGGCGGAAAGGATTTGGTTCTCAGAAGCTGCGACCCGAACGATTGGAATGTTGTAGCGGCAACAATTATCGACGCCAATTATATGAACCCGGCGGTAACATTTTACGGAACTGAGAGCAGCGATTGCAAGCTTCTCGGCCTTACTCTCACCAAAGGTTATGGACCAACGGATGACTCCGGGGGAGGCATTTGGGGGGCATCCGGAGGTACAAGTACAAATGCCACCGTTTCTAATTGCATAATAAAAGATAATGTTGCCAAGAAAAATGGAGGTGCGATAAGGGTTTTCGACGGCCTGATTGACAGGTGCAGGATATTCGGGAACTCAACGATCAACAATCATGGTGGAGGCCTGAGCGGTTGTAATGGTGTGATTCGTAATTGCCTGATATATAACAACACGGCAACGCTTAACGGCGGCGGTATGGTTATGTGTAACGGCGAAATCGTCAACTGCACAGTTGCCGACAACACTGCCGGTGTCAGCGGCGGGGGGATAGCCTGGTGCGATAACGCGACTATAACAAACTGTATTATTTGGGGCAATGACCACAACCAGGTGTCGGGCGGGGCACCGACTTATAGCTGTATCCAGAACTGGACCGGCGGCGGTGAGGGTAACATCAGCACGGATCCTAATTTTGTTGATCCTGATAACGGAATTTATCATCTTAACTCGATTTCCACGTGTATAGATACGGGTGATCCGAATGGCACTTATACCGGCCAATTCGATATCGACGGTCAGGTACGAGTTATGGATGGGGACGGTGATGCCAATTCCATAGTGGATATGGGTGCCGATGAGTACATACCCGCCTACATTGTCGGTACCATGCAGGGATATGCGACTATCCAGGGGGCGATAGATGCCGCTTTGGCCGGGTATATTGTTGAAGTTGCTCCCGGTACGCATACAGGAGAAGGAAATCGCGATTTGGACTTTGGCGGCAAAGCCATCACCGTCCGTAGTTATAATCCTGAAAATCCTGCTGTAGTTGCTTCTACTGTAATTGACTGTGACGGGAGTAGCTCCGAGCCGCATCGCGCATTTTATTTTCACTCCGGTGAAGAGCCTAATTCGATAGTCGATGGTTTCAATATCATAAACGGATATGGTCTCAGTGATTGCGAGTATCAAGGTCAGATGCGGTCATCCGGGGGAGGCATCTCTTGCTATCAAGCCAGCCCCACGATAAAAAACTGTGTGTTCAAAGATAATGATTGCGGCTTTTGTGGTGGAGCGATTCATTGTTATTTCAGTGATGCACAGATAAAAAATTGCCTTATCGAAGAAAATCATTCCGGTGACATTGCTGTTGGTATTTATTCAAGTACAGGTAATCCTATAATAAGCGATTGTATTATAAGAAACAATATCGCCGAGCAGTCGGGTGCCGGGATATGGATAAAAAAATCCTGTGGTGGTGTTGTAAAAGATTGTCTAATCGAGCGTAATGTCGCAAGTGCAAAGCACAGTGGCGGAATATTTGTGCGTGATGGCAGTCCCCAAATCGTTAACTGCAAGTTCTACGCTAATTCAGCCGGTGCAACCAACCCGGCTAACATCGAGGGTGGCGGTGGTTTGAAAATTGGTAGTAGCGGAGCAACTGTCATCAATTGTATATTTGTTGGAAATACGTCCAATCAGTATGGTGGTGGGATTTTCATTTCAGACGACTCCAATGTAACGATAAGCGGCTGCAGCTTCACGGAGAATTCAGCGGCAATAAACGGTGGTGCAATTACAAGTAGAGGTGGCAGTTCGACGGTCGCCAACAGTGTACTCTGGAGCAACAGTTCTCCGGAGGGGGGAGAGATCGGTTTGTTGAATTCATCGACCCTTGAAGTCAGGTACAGCGATGTTGAGGGTGGCCAAACGGGTGTAGCAGTGGAAACCGGCAGTACGTTGACCTGGGGTGCGGGTAATATTGATTCCGACCCGATATACACGCTCGATCCAAATGCGGGCGCTGATAGTATATGGGGGACCGCTGATGATGATTATGGAGATATAAGTTTACGCAGCAGTTGTTCGCCGTGTATTGACGCCGGTGATAACAGCGATGTTCCAGTTGGCATCACCACGGACCATAATGGTGATGACCGTTTTGTTGACGATCCATATTCGTCAGATAAAGGCATCGGCACCTCGCCTATTGTGGATATGGGTGCTTATGAATTCCCGGATACGACAGGCCGGAATCAGCCGCCGATTGCATATGATGATTTTGCAGAATGTGACGCAGTGTCAATCGTCATTGATGTATTGTTCAACGATTGTGAGCCTGAAGGTCAGGATATGACGGTCTCTCTTGAAGGTTACACTGCTGCTCTTCACGGTATAGTAAATAATAACGGAGACGATGTAACATATACACCTGATGGGGGCTTTATAGGCATTGACAGCTTTACTTACAGGGCCTGTGACAGCCAGGATTGCTCCAACGCGGCGACTGTTACGGTTGATGTTGTCAATGACGCTCCGGTGGCCGAGCCTGACAGTTATGAGGTGTTCTCGACAAGCACCTTGGTTGTGGATGCTGAAGAAGGTCTATTAGCTAATGACAGCGATGCAAATGACGATGAACTTGAAGTCGAGGTGGTAGAAAATGTTCCGGCTGGTGGCGGGGCGCTATTGGTGAATTCGGAGGGTTCTTTTACGTTTAATCCTAACAGTGAAGATTTCGGGCAGGTAACGTTCACTTACAAGGCGATAGATGAGCGCCAGGCGGAATCCGGGTCTGCAACGGTAACGATAGATTTGATTAAGTTAACCGCCGGTGTCGCGCCTGTTCATATAAATCTTTCATCGGCGGAGACGGTGAATCTGGATGGGGCTATCGAAGGGAGTGAAGGGGATGGTGTTGAAGGAGTCGATTCGGTTCAGTGGCATGTCATACCGCTTGCACCAAACGGCAGTTCCGATGTCCAAATCGGTGGGTACACAAAGGAGAATCCGGATACTACGGCGACATTTAGCGAACCCGGCCGGTATTCAATATATCTGGAAGCGATGAAAGGTGGTGTCGGCGGTAATTCCAACAAAGTTGATATTTTGGTCGAATCTGCCATCAACGAGGCGCCGAATGCCGAGGCTGGGGACAATCAGGTTATCATTTGGCCGAATAATACGGTAAGTATTGACGGTGGGTATAGCGATGACGGCCTGCCATACGGCCAGGTAAAACCCACATGGTCGCTTCTCAGCAGCACCAGAGGGGGCGGCGTTCTGTTCGGCGACCCTAATGCTTGGTGTACAACGGTCACATTCAGCAGGCCTGACAGTTATGTGCTGCAGCTTGAGGCTTATGACTATGGCAAATCGGGTTATGATACATGCCGGGTTGTTGTTGAGGAAAGATTTCCCCCGGATGCCAATGCAGGTGCTGATGCGGTTATACCTTTTCCGCCCGAAGCAGAATCGGTCAGCTACACTTTTGAAAAAGACGGGACGGGGGCAAACGGGGTTTATGTGCGCGACCATACCGGGGCTGATTATTCAGGCCAGTGTACGATTATATGGGAGCCGGTTGGCGGGGAGATGAGCGCGGTGAGTTTTGACGATGCGCAGGTTTTGGGTACTACGGTGACATTTACGGCACCGGGGCAGTATGTACTGAGGTTATATGCCAAGGCGAATGATACGGGGCTGTGGGATGAGGATTTTGTGGCGATTGAAGTAACTGGTGAGTATCCGCTTGAGGTATATGCAGGGGCGGACCAGACTATCTTTGGGCCGGGTATTAGTGAGCTTTCGGCCGAGCTTGCCGGTGAGGTTCTGAAGGGTGAGCCTGATACAACGAGATGGTCGTTAATCGAGGGGGCGGGATTGGTTACTTTTGAGGACCCGAATTGTCTTATAACCGAGGTCAGATTTAACTGGCCCGGCACATACAGATTTGAGTTAAAGGCCGAGTCGGCCTGGGGCCAGGCAACAGACGAAGTTGAAATTACGGTTAGAACAATGATGGTCGCCGGCGGGGCTTATCATACGCTGTTTCTCGATGAACACGGTATATTGTGGGCCTGTGGTAAAAACCCGGAGTCGGACACAGAGCCAACAGGCGTTTTAGGTGTGGGAAGTGACAAGGCCGCGATAAAATATCCTATGCGTGTAGTCGGTCCGGAAGGAGAGGGCTTTCTTGAAAATATTGTGTGTATAGAAGGAGGCACTGATCTCTCTTTAGCCGTGGATAAAGACGGATATGTCTGGAGCTGGGGTGTTAACAATTATGGTGTTTTGGGTGCAGGTACGGATCCGTGTGAATTGCCGGACAGCCCAATACCCGTTCAGGTTGCAGGCGGCGAGATGGGCACTGATTTTCTGCAGGATATTGTAAAAGTAGCCACCAGCGGGAGCACCGCTTTGGCCCTGGATAAGTATGGTTGTGTCTGGGCTTGGGGAAGCAATTGTAACGCTAAATTGGGTAATGGCAGTTATACGCCTGAATACGAAGCATCTCCAATCCAGGTTATGAACGAAAATGGTTTGAGTCCTCTTGAAGATATTATAGATATTGATGTGGGAAGGAGCTGTATAGCTTTAGATAAACAGGGTTGTGTCTGGAGCTGGGGAGGTAATCCTTTCACAGAATCTGGAGGGGAACCAAACTTTTTAGCACCTGTTTGTATTATGGACTCAGACCCAAACAGGATAGAATCTCCCGGAAAGGTTGTCGATGTGGCGGCTGGTGGTCAAATGAACATATTTGCCCTGACAAAGGCAGGTGAGGTCTGGTCATGGGGCGGTTATAATCATTATTATGGACAATTGGGTTGTGGAGGAGGAACTTGTTACTTAGATAAACCAAGCCCGCGTAAAGTAGTTTCGGGCGACCAGGATGGTGACTTCGAATCTGAGACGCCACTAAAGGATATCATTGCAATATCGTCAGGACCAATAGGGAACTTAGCATTAGAAGAAAACGGGAAAGTGTGGCAATGGGGAGCCTGGCATCTTGACTATTTCCATTGGAAAGAAGAAAATGGTGATAAAAGTATTATTTGCTGGGGTAACATGCCCGCACCGGCTGAGGTTACAAACCGGGATGATCCATATAATCTGACAGGTGCATCATATATTAATGCGTCTCGTAGTCACTATCAATGTTATTATGCAATAGATAGAGAAGGGCAATTCTGGGCATGGGGACCCAACGGATATGGGAACCTTGGATTGGGTTTTACGGGCGGCACAAAGGATTGTAATTATGGTGTTCCTCTTCCGCAGCCGGTGCCTTTGGGCAGGGTGTTTAATGTTACACAGGGTAAGCGGTACGGCGAGATTCAGCGTGCGATAGATGAAGCTGACGATGGTGATGAAATTGTGGTTTACGAGGGTTACTTCTTCGGTGAGATTTTATTTCCCGATGACGGCAGGGATATTATTCTGAGAAGCTCCGACCCTTATAACCCGGAGGTGGTTGCCAATACGATTATTACGGATAGTAATTCATTGAGAGCAGAGAAGGACGTGGTAACCATCACGGGCAATTCGGTAATAGAAGGCTTTACAATTACAGGTGGAGTTGACGGTATAGTCTGTGTTGAAGGCTCAAGTCCGGTTATTCGGAACAATATTATCCGTGATAACGGTGAAAACGGGATATATTGCGGTAGATACTCGACACCTTTTATCGAAAATAACATAATTGTAAACAACGGTTCAAGTATCGCTGAGGAAGGTGATGGTATAAGTCTGCATCGCAGGTCAACAGCCCAAATCAGGAATAATACCATCGTCAGAAATTACAGGTATGGAATCATTCGCAACGATTATCATCAGGCTTATCAGCCGGAAATTATTAACTGTATTATCTGGAGCGATGGCACTCTTGACAGGATTGTTTATCCCGAAGATCCTAATTGCCCGATATACAATTGCCCCGACCCTAATTATTGCTGTATCGAGGGCTGGCCTGAAGGTGAAGATTATGGGGTAGGTAATATCAATTCGGACCCATGTTTTGTAAATACCGACCCGAACGTTAATGATTACCATTTAAGACCCGTTTCGCCCTGTATCAACGCCGGCGACCCGTGCTACATTTCCACATCAACCGATTATGATGGCGAGCCGAGAATAATGGGGTGCCGGGTGGATATCGGTGCTGATGAATATGCGCATTTGAAGGTCGAAGCGGGGGGCTACAAACACACTACGTTAACCAGTCCCGATGTTAAGCTTGCCGATGCATCGGTCCTTTACAACGAAATGCCCGACCCGCCGGGCGCGGTAACCGTCGAGTGGAGCAGAATTGAAGGCCCGACAAACGGCGTGACATTCGACGATTCAAATAAAGTTAAGACCACAGCTACATTTTGTATGGCCGGGACATACGTCCTTAAGCTTATTGCCTTTGAAGACGACTGTGTGGCGGGCGAGGATATAGTGCAGGTCGATGTCGGCCTGGGAGTTGAAGCGGGAGCATCTCAGATAATAGATATTTCAGACCCAAACGCCTTTCTGGCCGGAGATATTATAGAGTTTTGGTGCGGTATCGGCTTAAAGGGCTGGTGGAAACT
>Ga0180433_10009845_pt1 | contig 11625 bp, 11 predicted proteins | sample SS_ome_8_FD_132980 | JGI IMG/M metagenome (GOLD analysis project Ga0180433, IMG submission 132980) | Hypersaline lake sediment archaeal communities from the Salton Sea, California, USA - SS_1_D_1 metaG | ecosystem: Environmental > Aquatic > Non-marine Saline and Alkaline > Hypersaline >... | reverse complement strand
TCCCTGGACTCTATAGCCCTGGCAATCTCCCGAACCGGCACTGTCAGCGCCTGAACCGCCTTCATGGGCCCAATATCTTCCACTGATATGAAGTGACGGAAAAACTCCCTCTCCACTTCCAGGTTGAAGCCTATGAGCGTCGGCTTTGGCTGCCGCTCAGTCTGATGATAGTGAATATATAAGGCCAGCTCATCACCGGGCTTTTTAGTGTTGATGGATTCTCTGACCATGGCAGGCAGGAGTATTTCGTAACCAATCTGGTTAGCCAATAGGAGAATCCGGTCTTCTTCTACTCTCAGCAACTTGCCTTCCAGATAACCGATCATTGTCCTCCTGCCATTGTCAGGGATGCCTGAAGAGACCCACCAGGGCCAGGGCCAGGGCATCGGAGGCATGGGACGGCGAAATAGCCGTTTGTCTTTTCAGAAAATGCCTGACCGCTTTTTCAACCTGTGTCTTGGTGGCGTTGCCGTTTCCGGAAAGGATGCGTTTGACCTCTTTTACAGGAAGTTCTATGGCTTCAACGCCACACTGAGCGCCAGCCAGCAGGATGACACCGCAGACCTTGCCGAGGGCAATGCTCGCTTTTGGGTATGGCCCCAAGGAAAAGACGTCTTCAAGGACCATCAGGTCCGGTCTTTCCATGTGGAGGATGGAACTAAGCTTGGAAAAAATATGATCAAGTCGGGTGGCCAAGGCCTCGGCCTTGGGCGTTCGGATGGTGCCAAAGGTAAACCCTGCTATCTGGGAGCCGATCCCCTCAACGATTCCAAACCCGGTATGAGCCAAGCCGGGATCTATGCCGATGACCTTGATTGGAGGTTTCAAGGGTCATGTTTGTGGTTCATAGATCATTGCAAGGTCTTTAATTTTTTCTCGGCAATATTGGCCTCTTTGGAATTGGGGTATTTACGCACCAATTCCTTGAGGATGAGCTTGGCATTGTCCCCGTCGCCAAGATTGGAGAAGGCCAACCCCTGCTTCAAGAGGGCGCTACGAACCTTGTTCCCCTTGGGGTAGTTCTCGATGACCTTTTGATATTCCAATATGGCCTTTTCATACCACTTTTCGTGATAATAAACTTCCCCAAGCCAAAACTGCGCGTTATCCGCATGATCGGACTTGGGGTGCTGTTCTAACAGGGCCTGAAACCCCTGCCTAGCATCCTCGTACTCGCCTCTGTCAAACTGCTGTTTGGCCGCGGCATAAAGACCATCAGGTGTTTGTTCTGTGTTGGGTTTTCCTGCATCATGACGCGCCGTTGCTGCCGCTTCGGGGGGCAAGAGCTTCTCTGAGGGTTCCATGCCCAGATATGCTTCCAATCGAATGATCCGATCCAGGCTGGTTTGGAGCTGCCTTTCCCCTTTTTTCCATTGCTCTTGTCGCCTCGCCTCTGACTCGGCCCTTTGCTGGGCGTTATAACCGCTCTCTTCCAGTTGGCCGCGAAGTGCCTGGACGTCCTCTCTTAGGTCATTCATGAGGGCACGAAGGTCGGCATACTGGTTTCGATAGGTCTCCTCTGAGCGGGCTAATTCGGCTCGAAGCGCGGCCCTGTCGGCTTCAGCCTTCTTACTCTGGCTAGTAACCCGACTATTGACTGTAACCAGGTCTTCCTGAAGGGCGCAACCGCCACCCACCAGGAGCACGATAGTCAGCAAGGCCACGCAACCGCTGAGGGTTTTCAGATTCATGGCTATCCCGTGAACCCCTTTTCCCTACACGGGTTTTCGAAGATATCCGCTGTCTCGGCTCGTCGGGACGGGGAATGAAATCGGTTCTGCGGTTCAAAGGTTCTAATGTCGCTGGTTGCAGGCCCAAAAGCGCCTGCAACCAGTGTGGCATTTAGCTACTCTATGACGAATTGAGCCCTTCTGTTCTTGGCCCAGGCCGCTTCATCATGGCCCGGATCCAAAGGTCTTTCCTCTCCGTAGCTGATACATGTCAGACGTTCAGCCGCAATGCCAAGATCCACTAAATAGGTCTTGGCGCTCTGGGCGCGTCGGTCTCCAAGGGCCATATTGTACTCGTTGGTCCCCCGCTCGTCGCAATGGCCTTCGATAATCGCCAGGGCAACCGGATTGGCCTTAAGCCACTCAGCCTTCATTCTAAGGACAGCCTTTGATTCTGGAAGAAGCCTAGATTTGTCAAACTCAAAATAGATATGCTCGTCCAGGAATTCTGCCCGGGCAGCCCTTATCTCCTGCTGCGTTCGCGCTTTGGCGTCGTCAGCCAACTGCTGCTCCCGGAGCCTCTGCTCCTCCAAGGCCCTTTGTCTTTCCTGAGCTTCCCGCTCAGCAGCCAGACGCCTGGCCTCGGCAGCCTCTTCGTCTTCGCTGATACCAGGCTCTGACACAATCTGTTTCTTTGCGCAGGAGGCTGCAAACATAAACGCCGGAATCAGCAACAATAGCGCTAAGCTTACCCACAGTTTTTTTCTCATGCCAGTTCCCCTCCTTTAAAGGTTAACCATATCCTTCCATACGTTATATGAATTTCCCAATTATTTGAAAATCTGCAAAAAGTCAATGACCAACTTGTAAACATTCACGGCCCTTCAATAATAAGAAAGGCGGGGGGACCAACTGGGATTTGTCTGTTCACCCTCAAGGGCCAACAGGCGCCGCTGGTTCGCGCCATTGGCATTCATGACATAGATCCTTGAGGGTCCTTCTCTCGTGGAACTGAAGACTATGAGGCTGCCGTCTGGCGACCAGGTTGGCGACTCGTTGTTGCCTGCATTTTGGGTGAGTTGAATCGAATCGTGTCCCTCTGGGCGGATGACATAGATATTAACACCATCCTCTTTACCCAATCGTGTGTAAGCGATGTAGTCGCCCCGGGGCGACCATTGGGGGGCGGTATTGTAGTTGCCTTCGTAGGTGAGTCTACGGACTTTGCCATCATTGACGTCCTTGATGTATATTTGCGGGGATCCTGACCGGTCGGAGACAAAGGCAACGATTTGGCCGTCTGGCGACCAGGAGGGGGAAACGTCAATGCCCCAGTGGTTAGTCAACTTCTTGATGATCTTGCCCTTGCCCGTGAGAAGATAGACGGCCGGATTGCCTTCGTAGGACAGGGAGGCTGCTAGGGCGAACTGTCCCGGCACCCATGCCGGCGTGAGATTAGAACCCTTAAGAGAGATCACCGTACCCTGTTGCTCTCTGATGTGCCTGATATAAAGGTCTGGCTTGCCACGCCTGTAGTCTGTGTAGGCGAGCCACTGACCATCTGACGACCAGGCAGGAAACAAGGTGATGGCCTCTGTGTTGGTAAACTGTCTTGGGTTGTGGCCATCAAAATCAGCCAAATAGATTTCCTTATGCCCTGTTGTCGTGGATATGAATGCGATCTGGCTGCTAAAGATCCCTTCATGGCCCGTGAGGCGACGGATCATGTCGTTACAGAAGCGACGGATTATCCTCCGTTGGTCATCCAAATAGCCCACATAACGCTTGCCAATGATGAGACGCCCGGAAAAGGTGTCAAAGAGACGCAACTCTACCGTGAGGCGGCCTCCTTCATACTTGAAACTGCCTTTGACCAGGAGTTCCGCTCCGACGTCAGTCCAGTTCTTGAAATTGATCTCGTTTTCAATGTGGCTGGCTTGTTGCGGATCTTCTAAGAAGCTTTCCCGATCTAGGATCTTAAAGAAACCTGTGAAATGGATGGTTTCTGCAAGAAGGTCGGCGAAGGTGCTGGCGAGCTCACCCGGTTTGTTTTCCGAACCTGCCCCCTGATCCTTGAAAAAAGGCACGGCCGTTGGGATTTTGCGAAGGTAGGGGGCGGTAATGTCGATATAAACACGGGCCTGGCAAGGGGGGGGTACACAGATGAACATGCCCACAAAGAGGCCGACTAAGACGATTGCAAACAAGCGAGGACTGGATCTTCGCATCTTCACCTCAAGGATGTCTCTCGAGTTCGGAAAGGTTGAATCTGAATCCCACCTCGTAAAAGGGTTTGAGAAAGCCTTCCGGCAGGGGGGGTAAGGGGTTTGATTTTTTCACTGCCTTGTGGGCTGAATCATCAAAATAACTATTGCCCGACCTCTTTTCAAACCAGACATCACGTATTTCCCCATCCCTCATGATCTTCACAATGATGACGGCTTCCAGATCCGTGTGGCCTCCCCCCATTTCTTGAGAGAAGGCCCAATTTTTTGTGATCTGATGCCAGATTTCAGCATTGTAGATATCGAGAAGTTCCAGGTTCCTTTGACTGATCTGGGCTTGTGAAGCGCCTCCGCCGCTCACAACCACGCCGGCCTCCCCTTCGATTTCCTTTTTCAATTGATCGATGGCCTGCAGCACAGGTCGGGGCCTTGATTCCTGGGCCTTTTGTTCAATTTTCTGGATGGCCTGGTTAATCACCTTCGATGCATTGTAAGTTTTCTTTTTGAGTGACTTTTTGACCTGTAGATGTTGTGGCGCCAAAGATACAGCCTCCTTCGGTGGAGGACCTTTCATATTCACCGGCTCGTCTTTAGGCTTGGCCTTTTCCGGTTTCGTCACCTCAGTCGGCTTCACCTTTTCAACAGGCTGTGGTTTCAGTTCCATTTTTGGTGCCACGACCCTTGGCTGAACCCTTGGCGCGCCTTGGGGAAGACTCACCAGATCCACCTCAACGGCAGAAGGGATATGGGGACGGATGAATTCTAAGTCTGGCAAGAAAACAACCCCGGATACCAGAAGGACATGGCAAAGAATGGAAAGGGCGATCATCCCGAGCCATGCTCGGTCTGTGTAAACGCCCCGGGTCAGGACTTCTGGATAGGCAACCATGAGCTCAACCCGCGTTGCTCACGATTTTGGGTGGATGATAAGCCTCGGTCCCATATGATGGGAGGCCTGGAGAGGTGGAGACTTTTATGCATTATCTGTTTTTAACCGTCTCTTTTAAGGGTTCTGTGACCATCCCGAGCTTTGCTACCCCCGCCAGCTTCACCTCAGAGATCACGCGCACCACGACGCCATAAGGCACCTGCTTGTCTGCCCGAAGGTAAACCTTTTGGTCTGGACGACCCTCCAAAATTTTTTCCATCTTCCCTTGAAGGGATTCCAACGCCACCTGATAGTCATTGATATAAATCTCATGGCTCCGGTCTATTGAGATGACCAGATGATCCTTTTCTGCTGGCAGAGGCTTGGAAGTGGTCTGGGGCAAGGACACGTTTACCCCTTGCATCATCATGGGGGCTGTGACCATGAAAATGATGAGGAGGACCAACATCACATCGACCAGGGGGGTGACGTTGATATCTGACATAAAGTGGCTGTTGCCGCTTCCCGTAGTCATCCTCTAGTTTACCTTACGTATGATCAATTCTCGCTCAATGAGATTCAAGAAATCCGCCGAAAAATTATGCATTTCGGATTCCAGGACGCGAACCTTACTATTAAAATAATTGTAGGCTACCACTGCCGGTATAGCGGCAGCCAGCCCTGCAGCCGTGGCGATGAGGGCCTCAGAGATGCCTGGTGCCACAACGGCCAAACTGGCAGACCCCCTGAGGCCAATGCCGCGAAAGGCATTCATGATCCCCCATACCGTCCCGAAAAGGCCGATGAAAGGGGTCGTGTTGCCAGTCGTTGCCAAAAAAGACAGGGCCCTGTTTAACCCCGTGAGTTCCACATTGGCGGCTCGTCGAAGCGCCCGCTTGAGATTGTCCACAGCTGCTACATCTTGGGTCGAGGTGGTGCCCCCTGCCTTTTCACCCTCTCCTGACGATGCTTGGGACGTGTTGACTTTCTTGAGCTCAAGATAGGCGATACGAAATACCCGCGCTAGTGGGCTATACTGCAGTTGTTTTGAGGCTGAAAAGGCCCTAGAAAGGCTTTGCCTGTTCCAAAAGAGATCGAGAAAATAAGCTGATTCTTTCCTGGCCTTTCGTATGAAACGGTATTTATAGAATATAATGGCCCACGAGGTAATGGAGAAGAACAAGAGAAGCAACAAAACGATGCGGACCATAGGGCCAGCGTTGAGGATCATTTGGACAATGTCATTGCTGTTAGACAGCGGCATGGTCGTTATTCAGTCCGTCAAAGGGTTTATGGAACAGGGCCCAAGCCTATCCCGGAGTTTAACATCGGCTGGACGTTACATAACGTCTTGCGGGGTGTCAAGTCAATTTACGGTTGCGTTCATCGGACCTATTGTATAGAAAATAGTGATATAAAAGCCTAGCTGGTGGCCGTCGACGAATGATTCTGCAGCCGCCTGGACACGCAACGTGATTGAAGGTCGCTGCGGTTTCGATAAATCGGGACGGGGATGCCCTTGGTCTTGCGCTTCGACGCGATGCAAGGTGGAGGCGAGCCGAAGGAAACTCGGGCTATCATGAGAGCCATTGTCAATCTGTTGTTTGAAGCGAGAATCTTGAAAGAGCTCCCGCGTTCTGGGTTTCACTTCTTGGGGTCAGGTCGCGAGTCTGTCGCTGAACACGCCTTCCTTACCACCTTTATTGGCTATGTTTTGGCACAGATAGCCCCAGACCTGGATCAACTCAAGCTGCTCCAAATGTGCCTGCTCCATGATCTTACTGAGGCGCGGACCGGCGATCTCAACTATGTTCAAAAAAAGTATGTTGCTGCAGATGAGGCCAGGGCTGTGGCAGACCTGACGCAGAAGATCCCATTTGGGCGAGACATGGAGGGAATTTTAGAAGAGTTCAATGCCGGCGAAACCCTGGAAGCACAAGTCGCCCGCGATGCGGACCACCTGTCCCTCATCTTAGAATTAAAGGCGCTCTCGGATGTGGGGCACCATGGGCCGGAGGCCTGGTTGCCTCATGTCGTCGGCCGCCTACGAACTGAGGCCGGCCAAGCGTTGGCAAAAGAGGTCTTAAAAACCGCTTCAGATGCGTGGTGGTTCGAAGAGAAGCAAGGCCCTGGCCAAGGGAAATGATTGGTCGGCCTGCTTCTGGCAAGCCACGGACTTTGGTCGGGGAGCTTCACAGGGGACGCGTTGTCCCTCGACGACAAAGTTCTTGTTCTCATTGACCTGATGTTGGCAGTTCAAGTGTTATGACCTTTGAATCCATTATAGGCCAGGAGCGCGCCATCCGTCTGCTAAGCCGAATGCTTCACAACGATCGGCTTGCTCACGCCTTGCTCTTCACAGGCATTGATGGCATTGGCAGACAAACAACCGCTAAGGCATTGGCCATGGCCCTCAACTGCCCAAACCCTGTTGGCGAGTCGGCGTGCGGCATGTGTGGATCTTGCCAGAAGGTGATCTCTGGGAATCACCCCGACATTATTATCATCAAGCCAAGTGGTGCCTTCATCAAGATTGACCAGGTGCGATCGTTGCGCAAGCACCTGAGGTTTGCTCCTCTCGAGAGAGGCCGGCGAGTGATTATCATCAATGACGCCCAAACCATGAACGCTGAGGCATCCAACGCCATACTGAAAATCTTGGAAGAACCCCCCAATGATACACACATTATCCTCACTGCATCACAGACCACAGACTTGTTGCCAACCATTGCCTCAAGGTGTCAGAATATCAATTTTAGGCCCATTCCCATCGCAAAGATTGCAGATGCGATAGTTGCCAAGGGCAACCTTGATCAAGACACGGCGGTCGCTCTTGCCATATTGGCCAAAGGAAGTCTTGGGAAGGCGTTGTCTGCGGATGCGAACAATTGGATGGCTTGGCGGAAAGAGCTTCTGGAGAGGGTCGGGTCGATTTCAACGAAATCGACTCAGGAACTTTTTGTATTTTCCGAAGCCCTGGTGCGTGATAAGGCGAAATTGGAAGATGCGTTGGATTTAATGACGACTTGGTTTAGAGATGTCCTCATGTGTAAATTTGAGCCCGAAAGAATACTTAACGGGGATTTTATGGAAAACATACAAGGCGCATCGCAAGCACTTTCCGTTGATGAGATCTTGAAAAAAATGGAAACGGTTTTTGCTGCACAATCGGCCATTGCTAGGCATGCTAATCCCCGGCTTGCCGTAGATGTCATGATGCTCCGTTTGCGTTGATAAAACCCTAAGGAGACTCGCTGCCCAGAGGGGCGCCCGTTGGGTTGAAGGAATAAGAGAGGCAAAACATGGCTAAGATTGTTGGAATAAGATTCAGTTCCCAAGGCAAGGTCTATGATTTTGATGTGGGGCACTTTGTCCTTTCCCCTGGCAGTCGGGTGATTGTAGAAACCCAGCAGGGCCTAGGCCTTGGGACGGTTGTGACGCCTCCTAGGCCTGCGGGTCATCGACAGTCCAAGTCTCCCTTGAAGAAAGTCTATCGCCTGGCCAATGATGAAGATGTGAATCAACACAGGAAAAACCTTGAGCTGGCGAAAGCTGCACAGGCGTATTGCCTGGAATGTATCAAAAAATTGGGGCTTGGGATGAACCTTGTGTCGGTTGAAAGTCTCCTCGACGGGACAAAACTCATCTTCTATTACACAGCCGACGGCCGCGTCGATTTTCGAGAACTGGTTAAGATGCTCGTCAAGCAATACAGGGTGCGCATTGAGATGCGCCAGATCGGGGTCCGTAATCGAGCCAAGATGTGCGGGGGAATCGGCCGGTGTGGCCATGAACTATGCTGTAGTAGATTCATTAATGATTTTCAGCCAGTATCGGTTCGAATGGCTAAAGAGCAAGGCTTGTCACTGAATCCCACCAAGATTTCGGGGCTGTGCGGTCGACTCATGTGCTGTTTGGGCTTTGAACATGAAATCTATTGCGACCTGAAAGGCAAATCTCCGGCTGTCGGAAAAGTGGTGGAGACAAAACGAGGCCGAGGGAAGGTTATTCGTCAGAACGTGTTAAAGGAATCCATCACAATACACCTCAAGGGGGGCGGAGAGGTCGATGTGGGTTTGGACGAGCTTAACAAAGAGGTGGACAGCTCCGGATAGAGAACTGCTTGTCATGGGTGAACTTCGGTCCTGCTAAGACGGCACGATCTTGATTTCATAAACACAGCCTTGAGAGGAGAGCTGTATGTCAGAACCATTTTATGTAACAACGCCTATCTATTACGTGAATGCTAGACCTCACCTTGGCCATGCTTACACGACCCTAGTGGCCGATGTCGTCAATCGCTTCCACCGTATGTGCGGCCAGGAGACCTATTTCTTGACAGGCACTGACGAACATGGCGACAAAGTCGTCCGCGCGGCCAAGGAGGAAGGATTGAGCCCGCTGGCCTATGTCAATCAGATCAGCGCGCTATTTAGAAACTTGTGGCCCGAGCTGGACATCGCCTACGACTGTTTCATACGCACCACGGAGCCTGCTCATGTGAAGGTCGTTAGGGAGGTCCTGCAAAAGATCTATGATGCTGGAGACATCTACTTCAGCGAATATGAGGGTGCGTACTGCTTTGGTTGTGAGCGGTTTTATACCGAACGGGAACTCGTGGAGGGGAGATGTCCTGACCACAAGACCGTGCCTGAGGTCATTAAGGAGTCCAACTATTTTTTCAGAATGAGCCGGTACCAGGACTGGCTTATCGATTACATCAACACGCATCCAGATTTCATTTCTCCAGTGCGCTATCGAAATGAAGTCCTCGCCTTTCTGCGAGAACCCCTGGAGGATTTATGTATATCCCGTCCCAAGAGCCGGCTTCAATGGGGTATTACCCTTCCCTTTGATGACCAGTACGTGACCTATGTTTGGTTCGATGCCCTTCTGAATTACATTTCGGCCCTGGGATATCCGGATGGTGAAGGTTTCAAGAAATTCTGGCCTGCGGTCCACCACCTTGTGGCTAAAGATATTCTTAAACCTCATGGCATCTATTGGCCCATTATGCTGAAGGCAGCCGGAATTCCTCTGTACCGCGAACTTCATGTCCATGGTTACTGGAATGTGGACGAAGGCAAGATGTCCAAGAGCCTTGGCAATGTGGTGGATCCCTTGGCCCTAAAGAGTGTGTATGGCGCGGACGCCTTCCGCTATTTCCTGCTCCGCGAAATGGTTTTTGGCCTGGATTCCAACTTCAGCGAAAAGGCCCTTGTCCAGCGCATCAATTCTGACTTGGCCAACGACCTTGGGAATCTATATAGCCGCAGCCTGACCATGGTCCACAAGTACTTCAAGGGAATTGTGCCGACAAGTGAAGAGGCCCCAGAAAGCAGTCTTGACCTGGATGTCCAGCTTGATGCCTCTAAGGCGCTTGAAGAATACCAGAAAGCCATGGAGGACTTTGCCTTTCACAAAGCACTGATTGCCCTTTGGGAATTCATTAACCGGATCAACAAGTACATAGACCTCACCGCACCGTGGGAGCTTGCCAAGAAAAAGGCCCAGCACCCGCAGCTCCGGTTGGTCCTTTACAACGTTTTGGAAAGCCTTCGCATGATTGCGGGGTTTGTCTATCCATTCATGCCAAGAACCGCCCAGATCATGCAAGAACACTTAGGCATGACGTTTGCCGATGGCTTTCAGACATTAAGTGATCTCAGGGTTTGGGGAAAAACGAGCCCTGGAACGAAGCTCCCAAAAACAGTGACCCTCTTTCCAAGGATTGACCTGCAAGAAGAGCAAACGAAGGGCGGTGAGACGGTGTCTGCAAAGGAAGGACGGGCTCCAGAAAAACCCGAGATTTCCATGAAAGTCTTTCAGAAAGTTGATCTGCGCGTTGCTACCGTACTTGCCGCAGAGCCGATACCAAGGTCCCAAAGCCTTTTGAAACTGAAGGTCGATACCGGGGAAGAGCGGATCATTGTTGCAGGCATCGCAGAAAACTACCAGCCAGAAGAGCTCCTCGGAAAGCAAGTCGTCATTGTGGCAAATCTCAAGCCGGTTAAATTGATGGGCGTCCTTTCACAAGGCATGCTCTTGACAGCCGCAGACGAGACTGCCTGCGTGCTGGTCACCCTTGACGGTCCTTCTGAGCCAGGCACCCGGCTGGCATAGCGAGGCTCATCGTCCAACTATTGTTGCGTGGTTGATAAGAAAGATCCCTTCAGCTCGCTGCAGGGATCTTTGATTGTCAGGAGGCTGGCCATTCGCGTGAGAGGAACGTGCAGAGAACATCCGTGACAAGAAGCGCTCATACCTATCCACTGACTTTCGAAGACAAAGAGATTACGCTCATCGGGACAGCGCACGTATCCAAAGAAAGTGCTGACTTGGTGAGCCGGGTCATTGAAGAGGAAAAGCCGGATACGGTCTGTGTGGAACTCTGTCCATCCAGATACCAAGCGATTACCCAGAAGGACCGATGGCAGAACACCGACCTTGTGAAGGTGATCAGGGAAAAGAAGGCCTTTGTTCTCTTGTCTAATCTTATGCTTTCGTATTTTCAAAAGAAAATTGGTCAGAAGTTCGGTATCAAACCGGGCGAAGAGATGTTGCGGGCTATACAAGTGGCGGAAGCGACGGGGGCCCAGATTCATTTAGCGGACAGGGACATACGCACCACCCTATCAAGGACCTGGCGTCTCATGGGCTTATGGACAAAGATAAAGCTCTTGGCCCAGTTTCTCACCTCACCAAGGGCATGGGATGACATCAAAGAAGAAGAGATCGAGAAAATGAAGGAGATGGATATCCTGGAGACCGTCCTTTCGGAGATCGGGGAGGCCTTTCCTGAAATAAGGCGCGTTTTGATCGACGAAAGAGACCAATACCTTGCCCATGAGATCAGAACGGC
>Ga0180433_10009843_pt1 | contig 11626 bp, 9 predicted proteins | sample SS_ome_8_FD_132980 | JGI IMG/M metagenome (GOLD analysis project Ga0180433, IMG submission 132980) | Hypersaline lake sediment archaeal communities from the Salton Sea, California, USA - SS_1_D_1 metaG | ecosystem: Environmental > Aquatic > Non-marine Saline and Alkaline > Hypersaline > Sediment... | reverse complement strand
CCCAGCTAGCTTGCGGCCCAGGCCCTTCAATAGCCCACCCCGGGTGCTGGTGCTCATCTCGATGTCCCCCGACATCCAGGCCATGCCGCCTGATTCGGTGTAAACCATTTCACCGTTGGCTAGTTGGACATCCAACGTTTGCATGGTCGTGCCATGGATCTCATATTCCATTGCCCTGCCCCTTTCCCGGACGGTCTCTGAATCAGGTAGGTATATTGTACCACAACATGCTGCTCTGGTCAATGAGAGCTACATATGCCCATACCCTTTCAGCACCCAGAGAGCCTTCAGGGTGATCCATTTGCTGGGCTGCCCTTTCTTCTCCAGGTTAGCCTGCATCCGCCCATAGGGGGTGGATTCCAGCACCCACTTCCCCTCGGGGGTCTGCTTCTCCCACAGCACGGCCAGGGCGTCTTCCATCCGTTCGTCCCGATAGCCCAGTCGGGTCAGCACCCACAGGCCTCGCAGGATATTGTAGCCGTAGAACCAGGGGAAAGCCAGTTTCAGCCAGTTGGGGTTGATGACCTGGAAGTCGTGGTGGTCGGCCCGGTAGAGGCGGTGCATCAGGAGGAACTCGGCCCCGCTTGCTGCAGCTTCCTTCACCGCTGGCGAGCGCTTGTCCTCTGGAACCTCGGCGAAGGCCTCCAGAACGCAAATGGTGCCGTAGAAGCAGGAGTGGGTATCTCGGATGTGGGCCTTCCAGTAGGGACACAGCCAGCCACCGTCGGCGTTCTGGATGCTCACCAGCCAGTCCACGGCCTGCCACAAGCGGGGGTCATCGCCGTACCCCAGGCGCAGCAGGGCCGCGACCACGTTCCCCGTCAGACAGGAGAGGGTCATCTGGTGGACGAGGTCGGCAACGAAAGCCGACTCCTCGGGGGGTTCTTTGCCTCGTTCCCGAGCCTTCTGCACCTTGTAGCGGTACTCCTGTCTGGCTCCTTCCTCCCCGAACTCGGCAAAGCCCCCTCGACCGTGCTCGGGACAGGCCCCTTCCGACTGCTGGAAGCGAAAGATGTGCTCCACAGCCCGCTGCACCTGCTCGTCCTCCCGGCTCAGACCCAGGTGGCCCAGCACCATCAGCGTCCAATAGCTGGATTTGTACTTGGGCTGGTAGGGGCTGGTCGGATCACCCCAGAAGCCACCGGCGTCCTGGCGGGCAAAGATGCGCTCCACCACCCGAGAGCGGGCGATGGCTGCGCGGGCTGCTTGGACTTCGGGATCGTCCTCGGGCCGCTCCAGCAGGTGGCGTAGGGTAAGATAGCGCACTGAGGGGTTGTCCTCCTCCAGCAACCAACCCGTTGGATCGCCCTTCATCTGTGCTTTCCAATCGCTCATCTGCTTTTCCTCCGAGCACACGGGTGAGCTGTTACGCTCCGGCAGCAGCCTTCAACATCCGCAGGGCTTTGAAAGTGGTCCACTTATTAGCACGGTTCTTCTTGCCGGCGTCAATCAGCCTGATACCCGCCCGCCGCGCCCAGCGGCCCTGCTCATCCTGCTGGGCCAGGATCAAGTCTACCCACGCCCCAAACCGCTCATGGGCTCCGTGCCCCAGCCGGGCCAGCACGTCGGCCATGTCCAACAAGTCGCTCTGATACTGATACGGCCAGCCAAAGCTCAACCACCGCTTCTCTCGCCCGCCGAAATCCCAGGCGCGGGCCAGCAGCGATTCGGCCAATTGGGCCGCCAGTTCACCCTGTTCCGCAGTGCGGTGACCAGGTGACACAGCGGCCACGGCATCCAACACCTTGACGAATCCCCACTGGCACGGTCCCTTGTCGTTGCTATAGGGACAGTCAAGTCCTTTGCCCTCTCCCTGCACCATGCGCCGGTAGAGGTAATCCCAAGCGGCAGCGACACGCGGGTCGTGGTCGTAGCCAAAGCGGATCAGAGCCTTGATCATGTAGCCGGTAATGCAAACCCACTCACGGCCGCTGGAGCCGGTCACCTCGCTAAAGCCGCCGTCCGGCTGCTGGCTGGCCTCAAGGAAATACTCGCATCCTCGGCGGAGGCGGTCGTTCACGGGCACGCCCAGTTCGGCCAGGACAACCAGGTGGGCGGTGGTGCGTGTCGCGCCGTAGGGCTGGCGCGGATCGTCGCCCCAATAACCGTCGGGGTGCTGAGCAGCCAGCAGCCGCTGCACCACATCCGATCCCACGACGGCCGCGCGGGCCGCCTGCACCTCGGCGTCGTCCTCGGGCTGGTCGAGCAGGTCGCGCAGCGTCCAGTAGCGCACTGAGGGGTTATCGGGCTCCAGGAGCCATGGAATGGGGTCGGCTTTCAAGGCACTCTTCCAATTGCTCACGATTGCTCCTATTACAATGGTGCTGGCGTACGGCCCTATGATAGCACAATAGATGGCAGGAGTCAACGATTTCGCGGCGAATCGTCAGATTTGGAGGGTGAACAGTCGAGCGGAGCTAGACGCGGGGCATTGCACTCCTGGGTCAAAAGCAGAGCCGCCTTGCAACAAGGCGGCTCTGCTGGGCAGTGTGGAGCGACGTTTTCTTATGATGTGTTCGATGTTGCCAAAGTTGCAAGCATCAGCTGGGTCGAGCCGTCAGCCAAGGTCGCGCACCACTGCACAGAAAATGACTGCCACTGCAACAAGGAGGCCAGCAATGATGGTGAAGGAGGTCACATAGTTGAATAAGCCCAACAACAGGCCAGCGACGATGGGGCCCAAAGCCTTGCCGACGTTATCCATAGCATCTAACATGCCCAAGGTCGAACCGTAGTTGCCCTTATCTGATAGTTCGGTTCCCAGGGTGATTATCGAGGGCATAACGGCCGCCTCCCCCAAACCAAGAGTCACGCTCAGAAGTGCGAGGACGGGCAAATCATGGGCCATGACCATCAACGGAAGCCCACTGCCAACCAACACCAGACCGACCAGGATGACCGACTTGCGCCCCATTCGATCCGAAAGGTAGCCGCCCATTGGCTGGGTTAACAGGGTAGCCGCCACCTGGATGCTAAAGATAACGCCAATCTGGGCCGGATTGATGCCTACTGAGACAGCATACAGTGGCAGGAAAGCCTTATTGGCCCGCAAGCCCAAGTACAGTGCTGCCTCAACAACACCCAGTGCGAGGAGAACAGGATTCTTAAATGCCTGCAAGAGATGCTGACAGACGAATTCCCAAGTACTTGACTGCTCTTGCACACTAGCTGTGGATTGTCTCACCTGGGGCAAGGCCATGGCTGGCAGAAAAGCGACCAGACCCAAGGCACCCACCGACACCCATGCAAGGCGGAAATCGCCATAGAAGAGCACAAAACCACCGAGCAGGGGACCCAGCAGATAGCTAGAAGTGCGGATCGAGCGGTACCAGCCCATGTACTCGGCTCGACGTTGCTGGAACAAATCGGCCACCAGGGCACAGACGACAGGCCCATAAATAGCAGTAGCAAAGCCATGGATCAGGCGGACGAGTAGCAATTGCCCCGGGGTTTGGATGGAGAGGTAGACAAAGGGTATGAAGGCGAACATGGCTGTGCCGATGAGCAACAGTCGGCGACGACCATAACGGTCGGATAGGGTGCCGATCAGTGGAGAGGTGATCAAGCCGGTGGTGGTGGAGACTGCGACAATGGCTCCCGATACCTCTGGTCCAGCCCCCAGGGCGTTGGCGAATAGAGGCAGGACAGGGCTCTTACCCATTTGGTAGCCAGTCCGGGCCATCAAATCCATGATCAGCAGTAGGACAAAATGCACACGAAGTCGGTTCGCTACGTCGGTTGTAGGCTCCAGCACTGGGGTCTCAGAGATTTCAGCAGAGCTAGGTTTCTTTGGCATTTTCACTTCCCGCCTCCTTATGAGTCAGTAGAAAGCTCACCCCGGAAACGTCACCACAGAGCGGCGACATAGTCTACTTCATCCAAAGCGCCAGCAGCAGCACAGCCAATAGCGCCAGGGCCGCACCCAACAGAAAAGGGACCGCCGGTGTGAACGCCTGCCACAGGATACCGGCGATCACACTCGCCGGCAAAGCGGCCAGTCCCAATATGGCGTTGTAGATGCCATAGGCTGCGCCTCGCTGGCCGGAGGCAGGTACCAGATCGGCGACGAAAGCGCGTTCCACCCCCTTGGTGACGCCGTGGTAGAGGCCGTAGAGCATATACAGGCCCCACACGTGCCAGGCGCTGCGGGCCAGAGCAAATCCCACATAGACTAGCGCATAGAGAATCCAGCCGCCGACCAGAACGCGCTTACGTCCCAGCCGATCGGAGAGAGCGCCCGCGGGCCAGGCTACCAGACTATAGATCGCCCTGAAGACCACGAGCAGCAGGACCACATGGAGCGTTGAGGCTCCGACATTCTGGGCTCGCAGGGTAAGAAAAGCGTCGCTGGAGTTGCCCAGGGCGAAAACGAAAATGATGACCAAGAACACCTTGAAGCGCACACTCAGTCTCTGCCAGCCCAGGGAAGGCAATGGTGCCGACGCTGAACAGGGACGTCCCCTCTCCTTGATGAACAGGGTGACTAGCAGTGCGCCGAACAGGGCGGGGACCATCGCAGCAGCAACCAGCATCTGGTAAGTACGCCGGGCTAGCAGGAGGCGTCCACCCTGAGCCAAGAAGATGATTCCTCCGGCGGCCAACAGCCCCATCATCCCGCCGCCTACATCCATCATTTTATAGAAGCCGAAGGTGCGGCCTACTTGCTCCTCCCGGCTGGCGTCGGCCACTAGGGCTTGCGCTGGAGCAGCGCGCATCCCTTTGCCTACTCGGTCAACAAAACGGATCAGAAGCACAAACCACCAGTTGCCGGCTATAGCCAGGAACGCCTTGGCTACTGTAGAAAACCAATACCCACCGGCAATGAGCCTTTTGCGCTCCCCCAAACGATCGGAGAGCCAGCCAGAGAGCATCTTTAACAAGCTGGCTGCGCATTCGACGACACCCTCGACCAGGCCAATGAGTGAGGTTTCGACCCCTAGCACATTACCCAAGAAGAGGGCCATGAGGGGAAAGATTATGGTGTTGCTGGCGTCGGTGAGGAAGCTGGTCAAGCTCAAGACGAGGACATTTCTCTCGAATCCAAGGACAAGGTTCTCTGTCCTGTAAGGGGCGTCAACTTTAGGCAAATGTTTCCTCATAATAATTCACTGCCTTGGACACAACCAGAGCAAGTGAGCGGAGCAAAGCCATAGACCAGGCGGACGAGGAGCAATTGCCCCGGGGTTTGGATGAAGAGGTAGACAAAGGGCATGAAGGCGAACAGGTTGTGCCGATAAGCAACAGTCGTCGCCGACTGTCGTGGTCGGACAGAGTGCCGATTAGCGGCTAAGGAATCAGGCCGGTAGTGGTGGAGGTAGCCATCACGATACCCGACATCTCTGGCCCGTTGCCTAACGCAGTAGAGAAACGGGGGAGAAGAGGGCTCTTGCCCATCTGATAGCCGGTCCGGGCGACCAGATCCATGGCGAGCAACAGTTAGGAAATGGACACGGCGTCGGCCGGCCGTATCAGGAATCGACTGGGCGCGAACCATGTCGAAAGGCGGAGACATCGTCATATGGGGTCAGACCCTTCCTGTAAGCCATAGCGACCTCGAGACCGCAGCGTTTGGCCTCTTGATGTGCACAGTAACGGACAGATGAGGGCTCACAGGCGATGCAGCTACAAAGGACATTCGTCTTTGGCCGGGAACATCGAAGCCGGGCAGGCACCGCACAGAGGCACTGTCTGCCCGGCTTCCTGTCAGCCGGCGATTCGCCTATCAGGCCACAGCGAGATCGCCTCAGCTTTGGGTTTGCCGCGTCGAGACGCAGGTTCTGGAGCCGGACAAGTCTGAAGGTGGTTAGAAGTGTATCGTCTCCGTTCTTCGCGCTTCCCTATCCTTCACGCGGGCTACAGCTGTCACCTTGACCACGCCGGGTTTCATGTGCGGGAACTCTTCCACGCGCAGCCAGAAGGTGCGCCACCCACCGTGGTAGTCCATGGGCCACAGCTCTCCCTCGATGCCGTAGGGGGTGTGCATATACAGCCCCACCTCGGCACCATCATCGGGACCGAGGGTTTTCCCGTCCTCGTCCGTCAGGCGCACAGACACGACCTCGTAGTCGCGCAACCACCAACGCGTGCCCTTGATCGTGAGATAGAGCTTCTCCTCTACGTCCGGCTCGGGCACGATCTGCACCTGGTAGGTGCTGCCGCCCAAAGCCATCTCCTTCTCTACTTCGCGCTGGTAGACGGTGAACTCGAAGCTGTCACCAATCCGAGCGTCCTCTGGCCGATCGATGCCGATGAAGACGGTGTAGAATTCCTCAGGCTGCACCAGGAACTGGCGCAGCATCACCGGCTTCTCCGTCGTCTCAGCCATCAGCATCGGCATACCACGCGTCGTTTCGATCGCCTCGATCATCTGCTTGGACCACAAGGGATTGAACATCCCCTTTTCCAGATAGAGATGCAGTTGCTCCAGCTTCTTCTCAGCCCACTCTTCGAACTCGCCAGCGTCTTCCAAGTAGAACCCAACGAGCGAGTCCTCGAGGCCGTCCATCAGCCTCAGGTTTTCAGGAACCACCAGGCGCACGCGACCGCGATAGCCGAACAGCTCCAAGACCAGATCGCTGAGCAGCTCCCTGTCTGGGAAGCCATGCAGGCGGAACGCCATCCATTCGGGCGCAGCAGGAGGCAGAGTGCCGGTGAACTGCACCACGTGCAGGTTCTTGTGGGCTGCCTTCCGTTCGTGGGGGCTCAACGTGTCCACATGGGTTTGGGTGTTGGTGAACTCGTCGTTGCCAGGACAGTGGAGCAGGGCAAGCAGACAGTGATGGGTGTTGCCCGCCAGGCTGGCCGGCGGTGGCAGCAGGGTCGAGGGTAGGTTGAATGGAGCGATCTGGGGGAAGCCTACGCGGAGGTCGTTCAGCGTCTGGAAACTCAGGGTCTGCCAGTGCGTCGTGCTGATGGCTGTGCCTGTGCGCACATCGGTTTCGTAACCGGCGGGCAGGTTGGGCAGCCCGGCCGACGCATTGGCCAGCAGCACCATGACTTGGACGTTGTTGGCGGGCGTCACACCACGATTATGCACCTGCACATAGACGCGGTTGACAACCGTGCCAATTGAAGGATCTACCGTGGCCACGCCGCCGCTGCCATCCACGATCGTATCAACGAACTGATAGCAGTCGATCTGATTGGTCGGTGTCTGGTAGGTGCCCATGGCAGAGGGCACATCGACCTTGATGCCCGGCCCTTGATAGTGACGTACCGTCTGGCCCGGCTGGGTGGGATCATCGAGGCCGTTCACGGTGGTGCGCCGGCCCAGATCGAGCTGAGTGTCGCGGACGTAAAGCTCCACGCCGAGAGCGGTGGTGGTGTCCAGCGTGCGCTCATAGACGCCGCGCCCATGCGTGGCTGCCCGCAGCAGCCGCCGAACGTTGTGCAGCTTGAGGTCGAGCACGGCAGCATCGGGCAGGCCGTTTGAGAAGGTGGACCAGTTGGCACCGCCGTCGGTGGAACGCCAGACCCCGATGTCGGCGCCAGCGTATAGGTGGTTGGTGTGGCTCGGATCAGCGACGATGGCGTTGTACTGCACATCCAGCAGGCTGCTGGATGAACCGGCTGAGGGGCCGCTACGCTGCTGCCAGTTGGTGCCGTCGTAGTGCCACACGTGGCGGTAGTCGCCGGTACCACCTAGGGTGATGTAGATTGAGCCTCCACTCGCGTCGGCCGGGTCTACGGCAATGTCTGTCACAGGACCAACCAGCAGGGGCGCGGCGTCGATGCGCGTGCGGCTCCAAGTGGCACCGCTCTTATCCAAGCGATAGACCTGGCCTCCGGTTGTGCCGGCATAGAGCCGCGTGGCCGAGGCAAACGCCAGCGACAGGATATTGGCGGGCAGATCGTCTGCACTGCTGCTGTTTGGGATGGATTGCCAAGTGGTGCCAAAGTCGGTGCTGATCCAGGGACGTCGTCCGCCAAAGGCGACGATGTCTGCTTCGGCTGGGGCAGCCGCGTTACGCGGGGTGCCCACTAGCGGCGCATAGAACAGCGCGTTGTCGCGATGACCCACTGGTAAGCCAGCCCAGCTCCACGAGCCATACCCCTGTCCGCCGTCGGTGGCGCGGTATATGTAGCCCCTCACATAGGTACGCAGCACAGTGTAGGGGTCGTCCCAGTTGATCACCACAAAGCCACCATCCCCAGCGCCCGAATGAAGCCACACTTCCTCACCTGTGTAGCGGGTGGTGCCGTTGTCTTGCGTGCCGGAGAACACCACCGCATCTTCGGTGGGATGCTGGGCCAGGTGGTTCATCGTCAAGCAGGCCAGCCCCACGTTCCGCGCCTCGAAGCTGGCGCTGCCCGTGGCGCTGTCGGTGTAGAAGACACCACCGTCGCATCCCACCCACAGCTTGTCGGAATCACCAGGGGTGAACTCCAAGGCGTGGATGTCGGCGTGGACCTGACTACCAATGTACGTGTTGGTCATGCTGTAGGTGAGGCCAGCTCCCGAACCGCTACTGCTCACTATGGAGCGATAGAGGGAGCCGGACCACTGGCCGCCCGCCGACTTGGTGGAACCACCTAGGTAGATACGATTGACGTTGCCAGGGTCTACAGCGATGGCCAGGTCGTACCACCCCTGCCCGCCTAGTGTGGGGGCAATGCCGAAGAGGTCGGCCGGGGCGCCGCTGACCTCGCGCCACGTGTTATCGCTCGTGTCCAATCGCCAGACGCCCAATATGTAACCGCTGCTGCCGTTGTGGATCAGGGCATAGACAACGTTGGGGTTGCTGGGCTGCACGGCTAGCCCGATGCGCCCGACGTTCGCTGTGGGGAAGCCGCTGCCCACAGCGGTCCACGTGTCGCCGTCCGTGGAGCTGAAGACGCCACCACCCCAACGCGAGGCATAGAAGGTGGTGGTGCTCCCGGTGCGCGCCGCCACGACGCTGGTGAACTGGCCAGCCCGCTTCTGCGCCCAATGGTACCCGCCGCTGCCGTCCGGCTCGCGCCGGTAGAGCCCAATGCGTGTTGCGCCGACGACTCGCTCTCGGTTGTCGGGGTCCACGGCCAGGCGGTAGAAGCCCGTGCCGGCCAGCGTAGGTGATCCCGGCGCTGTCGGCTCTGTGCCCCAGTTAACGCCACCGTCGTCGCTGCGGATAGGGCCGACGCCGAAGTAGGAGTTCGCAGCACCGACACCTTCGCCTGTGCCAACGTACACGCGGTTCGGATCGGCCGGGTCCAGGGCGATCGCGCCACAGGCCAGGGAGTCCGACGCTCTCGTGGTTGGATTCAGATCCCACGCATCCATGGTTGAGCGCCAGTTCTGCCCACCGTCATCCGAGCGCCACACGCCTCCGTTGGCACTGGCTGCGTAGATACGGGTCTCAGCTGGTGCGACAGAAATGCCAGCGATGCGCCCACTGACAGCCGGGCGGTTGGACGCTTGCCCCTGGCGCACAACACAGGGCCCAATGGGCACCCAGTTGTTGGCAGGCGGGGGTAAGGGGGCCTCTGGTGGCACCTCGCCGGGCGCCCTCGGGGCGCCGGGCGGCAGCATCGACTGCTGGCGCTGGCGGTATTGCGCCATCAGGTCCCGGCGGAATCCAGGTGCCAGGGGACCTACTCTCTCCTCAGAGGGCTGGTCGGGACTGGGCAGAGCTACCGGCGCCCTCGGTGGAGCTTCACGGGGCTGCAGGACGGCGAATCGCTGTTCGGCGAAGGCCTGTGCCCGTTCAACAGGACCGCCCTCTCCAATTTCGCGCTCTGCAGCTTGCGCTTGACTCTTGTTCTGTGGAGATTGATCGTTTTGAGACATGGCTTATCACTCCTTTCCTTATAATGACTCAGCTTGTCCCTGAAGGTGAGGCGTCCTCCGGTGGTGCCTCATCGGGAGGCCCTGTATCGGTGGGTGGCAGCGTGGACGCCTGACGCTGACGATACTCCGCCATCAGCTTCTGGCGGAAATCACGCGGCAGAGGGCTCTCTTCACCCTCACTTTCCAGAAGGGGTTCATCCGGGCCAGGCAGTTCTGCTGGCTCACCAGGTGGAGCCTCACGGGGTCCCAGGACGGCGAATCGCTGTTCCATGAAAGCGCGTACCCGTTCAAGAGGACCGCCCTCCCCTGGTTCGGGCCCAACATCAGGCACTTGATTCTCATCTTCGCAAGATCGATTGTTCTTAGACATAGGTTGTTCTACTCCTTTGCTCGTGACTACTCAACTTTCGAGACGTAGGTCAGTTGAGTTGACAAAAAACGACTCGTTCTCAGATTGACAGTCTCACCTCCTTCCCACCTTTTCAGAGCGGGTGCCCGGCCTCGGCGGCGGATGCACAATTGCATGGCCAGTCTTTACCGGGATCGGTCAACCTGCGTCACCCGCCGGACGGCCGGCAGCAGCTCGGTCGTCAGTTCTGCCTTGGGGACAAGCTCATCCGCGCCGGCAGCCATCGCCGCCTGCCGGTAGGCGGTGCCCTCCAGCAGGGTCAGAGCGATGATGCCCACACCGGGCAGCACCTTCCGCAGGCGGGAGATGGTCTCCAGACCGATCAGGCCGGGTGTGTCCAGGCCAATCAGAATCACCTGTGGCCCCAGGTCTTGAGCTTGGGCCAGGGCCTCCTTGCTCCCACAGATCGCGCCCACGACGATCAAATCGTCGTGCCGTCGCAAAAAGTCGGTTGCAACGCGCCGGAAAGGTTCATTGTCGTCCACAACCAGGACACGGATCTTAAGGCTGTCTTTCAGATCTGCCCGATTCGGCATCGGGGACATCTTTCTGGCCCTCATTCCCCTTCTCCATTATGCCACAAACCAGACCGCCCGTCTATGGGGGATTACCCTACCTTGGGACAAAAAAAGACCCCATTTCTGGGGTCGGGAGTACGTAGTACCGGAGAATGGCTACTCGTCGAGAAGAACCAGGCCGTGTTGGATCGCCATGCGTATGAGCCCGGCCAGGTCGTGCACATTGAGCTTGGACATCAGGTTGGCCCGATGCTTCTCGACGGTTTTCACGCTGACCTTCAATACTTGGGCGATGGCCTTGTTGGTGTGCCCTTCGGAGATGAGCTGCAGCACCTCGCGCTCGCGCGATGTGAGCCGCTCGAACGGGCTGGACGCATCAGTGTCAGCCTGAAGCATCAAGAAGTCGGCCACGATAGATCGGGAAATCGCCGGGCTGAGATAGATTTCGCCCTGGCTGGCAGCTCGGATGGCCAGCAGTAGCTCCTCCGTGACCGAGCGCTTGAGCAGGTAGCCTTTGGCGCCGTTCCGCCCGACAAGGGGTTGGTCCACCATCTTCGCCGCCACTGCAGGGGTGCAGGAAATGTTCCACGCTGAAGTGCCAGCCATTGTGAGCTGCGAGACTTGGGAGAAAGCGCAAGAGCGACGGGCACAAAACAAAAAATGTCGAGGCGGAACACCAAAGCTAAATACCTGGTCGGACGGCGCGTACCCTGTGGACAATGCGGGGGAAGAAGAGCATTTGTCCGTTGAGCCTACGAATACACATTTTGCCATGGTTGACAATAGGGCAGAACAATTGAAAAAAGAGACCACAGATGATATAATACTAGCCACCTATCACTTTCAAGAATAGGGTCTGAAATGTAATCTCAAGGGCTGATTGAGACGTTTGCAGCGTTTCAACCAATCCCATCCTAGACGGAAGTAACTCTT
>Ga0180433_10009839_pt1 | contig 11627 bp, 12 predicted proteins | sample SS_ome_8_FD_132980 | JGI IMG/M metagenome (GOLD analysis project Ga0180433, IMG submission 132980) | Hypersaline lake sediment archaeal communities from the Salton Sea, California, USA - SS_1_D_1 metaG | ecosystem: Environmental > Aquatic > Non-marine Saline and Alkaline > Hypersaline >... | reverse complement strand
TGATCAAGAAGATGAAGGAGGCCGAGCGCCAGAAGCAGCTCATGCAACACGCCCCGCCTCGCAAGGCCCCGACGCCGCGCCCAGGCGCCAGGGCGGCCAAGACGCCGCGCGCCCGACGCAATGCAGTCCAGACACGACCGAGGCGGTCGCAGTCGTTCAGCGCCGGCTCGGTGCTGGTGTTCAGCGACGACCCGCCGCCTCCGCCGCTGCCCCGCACGAGTTTCGACTCGTCCGATGACGACGCCGACGACGACGACGAGCTCGTGTTTACGATCGACGACTGCGAGCCAGCGAAGCCCGCCTCGCGGACCACGCTGCCGTCGATTCGGACCAAAGTTAGCCACGAGAGCCTCAAAGCCCGGGCGCGGACACTGAAGTAACGCCCGCAACAATGAACGCCTACGACGAGATTAATGCCGAACTCGCCCTTGCCGAGTACATGTGCACATTTGCCGAAAAACACGGAATCGTAGTGCCCGGCAACCGCGACCAAGGCGATGTTGTGGTCGCTGCATTTCGCAAGTTTGTCGCCAAGAAAAACCCGCCCCTGCGAAACAAGGCCGACCAGATGTGCACCGACGAAGAGGACATTTGGGAGTCCGTGGTCATGGACTGGGCCGACGACGCGGCCAGCGAATAAACCACACAGTGCAACAATGACATCGCCGCAGCGGACACTCGTATTTGCGGCCTGCTGCGCCCAGGCGTTTCTGTGCGACCGGGCGCCGGTCCGCCTGCGCGGCTGGATGCTGCTGACGCAGGCGCTGGTGCCCCTCTACGACGGCTCGCCGTGGGTCCGCAGCGCCACTCAGCTGCGCCACGGTCTGGCACAGGGCCTGTTGCACGGCCTGTCGCTGGCTCTGCCGCTCCTGGTGGCGCAGTGGTGCGACGAGTGCGCCAGCCGCGGCAATCGGACCCTGGCGAGGTGCTCCGCTCCGATTATGGCACTCGCGCTCGACTACGCCAACAGCACGGCGAGGCAGTGGCTGGTCGCCGTCGCGGTGTACATTGCGATGTTGGCGGCAACGGGACCGGTGCACGAGCCGTTCGGCGCCGCCCACTTGCTCTTGCTCGGGTCCGCGCTGGCCGGCGTCCTGCTCGGCACGGCGCAGCGGAGGTCGCCGTTCGGCCCGGCCTGGAGCGAGATGGCGCTCGTGTCGGCGGCTATGGTGGCCGTCGGCGGCTCGGCGACCTTGGTCGCCGTTGACGCAACAGAGGCGGCACTGGTCATAGCCTACGCCGCGGTCAGCCTGATGACGCACTCGCTCGTTCGGGACCTGTTCCGGTTGTTCGGGTTCGAGCCACTCAAGATGACCGCATTCCTGACCGCAAGACGGGCGGCGACGGTGGCGCTCGAGAAGTGGATCACAGCGGCGCCTGTCGCCGAGACAGCGGCCGCTGTGTCGGCTCTGATAGGCAGCTGGTCGCTCAGCGGGCGCGGGTGAGGCGAAATGGCAAAAGTCCCGGATTTTGATTTCGGGACTTTCTGGCGCCGAGTCCGGGACTCTTGCAATAAACCGATCTCGGACAACCTGGCACGCACCTACACACACAAACAACCAACATTGAGGCCATGTCTGCGACCTGGCATACCACCGACCTGCTGCCGGCCGACGCCACGGCCGAGGAAATCGAGGCGTACTACGCCGAGGGACTGGGCAAAATCAGCGAGCGCCTGCGCGAGATGGAGGCCTCGTTCGGCTCGCAAATGTGCGCATCCGTCGCGCTCGTCAAGATGATCCAAGACGCCCCGAACCCGATCGGCGCCGCCGAGGATCCGACTGGCTCCGGCCGCAGTGTCCTGGACTGGAACACTCGGGTCGTTCCGATGATCAACAAACTGGCCGAGGCCACGACAAACAAGCCGCTTCCGAAGGATCTCCTCGTCATCGAGGCTCCGCTGACGGATCTTCAGAAACGGCGCAGCATGCAGATCCGCAAGGACAAGGCGGCCGAGGCCAGCAACACCATGGCTCGGATCAACATCGCCCGGTTCCTGGCCGACGCCCAGAAGAAGTACGCCGAGTGCATCGATCGCCTGCGCAAGCTCCACGAGACGTTCGCCAGGCAGGTCCAGGACATCGACCGAATCATCGCGAGCGACAAGAAACGCGCCTCGGTGTTTGAGGCACAGGCCCGCAAGATCCGCGCCGATCTCGACCGGCTGGCAGAAGAGCTGTCGGAGGACGTCAACGCCAATAACACGAACGAATACTTCACCGAGCTGATGAAAATGACGATGAGCGCAATCGACAAGGACAAGACTGCCCTCGCCATCCGCGAGCTGGCGTCGGATCCGAACAAGCGCACGGCCGAGCTGGCGCGCGACTACAAGGAGGAGATCAAGAAGATCCTCAGCGATTGCATCAAGATCTTCGAGGCCAAGCTGGGCCTCGCCGTCGATCTGTACGAGTCCGAGAAGAAGATCGAGGAGGAGATCAAGATGTACTACCGGCTCTTCTCGTCGACGCTGCAGGACGCTGACAACGAGAACCTGCGCGACATCGCCCGGCGCTGGGGCATCGACGCCATCAACACGATCGTCATCATTGACTCGGTGACTCGCTCGCGACGGGAGCGAAAGGACGACAATGAAGACACCGATGCGTGACTAGTTCATTCCAAACTGCCGCAGCACGTCGCGGTTCCACTGCTTCACCTCGAACAGAACGCGAAACCCGCACTCCTCCTCCACTGCGCGGCGCATGGCGTCGAACGTGTCCTCGACTCGCTTCTCGTCGCGTCGGTACACCATGAGGCCGTCGTAGACGAGCGTCGCCACGTCCCAGCCCGCCGCCTCCAGGTGGCGGTACATCGTCAGGAGGATCCGGTTCTCGTGGAACATCATGAAGAACGACGTGACCGAGGCCTTCTCGTTCGACCGGTTCTCCGCCTGCACGATCCGGCGGAAGTTCTCGTAGGTCTCCCAGATCCGCTCCCGAATGGTGCGCAGCTCGCGGTACAGCTGCAGAATGTACTGGTTGTCGCGGAACTCGCCCAGGCCCGAGTTGTTGATCAGGCTGAGCACGGCGACCTTGGCCTTGTCTCGATCGGGCGAGATCCGCGCCAGCGTCGCCTCGCGGTTGTCGATGTACTCGGCCAGCGCGGCGCACGGCCAGCCGCGGCGCTCGCACTCCTGCCGCAGGATTGTCGGGTGCGCGTTCTTGATGTCGACGTCGACGTACCGGCCGGCGCACAGCGCCCCGCGCAGCTCGCGCTTCAGCGTGCCCAGCGAGCGGTGGTCGCGCGGGTAGAGCCGGCCCATTCCGTGGCTCTTGTAGCGGTAGTCGACGGCCAGCTCGCCGGCCTCGTTGAGGGCGGCCGAGTAGCGGACCAGGCCCTTGCGCTCCTCCGAGTCCTCGGGCAGATGCGCCAGCAGCCGGCGGACCAGGTCCGGGTCGACCCGCTCGGTCAGCGTCACGACGACGCGGTCGGACCAGCCGTCCTTCTTGCGCGCGCGGGTGCGCTTCCCGGTCGTCTCGTCGGAGCGCTTGCGTTTGTTGCGCGGGTCGGCCGGCGGCGGCGCAAAGTAGGCGTCGGTGTCGGCGTCGGTCGGCGGCTGGAGGCAGTGTTGGTCCAGCAGGGCGATCATCGTTGGTCTCGGGGTGCGGGCGCAGCGGGGGACTCGGCAGCGAGGTTTATTTGCGCCGGTCCGGGACCGTGCCGCGCGTTCCGTCTGGGACCGAACAATGATCGCCGGACTGGTCCTGCTCGCCCTCGTGGCGGCGGCGGGCTCGCGCGAGCCAGTCTGCTTTTTCTTCCACGTGCCGTGTTCGTTCACCGCGCAGCACCTCCGCCGGCCGCTCGAATCGGTCCGGCGGATCGCCGACGCGCGGGACCGGATCCTCGTCTCGACGCACGGCCAGCGTGCCGACGACTGCGGTGTCTCGGGACTGTGCACAGCCCAGGGCCAGTGCGAGCTGTGGCACGCCACGCCGATGCAGCTGAAGACCAAGCCCCGCGGCCACCGGTACTCGTCGCTGAACCGCGAACTGCCGTACGGCGAACCGCAGCGCGAGGTGGCCCGCGTGTATCGACAGGCGGCGCTGCGCTGCGAGCACGAGTTCCTCGTCAACATGGAGCCCGATTGTATTGCCACACGGCCCCTGCGACCGGAGCTGCTCGGGGACTACGTGGCACACAGGCTCGAGTTCAACGTGCTGCCCGGCGATGTGTCGTTCATCCTCGACCCGACGGCGGATTCGCAGCTGGTCTATTCGTTCACCTGCGGCACCGTATTCTCGCGGCGCGCAGCCCTGGCGGCCTTTTCCCACAACAACGCCGACATCATGGTGGCCTTGACCGGCGCCAGCACACGGCTGCACGCGCAGGACATGTGGCTGACGGCGCTGATGGTGCGCGCCGGGTTCAGGCCGAGATTTGCCTGGCACGTAAACGAGCTGCACGAGCAGGGCTGGCGGCGGAATCGGAGCTACGTGTTTATTCACGGGGAGAAACAGCACTACCCGCGCACGGCTGAGACAATGAACTGAATCACTCGTAGAGATGCCGGTGGGCGCGGAAGTACACGTTCCACGGGTACTCGGCTGGATCCTCCACGGCCAGCAGCGTAATCAACACGAGCTCGTGGCCGAAGGGCCGGGATTCGTCGACGTAGTGTTTGTACAGCGAGGCCGGCGTAATCTTGCCGTCCTCGCGATCCGGATCGAAGGCGTCGTAGCCGCAGATCGTCAGGTTCACGCCAGCGGATAGTTTTGCGCGCAGAATAGCCAGGGCGGCAGTCTGTTTGGCAAGGCGCTCGTACCAGTGACAGTAGAACCAGCGAGACTCGACGTAGCTGTACCGGCGCTTTTCGCCGTCGGGGGCCACGTGCAGCGCGTAGAGCGGGATGTTGCGCGTCGGGGCGCCGATCGCCTTCATCATCTTGTAGAGCTCGTTGAGCGGGTACTTGTGGCGGCGGGGCGTGGGGTCGGCGAACGCCTCGTCGCGCAGCTTGAACCAGGACTCCAGCGGCGCGCGGGTTTCCTGGTCGACCTCGCACACAAACACCTTCGAGAACTGGTGGTAGTTCTCTATTGTCTTCGACACTGGGACGCCGGGCTCGTTGTGCTCGACCGGGCCGAGGCACATCGGCGAGAGGGCCTTGCAGCCGAGCCCGTCGCGGCGGTTCTGGTGGCGGTAGTTGGGGAAGACGTTGGTGTAGCCGTCCGTTCGGTCGACCGGTTTCATCATGCGCATCTTGTAACCGCGCAGATCGCCTGGCTTGCCTGCAGCCTTGTTTGCGGCGGCGGCCTGCGTCGCCAGTGCGTTTTGGCGGGCGATCTCCAGGTCGCGGTCGCGCGCGGCGTTGGGGTCTTTGTCGAGTTTGCGTCGTTTGCCCGCCGTCGAGTGGACTCCGCAGACGTACCGGGCGTCGCCGCTCTGCACCGACCAGTAGGCCAGATTGCGGCACGCGCCGCCGTGTTTGTACTTGGCCTGGCACGGCACTGCGCCGTGGTAGGGCTCCGCCGCCATTTCGCTCGCCGGGCGCTTTTGGTTCATTGTTCGATGTGTGGGTGGGCGGCGGACGGCCAGTCCGAGAGTTTTCGGTTCATTAAACGAGAGTCCCGATCGTCACAGTCCAGTCCAGGAACAACTTGGCCGTCAGCGAGAGGATCAAATAGGCCCGCTCGGTGTTGTAGTTGGCCACCAGCTCGGGCGAGCTGGTGCTGTAGCGGTAGAACAACGGCAGGACAAAGCCGATCGAGAACAGAAACGTGCCCACAATTGCGACGCCAAAGTAAATCGGCAGGGTCGACGCGGCGACGAAGTAGTAGGTGAGCGGGATGATCCAGAGCGGCAGCCACGGGGCAAAGCCCCACCAGACAAAGTTGAGCGTGCGCTGACGTTTCGTGTTGGCGAGCTCGTGGACGTAGCCAAAGTAATTCATGATGACGTTGAGCACGAGCCCCGTAATCGGCAGCAGGATGTTCCCGGCGCCGGCGAGCGCAAACACCGAGACCGTCATGAGGCCGTTGGTGATCATGTACTCGAGCCAGCGGTGCGGCGTCACGCCCTTCACCAGGGCGAACTTGTAGTAGTCGGCCACGCCCAGCGCGGCGGCGACGTGGAACGCCGACGTGATGAACGGAAACGGCAGCAACGTGGCCGAGATCGGCGTCGTGAAGAGGACCGTCAGCACCTGGCCAAAGTCGGTCCAGACGGGAAACGAGAGCAGCGGCGCGGAGCTGGTCAGCGTGATGATCAACAGCGCCACGAACGAGGCGCCGTGGACGGCGGCGACGGCCCAGTTCCAGGTGCGCAGCGAGCGCTTCAGCTGGCGGCCGCACGCCGTGCGCAGCGGGTCGGGTTTGCAGTACGAACTGCTCGGCATGGTGCGGCGGTTCGTTTGCAGCGGAGACTGTGAGAGGCAAGGTTTGTTTGACGCGGGGACAATATTTGAACATTCATTCGGCGTGCTGGCGCAGGATCGTCTCCCAGATCTCCTTTGTGAGGCCTTCCTGTGTCCAGACAATCTTGCTCCGGACGGTGCGCAGCGCGTTGACGACGCCGGTTACGTTGCGGACGCTGTCGTCGAACAGGAACACGTTTTGCATGTTATCAAACTCGAGCGCTTGCATGGCCTCGAGGATGTGCACCGCCTTGCCGCCAAAGGCGTTGGGTCGCTGGTCCTCGACAAACAGCGGCGGCTTTCCGTTGTTGACAGTCCGCCATTCCGGCGAGTTGGCGATCGCAGGGTCGAGCAGCTGCTCGAGTATCCGGGCCCCGGAGAACAGCTGCCAGTCGTTGTCGCCGGTCGCGCGGCGCACAATCTCGTCGTAGCGCACCAGGCGCCAGTTTTTGGCAAACTGCTCGCCCGAGTTGGTCGTCACGGCGATCCTGTTGCCGGCCTCGTCGGCGAACTTGAGGTAGCGGACGATTGTCTTCAGGAGCGACTCGTCGTAGAACATCTCCTCGCGTGGCACGACCAGGCCTTCGATCGCCGGCCGTAGCGCAGCCACCTCTGCGTCGGGGCTGTCGGCGGTGACGCGGGCTCGGAGGAACTCTTGCTTGAGCCGGGACGGCAGGATGACCTGCTTGGTCCGCGTGTTGATCATCAGGACGCCGTCGCGCGGTCCCTTGACGAGAGTCCCGTTGAGATCGAAACAGAACAACGAGCCGGTGACGATTGGCACGGCGAAGCGACGATCGGCGAACTTGTCGTCGTCCTTGCCCTCGATGAGGATTTCCTCGCCGGCCGGCGCGGCGGACTCGCCAAAGTACCGGACTTGGAGCGGTGTGGTTTGGTGAACGGACCACATTGTTAGTCTGTGTGTTGTGGTGGTGGGTGTTACGCCGGACGCGGATTAATTTGGGCGAGTCCGGGACTTTACGTCCGGGGCGATCGCGGCACTGATGCACTGCGACACCAACGGCCGTTATATCGAAACTGACTGGCTCGAGCACCATCGCCGAATGAGACACACCGGCATTGTTCCGCTGCTGTGCAACGTGCGCGATATGACGAACAAGGCGCGCCGGCGCCGGGACGCCCTGTCGAAGCGCCCAGTTTGCCCGAGCCGGCGCCGCTCGCCACGGGAAGCAATGAACTAATTCATTAGAGCGAACACCGCAATCACCACCACAATCAACACCACCAGGACGGCCGAGACCTTGCCCATCGTATTGACGTAGTACTTGGGGTACCCGGGCGGGCGTTCTTCGTCGTACTCGCAGTTCGGACAGACGGGGTGCAGCAGAGTCTGCGGCACGGCGACCGTCGAGATACACGGGATGACGAGCTCGCTGTGCACCTCCTCGCGATTCGATCGGTGGAAGCGGAAGTGGGACTTGCAGATCCAGGCGCTGCAGATCTCGCACAGCGTGTCAGTCTTGATGCCGTCGTTCATGCAACAGAGGCCCATCTGCGACATGGCGTCGTGCTGGACCTGGTGCACCACGACGGCCGGCGAGTCGGCGCTCGGGTGCAACAGGGGACTGCGCTCGTTCATCGTTGCCCAGCCACGAGTGTGTTCGCGTGACTTTGTAACAAACCCGAGACCACTATGAGGTCTTTGCTCCGGGCACAGATATTTGCGGGCCCGTCCCAAACCCGCCGCGCGCCGCCGTCCGCGGACCAACCACGCGCCAATGTCGCTCACCTACGACGTGCCCGCAACTTACGAGGACTCGGTCCAGGAGGCCGAGCTGGAGCGCTACCTCGCGCCATCGCGCGTCAAGGTCCGCCCGCCGCGCGTGAGCGACGCCGAGGACTTCCTGCGCGAGCGCGAGGGCGAGGCGCGTGCGGAACGGCGCCAGGTGCGCCGCGAGGGCCGGCCGTACCAGGTGCCCGACGCCCGCGGCGTGCGCGGCGAGCAGTTCGCCGAGGCGCCCGACGCCGACACGCAGATCGCCCTGCTGCGCCAGGGCCAGCAGTCGCTGCTGGCGCCCTATTACAACGAGAACGGCGTGCAGCGCGACCAGCTCCTGCTGACGACGAGCTGGGTCAACAACGTGCGCTTCGATGTGTCAATCAGCTCGAACGGCCCGTCGATCTTCATCCCACAGGCGCCGGCGTCGCGGCACGTCTCGGCGTCGGACGAGTTCATCGAGTCGACCTTTGCGCCCAACGGCGTGCCCGACAACGGCGGCGAGTACGCCGTCTTTGCGTACGAGCTGCGCGCCACCGAGCGCATCCGGTCGGCGCCGTCGCAGCGCGTCGAGATCGACATCCAGGCGCGCTACACGACCGGCACGACGCGCGTCGTCAAGAGCCTCCGGGCGCGCAAGCTCGGCCTCGTGCTCGACATGAAGGACGTCCACCCGGTCCTCATGTCCAACGCCGACAACGGCAAGCCCGTCACTACGGCGTCCGGCGCCGTGGTGCGCAAGTCGGGCGAGCAGCTGCCGTTCGCGCCGACGGCGTCGGTCTTCAAACGCCCGGCCCGCTACACGTTCCGCTACCGGCCGTCGGAGCGGCACTGGATGCTGACGCGCGTCGACTTTGCCGTCAAGCGGTACCAGCTGCAGGACGTGCCCGACTCGTCGGCCGCGCTCTACTTTGATCCGCGGTGGAAGGTGGCGGGCGAGCCGCTCGACCAGCGCCTCGTGACGCTGATCCAGACCGAGGACCCGGCGTCGAACCCGCTCGACCCTCAGCTCTACCTGGAGGTCTTCCCGCTGCGCAACGACACCTCGGTCTCGGGCCTGCCGCTGCTCGCCGGCCAGTCGCACCGCGTCGAGATCGCCGTCACCGACAAGCTCGTCCCGCGCAAGACAGTGGACCAGACGGGCAAGGCCAACAAAACCCTCTACACGCGCCTGCCGTCGCTCGACATCGAGCTGCCCGACGCCGCCGCCCTCCTGCGCCGTGCGCCGTCGAGGGGCATCGAGACGTTCCGCGTCGAGATCGATCGTCCCGTCCGGTCTGCGCGCCGGGACTTTACGAGCTCGGAGAACAGCCTGCACAACGCGCCCGTCAGCATGCTGCTGGCGCCGTCGATCGAGCCCGAGAGTGTCTACGAGATCCTGGCGATGCAGATCGGGCCCATCCGCCAGTCGGCCCTCTACGAGGCCATCGAGGACTCGCGCAGTCGGATCTAATGAAAGTTGCGGTGTTTATTCACACAAAGCCCGAGATGAGCCCCTGCCAGCCCACGAGCGGCGTCTGGCCCGGCGCGGGGTACCACCTGCTCTCGTCGAACGGCAGCTCGGCCATTGTCTCGGGCGCGTTGTACTTGCGGTCAAAGTGCACGCCCTTCATGCGGTTGTTGATGGCGAGGCCGCCCTTGTTGGGGTAGTTCGGATACAGAGTGTAGAGGCCGTGTTCGTGGCAGTAGTGGATGAACCACATCGACCACATACTCTGCGTGCGGCCCTCGGCGATGTGGCTGCGGTAGTAGTACGTCGACTCGAGCCCCGGCGCCACGGGGCTGATGCCGCCGTTGCGGGCGTAGGCGGCGTGCGCCCACGCCAAAAACTCGCGCCACACGCGCGGCGTCGGACTCATGGCCCACGAGCTCGGGTGCCGGTAGAGGTACACCGGAAACCGCCGTGGGATGCCGATCGAGTGCTTGCGTTCGTCGACGACGGCGTTGGTGTGGTCGCGGTGCAGCGTGATGCCCGCCAGCCGCGCGAAATCAGAGTAGCGGCGGATCGACGCCACAAGCCACTGGAAGTAGAGGCTGTCGACCTCGATGTCGTCTTCGATTACGATGAACCGCTCGTACTCGTCGAGCACGCCGGCGGTGCCGTTGAGCCACTGGCCGACGATGTTCTCGTTGGCCTCGGTCACGTGGACCAGCTTCCTCCCGTGCCGCCAGTGCAGCCTCTCGGCCAGCGAGACCACTGAGCCGTCCACGCCGCCGTCGGTGCGCCGGTCGATGCGGATCTTGATGTCGACCTCGCGCGCGCCGGTGTAGTCGGCCTTCGAGAGGCCCTCGAGCAGCCGCTGCAGGCCGTCGGGCCTGTCGTGGGTCAGGACGATGACAAGGAATTGGCGCAGGCCTCGGCACGCCAGCGCCAGCGCCAGCAGCGCAACAACGGACAGAACGCGCATGGATTTCTTCCTCTGCGGCCAAAAGGCGGCCTCTGCGAGCGGAGCGCAAATATTACGACGGAGGTTCATTGCACGGGCACTTCCTGTCCGCCGTGGACCAAATAGGTATCGGCCAGGATGCGATTGAGATACGTCGCGTTGTAGGTGTCGTGGCGCATGTTGATGATGAACCGGGTGTACGTAAACATGTGCATGTAGAACTTCGTGATCTCAATATTCTCGACCGACATGAACCCATCGTACAACACGGCGTCGTAGCCCGCGTTGTCGGCCAGGACGAGCGGCTCCATGGTGCGCCACAGATAGTCACAGTCGAGCTTGTAGAACGCGTTGCCGTTGATGTGGCCGCGGTACCACATCGGCCGCTTTTTCTCGCCAAAATAGATGGACCCGCGCACGCACGACGTGCCCATGTTCTGCACGTCCCTCGCCATCGCGTTGGCCCAGCCGGGTTGCACGGGCCTCGTGTCGGCCTCCATCAGGAAAATGTACCGGAACCGCTCCCGCAGCCACGGAAACAGCGACTGGTCGCTGGTCTGCGAGAACAGGCGCATGAACATGTGGTTCGGGCCCCGCGGATAGCCGTCTTCGTCGGGCCTCAGGTCGGCCGAGATGAACTCGATGTCGACATTGCGGCCGAACGAGCCCGACAACAGCACCCAGCTGATGATCTCGTTCTTCGTCTCGATCTGCAGCGGCCGGTCCGAGTAGAACACCAGCCCGATGCACCGCTTCGGCCGCGAGACGAACGGCTTGCGCCGCACCCAGTTCTCCGTCATCTCGCGCAGCGGCTCGAGCTTGGCGCGCTGGAACGGCACCACGATCCCTAGGCAGTTGTCCCGGTAGACCGCCGCTGCTGCGGCAGAGCCGACGGCGAGCAGGAGTAGAAACATCGCCGGCAACTGCTTGTCGTGGGCGCTGCGGGGTCGTTTAGGACCGGGCGCACCAATTTAGGCCGCCGGACGTCCGTCCACGAATAACAATCGCCCGCTCGCAGTGCCCTGCCCGTCGTCACAGGAGAGGCACCGATGCGCCTGGAGGAGAGATTTGTGGTCTATATTAACGGACCCAACGGCAACCGCGAGTACAAAATCTGCGCACGGACAGTCGACGACGCCGAGCGATACCG
>Ga0180433_10009836_pt1 | contig 11630 bp, 13 predicted proteins | sample SS_ome_8_FD_132980 | JGI IMG/M metagenome (GOLD analysis project Ga0180433, IMG submission 132980) | Hypersaline lake sediment archaeal communities from the Salton Sea, California, USA - SS_1_D_1 metaG | ecosystem: Environmental > Aquatic > Non-marine Saline and Alkaline > Hypersaline >... | reverse complement strand
TGCACAGCCATGGCACTAATAAAGACATAGTCCGCCCACTCGATTTCTTTATCGCTCAGACCTGTTACGTTCATATCTATAAGCCTTTTATCCCATTCTTGTGGGATCATTGCTGCCACTGTTAATAGTCCAAGTGGCGGAAAAGCCGCCTTCTTAGAAACGAACTTCAGCGCATGCTTAAAACTCCAGAACGTATCTGGATATTGTGGATAGACGAGTAGTACTCTCATATATAAAATGCTCCTTAACCCATTCGGACCCTATAAAGCGACATGATACTCTCAATGCCAAACCGCGTCAAATATCATCAGGTTTTCTCTGAAGTCAAAAGATACGATTAACCAGGCATTGATATCTCAAAGGCAAAACATTAGAATATCACGTGGTTTTCAAGCATGGCTTCCTTCATAACACGAGTTACTACTCAAGAAAAGAACGCCAAGCTACAATATTAATAAGGAGAGAAAAATGGAAAACGTTTTAGTTGTAGGCGCCGGTTTCATGGGTACAGGCATCAGTCAGGTGTGCGCCCAGGCAGGTTACCGAGTACATCTGATGGACATAAAAGCTGCAGCCTTGGACAAAGCCATGAATGAGATCAAGTGGTCACTGGAAAAGCTGGACAGCAAAGGACTCCTTAAAGGTACTCCCAAAGAAATCATGGGACATATAACTCCAGAACAAGACCTTAGTAGTGCTGCCCATGCATCATGGGTAATAGAGGCCGCCCTAGAGATAGAAGACTTAAAAAAGCAGTTATTTAAGGAACTTGACCAACTTGCTTCTCCAGGAACCCCATTGGCCACGAACACATCCATGATCCCCATCACCCATATAGCCAAAGCAACACGAAACCCGGAGAGAGTCCTCGGCCTTCACTTTTTCGGTCCTGTTCCCCTCATGAACCTGGTTGAGGTAATTCAAGGGGAAAAGACCTCTCCTGCAATATTCGAGCGTGGTGGAACTTTTGTCAAATCTCTGGGCAAGACACCAGTCCGGGTACAAAGAGATATTCCCGGTTTCGTAATGAATCGTATCTTCTCCGCGGCTTTTCGCGAAGCAGTGGATCTGGTGGCTGAAGGAATAACAACCCCTGAAGACGTTGATATAGGTATGCGACTGGGTTACGGCTGGGGCGTCGGACCATTCGAAATCGCTGACAATTCTGGTTTAGACACCAATGTCCTTGTGGGGAAAGCCCTGAAAGCGCTTGGCGAAAAAAACTTGACACCCCGCTCTGACCTAATTGAGCAGATGGTGAAAGAAGGTCGTCTTGGCCGCAAAGTGGGCAAAGGCTTTTACAAATATACCCCAGATGGCAAACGTCTACCGTGGGACGATAAGAGTCAAAAGTAAAGCTTCCTGAATATTCAGTTAGTATCTAACAGATTAAGCGTTCTTCTCTGCCAGGTCACCTGCCCAGGGAAGCTTAAATTTCTCGCCCTGGTAAGCCTTTATCATCAAGATTATCCAGAGTACAATCGCCAGCACCGATATAATCGTACTGATCACCCAGCCGATAAAAGGTATCCAGCCAAGTACGATACTAGCCAGAGTCAAAACGCCAAATACGATGATTGACTGCAGGGCATGAAAACGGACAAACTTGTTCTTCTTCTCTATCAAGAAGAAGACCAGACCGCTTATCCAACCCAAGATATAACACAATAGCCCGGCAACATTCTCATCCAGTTCCATCGAAGTTTTTGCCATTGTAATATGCCTCCTCTCTGTCTTTCATTTAAAACTGACTATTAAGAATACGCCTACGGCTAAGCCCATGTCAACATTGCATTAGGTCTTTGACAAAGGCTTTATCCACAGCTACAATGAAAACGATTTCGTCGCGGGAGTAACTCAGTGGTAGAGTTCCTGCCTTCCAAGCAGGCTGTCGCGGGTTCGAGTCCCGTCTCCCGCTCCACAAAGCTAGGCAGGGAAACTGCTTCTCAGTCGCGCAATGTAGCGCAAAGTTGTAGAAGTATACCCGCAGAAACTGTAAGCTGTCTGCATAGGGGGAAGGAGTTGACCAATCGCTCTGATGCGCTGACAGCTTATCGTATCTGTGTTGGGGCCGAAGCCAAGAGCCTTAATGTTAGTGCAGCAACAGTAAGGCGGAGATTGAAAAGGCCGATCGATGCCAATGTGCTGCATATTGTGGCTTATAGAGATCCCAACATGGTGGGGTTGCCAGTTGTTGCAGTTGTAGGCTTTAACATAGATCACTCGCTTCTGGATTCAGCTATGCAGGCGATATGCAGCTACCCCGAAGTGATATTAGCCTGTACCACAACCGGTAGGTTTGATGCTTTTGCACTGGTTCGTTTTTCTTCTAATGACGAGCTTTCCTCGTTCCTCCGTAAGGAGATGACTAAGGTCGAAGGAATAAAAGATAGTGAAACCTTTATCTGTCTCGATATTGAGAAATGAGGCGTTTTCTGCTAGATAGATGCTAGTTATTTCAGCCACCTGATGCTAGTTTGGTGGCTTAAATGATACCCAGACACATAGTGTTTAAAAAATATTGTTTTGTTACTTTTTGCGCAGCCATATTCTAAATCTGCCTTTTTACCTGTACCGGCAGGCAGGCGACCATGAGGTAGACTTCGGTGGCTTGCTGGGCGAGTAGCTGGTTGGCTTTGCCCAACAGGTCTCGGTAGATGCGGCCAACCTTGGTATCAGGCACCAGTCCCATGCCGACCTCATTGGAGACGATGACGAAACTGGTATCGAGATTGTCCATAACGGCAATAAGCTGGTTTATTTCAGAGAGCACTCTTTGCTCAGCTTCGGGGTAGTCAGGCTCGTCACGTAGCAGATTGGAGATGAGCAGAGTGAGGCAGTCTATGAGTACCACCCCGGCATCGCTGATTCCTTTCTCTATACTTTTGCCGATGCCGGTGGGCAGCTCCAGAGCCCGCCAGTTTTGTGGACGGTTTTTTTTATGATCGTCAATGCGTGCCTGCATCTCTTCATCTAATCCCTCACCGGTGGCGACGAAGAGGACTTTATCGCTGAGCTCCATAGCCAGCTGCTGGGCATAATGGCTTTTGCCGCTGCGGGCGCCGCCGAGCAAGAGTATGACTTGTTTAGCCAAGGCTGTACTCCGTTATGTCTAAAGTACAGTGATTGTTTCTGCTAATCGGGGATGCCTTGCCTATTTTTATTGGTTTTTTAAAAATCGGGCCGTCGTAGACAAAAGTATGGAACTCTCCGGCTTCACCGCAGACGTCAATAGCAAGCTGCTCAAGCTCGGATGCCAGTTTTTTATCCACCTGCCTGCCCAACCACTCTTTGCCGAGGACCTGGGTTTTTACACTGACGACGATGGCTTTGAAGCCGACATCAATGAATTCAGCCAGCAGCCGGGCGCTGTCCATGCCCCACAAGGGCAATACCGCCTTGACGCCTGATTCGCTGCAGACCCTGTCTATCCAGTCCTTGTGTTCCTGTAGATAGATATCACCGGTTATCAGACCGGTGGTGCCTTTTAGCTTGAGCTCGGCTAAGGCTTTTTTGAATCCTGCTTCGTATGTCTCCCAGGTGACTTTTTGCTGAAGTATGGGCAGTCCCATTGCCTGTGCCTGTAAGGCTATAAGCTTGTGGTCTAAGCCGTGAGACATGGCTCTGGTCGAATCCGTGTTTATGAAGTTGAGCAGGTGGTTGACCTTCAAGCCTTGTGAAATCGCTTTCCAGCAGGCGAAGCAGCTGTCCTTGCCACCGCTCCATGAAGCCGCATATTCGGTCATTGTAACCTCAAAATCAAGACAAGTAGCAGCAGTATCATGACCTCGGCCAGCTCGTTGATGGCTCCGTAGTTATCGCCGGTAAGTCCGCCCAGGCGGGAGCGGAAATAGCCGGCGATACCGAAGGAAACTAGCCACAGGGCTGCCATCAGCACCAGACCCCACAGCTTCAGTATGACTATGGTGACAATCAGGACTATGATGGTGGCTATGGTCAGCCTCTGCCAGTTGGCTCCTCGTTTGAAGTCAAGCCCCATGCCGGAGCGTTTGGCGTAAGGGAAAGTGAAGATGATGGCTACCATTGCCCAGCGGCTCAAGGTGGGCATGAGCAGCAGGGCGGGCAATATACGTGCGGAGGATAGTGAGGCATATTTGAGCAGCAGTAGCAGTATGGCGCCAACGATGCCGAAGGTGCCGACCTTGCTGTCAGACATTATAGCTAGCCTTTCTTTTTTGGATTTGCCGGCAATAATGCCGTCGCAGGTGTCGATAAAGCCGTCGAGGTGATGGGCTCCGGTCAGTATAACCAGAGCTGTGATGAGCAGTGCGTTTACCACGGAAGATGGCAGGATAAGTATCAAGCAGTAATGGAGACCGAGCAGTATGGCACCGAGAATTAAACCGACCAGCGGAAAATAGACTAACGATTGACCCGAGGTCTTCGCTGTGAACTTATGGGGTAGGGGGGTCGGGAATACGGTTAGAAATTGGAGTGCTGTCCAGAAACCCAATATTAAGCTCCTCGTTGCGGCTCCATCGGCTTGGCTTCGGAGACACTGGCTTGAGTGAAGGTAGCCATCTGGCTGAGAGTTCTGGCTGCAGCTTCAGCCAGAGCAATGCCTAGGACAGCGCCGGTGCCTTCACCCAGCCGCATATTAAGGTTGAGCAGTGGTTTCAGGTTGAGAAACTGAAGCAGAAGCTCGTGGCCTGCCTCTGCCGAGAGATGGGCGGCGATTAGATAATCTTTGGTTTGCGGTGACAGACAGGTGGCAATGAGCGCTGCGGTCCCGGAGATGAAGCCGTCGATGACTACAGGTATCCTGTAGGCGGCACCGGCAAGTATAACTCCGACCAGCCCGCCGATTTCGAATCCGCCGACCTTGGATAATACGTCAATGGGGTCTTTGGGGCTCGGCTTGTTGATTGACAGTGCTCGCTCTATAACCTTGATTTTATGAGCTAGCTGTTTATCGCCGATGCCAGTGCCGCGGCCGGTGATTTGCTTGGGCTTTTTACCGCTTATGGCGGTGAATATGGCACTGCTGGCGGTGGTATTGCCGATGCCCATGTCACCGGTGCCGATGATATCGACACTCTTGGTCATCTCGGCTTCGACTGTCTGGATACCGGCCTCTATGGCCTCTATGGCTTGCTGACGGGTCATCGCTGGCCCCTGTGTCATGTTCCGGGTACCGAAGTCAATCATTTTACATAATAATCCCGGCAACGGCTGAAATCCGCCCTTTACACCCATGTCTACGACTATAACCCCGGCGCCTATCTGTCCGGCGAGAGCATTGATGGCGGCACCGCCTTTGAGGAAATTGAGCACCATCTGGCGAGTTACTTCCTGTGGGTAGAGGCTAACGGTTTCGGCAGTGACGCCGTGGTCGGCAGCCATGATGATTATGGACTTATACTCCAGCTTAGGTGTGACTTCACCTTTGATTCCGGCAATCTGAATCGACAGCTCCTCCAGTCTACCCAGGCTGCCATGTGGCTTGGTCAGGCTGTTCTGGCGGCTCTGAGCGGCTGCCATCGCCGAGCCATCAAGTGGCTTGATTTCTTTGAGTATAGTGTCTAAAGAGGTGGCCATGGTTTAAGCTCCTTACTTATTAGTATTCGATGCCTCGCCTGGCATCAGTTCCCTTGTTGAAGGGGTGTTTAATCATGAGCATCTCGGTAACTAAATCAGCTCGCTGTATTATCTCAGGAGGTGCTTTCCGACCTGTCAGTACCAGTTCAACCGAGGCTGGCTTCGAGTCCAGCAGGTCTAATACCTGTTTGATGGTTATCAATCCCTGATTGAGGGCAATGAAGATTTCATCGAGAACAACCAGGTCATACTTTCCGCTTATTATCTCATGTTCGGCATAGTCCAGCGTTTGTTGAGCCTCATGGCTTGCCTGTTCCTTGGATTTTTTAAAGATGTCGCCGACGCTTGTCTGGACTATTTCAAATGGATTGTGCTTATTTACGAAAAGGTGCTCGCCGCAGGGCAGTCCCTTTAAGAACTGGATAAAGGCTACTTTCATGTCCTGTCCCGCAGCCCGCATTGCCAGTCCTAGGGCGGCGGTGGTCTTACCTTTACCGTCACCGGTATAAACGTGGACGAGACCCTTGGAATTTTTTTCAATCATGATTACTCCCCAGAGTGATTTTATAAATCTGAGCCATATCGAGATTCTGCCTGATTATATCGGCTAGTTTATCATATAGCTCCTGTCTGGTTATCGATATGGCCGGGGCGGCAGGTAATTCTCGAATCTGGCGCAATCTGTTGAGAAGCTGGCATGTGAACTCGGTATTGTGAAATAAGCCGTGAATGTAGGTGCCGAATATAAGGCCGTTTCTGTCTACAGCGCCGTCGAAATAATCTGTTTTCCCGTGAGGCGTTTCAAAAATCCGGAATGCCGGGCGGTAATTCCGTCTTATAGTTTGCCCCATGTGAATCTCATAGCCGGTGACCTCTATATCATTCAGTCCTTTGAGTAAGCCTTTGTCAGCAGCCACCCGGGCTTTAACCTGGGTGGTCGTTTTGTCTTTGTGAAACAGGGTTGTATTATTGAGCAAGCCCAGTCCGGCAATGTTGTCCTGCCTGGATTCGGTTCTGTCAGGGTCACGGATGCTCTTACCCAGCATCTGATAGCCGCCGCAAATGCCTATTATAGGGACGGCTGAGTGCGCTTGACGGATGATGGCCTGTGCGAGTCCTTGTTGTTGCAGATGAATCAGGTCGGCGATGGTGCTTTTAGTACCGGGCAGTATGAGCAGGTCTGGATTACCCATCTCAGAGGCTTGGGACACATAGCGTACGTTACAGCCTTGCTCTTCTAAGGGGTCGAAATCATCGTAGTTGGAGATATGGGGCAGACGTATCACAGCCACGTCGACGGTTCCGTTAGCCGGGGTTGTTTGCCTTTCGTCCAGATATACCGAATCCTCTTGAGCGATGTTAATGTCCCGGAAATAGGGGATAACTCCCAGGACCGGTTTGCCGGTGCGCTTCTCTAAAGTATCCAGTCCGGGCTTCAGTAATTTCAGGTCGCCCCGAAATTTATTGATTATGAACCCTTTAATGAGGTCGCGCTCCTGCCCTGTTAGCAGCTCCAGTGTGCCGATGAGAGAAGCAAAGACGCCGCCGCGGTCGATATCACCTGCAAGTAAAACAGGGGCATTAGCCATTTTGGCTACTCGCATGTTGACTATTTCTCTCTCTTTAAGGTTTATCTCTGCCGGGCTGCCGGCGCCTTCGATTACCACGATATCGTAGGCAGCTAGCAATTGGTTTAAGGAATCTTCGATTGTCTTCAGCAGACTTGGGGTGTAGCGATAGTATTGGCTGGCCTCTAGGTTTTTGGCCACTTTGCCTAAAACGATTACCTGTGAACGGTTATCTGCTTCGGGTTTAAGCAAAACAGGGTTCATATAGACTGAAGGCTCGATGCCAGCTGCCTCCGCCTGTACTGCTTGAGCTCGCCCGATTTCGCCCCCTTCCCTGGTAACGAAGGAATTCAAAGCCATATTCTGTGCTTTGAACGGAGCAACTTTAAAGCCATCCTGGCGGAAAATGCGGCACAACCCGGCTACGATGATGCTTTTGCCTACCGACGATGCGGTACCCTGTATCATCAACGTTTTAGCTAGCATGGCTCAAGACTCCGACTTCTTTGATAGCCTTGATTAGCTTCTGGCACTCCGGTAAGGTTCTTGGTGCCAGGCGTATGTATTGGGGCAAGCCTAATGAGGTGCAATCACGGACTAATATGCCATTCTTTAACAGGGCTTGCCTGAAAGTTGCGGCATTGCCGACCTTGACCAGGAAAAAATTGGTCTGTGATGGCAGTGGCGATAGTCCGAGGCGCTTCATCTCTTTTGTCAGATAACCTTTAGCTTCATTTATTTTGTTATTGCACTCATCGAGGTATTTATCGGAGTGCAAGGCAGCGATGCCGGCTTTTTGTGCTAGTGCATTAACATTCCATGGTGGGCGGGCGCGTTTCAGAACCGAAATGATTGAATCAGAAGCTATGGCGTAGCCGAGACGCAGTCCGGCCAGGGCATAGTCCTTGGTCATTGACCTCAGGATAACTAAATTGCTGTGGGCTATTAAATCCTGAGATGTCCAGGCATTTTCAGTGAAGGCGATGTAGGCTTCATCGAGTATAACCAGACTCTCCCGTGTATTTGACATAATGTTTAATAAAAGTTCCCTGGACATATATTGCCCGGTAGGGTTGTTGGGATTACAAAGGAAAATGGCTTTGGGACGGTGTTTCTGGAGTAAGCTTGTCATCTCATTGTTATCCATATGGAAATGAGGCTCTTTGAGCAACGGCTGTTTCAATATCCGGGTATCGGCGAGCTGGCAGGCAATTTCGTACTCACCATAGGTCGGCTGTGGAATAATGATTAAGTCATTTTGCTCAAAGTAAGCAGTGGCTATAAGCCTGATTAGCTCGGTGGAGCCGCTGCCTATGATAAGCTTGTCTGTAGATATGTTTAGCTTTTTGGCCAGCGCTTGTTTTAGCTCACTGGCCTCAGTGTCAGGATAGCATTCAATTGTTGTGTTGGCTAAAGATTCTCTGATGCCCGGTGGTGGCCCGAAGGGGTTGCAGCTGACACTGAAATCGATGATGGCCTTCGGGTGAATGCCAAGGCTTTCTAGCTCTGCGTGGTCTATGCCGCCGTGAACGCAGGGAGCAAGATTGTTTATAGCTGGTCTAGGTGACAACAAAATATATCACCTCGGTGAGGATAGCTATTAAGCACCAGATAGCAGCTGTCGCGATGATAATTTGTCGTGACTCATTGATTGTGTTAAGTGACAGATGATATTGGGCGTCACCCAGTCTGTAATGGTTGATTTTTTCCAGCCGTACTCCCAGGGCACCGGCGATGGCACTCATCGTCCAGCCGGCATTGGGGCTTTCTGTTTTATTATGGTCTCGAATCATAATGTGCCAGGCTTGTGAGGTGTTCTTTCGGCGTATCAGAGAGGCTAGCACTATTATCAAGGCGGTGATACGTGCCGGGATGAAATTGGCGACGTCGTCCAATCGGGCGGCGAATCTACCCAGATATTCCCATCGCCCGTGGTAGCCCACCATAGAGTCGAAAGTATTTATTACCCGGTAGGCTATAGCACCTGGCACGCCTAGGAATAAGAAGTAAAATAGGGGCGCTATGAAGCTGTCACATATATTTTCGGCTGCTGACTCTACCGTGGCCGATATGATCCGGCTCTTACTTAGTTTGGTGGTGTTGCGGCTGACCAGAGATTTCAGGCTCACACGTGCCTGGCACAGATCATCCTTGGCTAATGATCCCTTGATGGTGTCGATAGCCTGCCCGAGCCCACGTAGGGAGAAGCTAAATTTTAGCAACAGCCCGGCTGTAATGATGTAAAGGACAAAACTAAGTTCACTCAGATAGGCGAGCATAAAATAAACAGCTGTAACGATTAGCCCAAGAGTTATTAAAACCATGCTGATGCCATAGGCAAGTTGTTTGATCTTGTTCCTTTGCGGAGCGTATTTGGTCTCCAGCGAGATTAGCTTGCCCAGCCAGGCTATGGGATGCCAGATGTTGGGTGGCTCACCAAAAATGAAGTCAAGGGCAAGAGCTATGAGCAAGATTAATATTATTTCCATGAGATTTCACAAATACTTATCTATCTTTGTCAGACACAATAAGGGTGGCCGGTAGATCATTAACCGGATGGGGATATACATAGACTTCGGCACCATAGACCTCTTTGATGGTTTGGGTATTAATCACTGCTTTAGGAATTCCATGGCAGTGAATTCTTCCGTTGCTGAGCATTATCAGCCGGTCACAATACTGAGATGCCAGGTTTAAATCATGCAGTGTCACCACCACAATTAATTGCTGTTTTCGGCATAGCTGTCGTGCTAAGGCTAGAGTTTCTATCTGAAAGTTAATGTCTAGATTGGCAGTTGGCTCGTCCATAAGTATTATTTTAGGTTCCTGAGCTAAGGCACGGGCAATAGTAAGGCGCTGTCTTTCGCCCCCGGACATCTCACCGACTCTACGTTCAGCAAAAGATAGCGTCTGGGTAGCTTCCATGGCTTTTCGGACTATAGTCAGGTCCTTTTTCCCTTCATATCTCAATAGTCCCAGATGTGGAGTTCGCCCCATGAGCACCACCTCAAGAGCGGTGAAAAGTGTAGGCAGGGTGGGGTTTTGAGGGACAACGGCTACCAGTTTAGCTAATGACTGCTGGTTCATATCGGCTATGTTAGTGCCGTCAAGGAAAATTTGCCCCGAGCTTGGTTTGATAAGTCGGGTTATCCCCTTGATCAATGTTGACTTACCGGAGCCGTTAGGGCCAATGATGCCCAACATCTCTCCCGGCTCAGTTCTGAAGCTGATATCATGGAGTACAGGCTGTTTGCCGTAGCCTAAGCTGACGTTAGTTAAGCGTAAGTTGAACATTTAGAATATCGCCCTCTTCTTTTGTCGCAAGAGGTAAAGGAAGAAAGGAGCACCCAGAAAGGCGGTTATTACTCCTATCGGTATCTCGGTAGGTGCCAGCATGGTTCGGGCAGCCGTATCGGCTAAAATCAAGAAAATAGCTCCGGTAAAGGTGGCCAGAGGCAGGAGGAAACGATGGTCGGGGCCCCAGATAAGTCGTACTGCGTGTGGAATAATGATACCAACAAAGCCGATTATACCGCAGAAGCAGACAGCAGCCGCGGTTATAAGAGTTGCTGACCCGAGTAAAATCATCTTGACCTTTTCCACATTGATGCCCAGCTGCTTTGCTTGCTCTTCGTCGAGCTGGATTACATTTAAAGGACGAGCATAGAGCCAGATGATAACTATGCCGATGACAATATAAGGTGCTACCATAGCTACTTGCCACCAGCCGGTCAGGGAAAAAGTGCCCAGAAGCCAGGAGATTATGCCGTGTAGCTTGTCACCTGAAGCAATCATCAGATAGGAGGTGATTGCAGCCAGAAAAGCGCCTAGGGCTACACCGGCTAGAATAAGTGTTGTCATGGGCAGTGTTTTACCGACTCTGGCTATGGAGTAAACTATGGCTACGGCTGAAAGTGCACCTATGAATGCCAGCAATGGTATGCTGCCAGTTTGCCACGATACCGGCAACATGAAACCAATGACTGCGCCCAGGGCTGCTCCCTGGGCAACGCCGATGAGATAAGGGTCGGCTAGTGGATTACGGAAAAGACCCTGGTATGTAGCACCAGCCACGGCTAGTGCAGCACCTACAAGGCCAGCTAGTAACAGACGGGGCAGGCGGATATCAAAAAGAATAGTTTCTATATTGTTTGTCCATGTGGCTTCTATGTGGGTGAAAGGCAACTTGTCAAATAGGATATAGCATAAAGTGCCGAAGGGAATATCTGTGCTGCCGATGGCCAGGGTCACTATAATTACTATACCTAATAGTAGAACCAATCCGACTATGGCGCAAATTCGACTACGCCACTGCATGGGATAGATGGCTGTGGTTTCGGACGCCGGTGTATTTTTAAGTAGCTCTAAAGCCATTCCATGGAAGCCTTTTCTTATTTTCCTTTATTTATTTACCGGTTATCTTTGCGTTAATTGAAGAGCTCAGGATGGATGAAGTGAGCCATCTGTTCCAGAGCATCAACTATTCTGGGACCGGGACGATGT
>Ga0180433_10009834_pt1 | contig 11632 bp, 21 predicted proteins | sample SS_ome_8_FD_132980 | JGI IMG/M metagenome (GOLD analysis project Ga0180433, IMG submission 132980) | Hypersaline lake sediment archaeal communities from the Salton Sea, California, USA - SS_1_D_1 metaG | ecosystem: Environmental > Aquatic > Non-marine Saline and Alkaline > Hypersaline >... | reverse complement strand
TGTGTAGGTGAGAGGGAAAATCTTTACATGGAAAAGGTTTTACATGTTAAATCAAATTGCGACTAGAAGTGATAAAGGCGACTGAGCCAGTGAGTAGACTTGCGCTTTCTCTGCCGTTTCCGTTTTGTGGTGGGGACGGTCTTGAGCTTGCGCCTGCGCTTTGCTTTGCGTCCGCATGCCATCAGACTACATGCTCCTTCATACAATCGGCGCAAAGTATGCACCCGTTAGAACCGCCGCATTTCCAAAACTGTGCAACGTAGAACTCTCCGCGCTTCTCTCCGCAAAGGTCGCACCGTTTCCGGCTTGACTTTATCAGCCTACGGAGAAAGTAGCAGTCGGGGTCTTTCAGCTTGCGTGCCATCAAGCTCTCCGCGCATCACCTTCAAGAAAGCTCGGCGGCACCTGACCGCCTGAATTCGTCAGAGCGGGCGGGCCGCACCTCAGCACCTTCAAGGCGAGCAAGATAGCGGAAGCCCATAAGAGAATGGTCAAGGGTTTCATATCTGCACCTCAAAGCTGCGGAACTTGCTCAGATGCTTCACGGGCTCAATGGTGATAGCCTTGGCTCTCACCTTCACCACGCGATAGCGCCCGGCGGGAATGACTCCAACGGCTTTCTGGAGCGTGACCTTCGCACCCTTTATCGGGGCGACCGGAAACTTAGGGGCTTTGTCCTTTGCCATGCTACGATTCTCCTATACAAAGTCACTGGCGGAAATTTCGACGGAATCGAAAAGGCTCCCGTCCATAGGCTGAGGAGCCATGAAGGGGAGATCGGGGTCAAACGGAACGCCGAAGAATGTTGACGGCTCCGGCTCTATGGTGGTGACGCCGGGCTCTACTTCGGCTCCCGAGACTGATTCTGTTCCGGCGATAGCGCTGCGGCGGTTCAGATAGAGAAGCGCTGCAACGGCTCCGAGAATGACAATCCATTTGTTCATCTGAGCTTGTCTCCTAGCTTCTCTCTGAGCTTCGACTGTGCGAAGCTCTTGGCAACCGGCCAAAGGAACTTCCGCCAGAACTTCTTGACCTTGGAGACGGGCGGTTTTGCGGGGTCCGACCGTTGTGCGAACTCGTCTAGAACTTCAACGTCCAGAGCGTTGAGCGTCACCGGAGCATCAACCGCGATACCCTCTTTCCAATTCAGATTCCGACCGTCGGCGAGAGACTGACCGCCATGCTTCTCTATCTGGTCAGTGAGAAATTTCGCAACTCGCGCAAGTCGTTTGTATTCGAGATAGTCCGCCAGCTTCCAAACGGCGACGATAACAGCCGCCATGACAGTGACTAGCTCTGTGTGCTCTTGCAGCACGCCGGAAACGAAATCGCCCACGGGTTCAACCTCCGAAAAGCCGTATCAGCACGGCAGTCACCACGCCGCCGCCTACAGCACCGATAAACGGTAGGACCAGCAGCTTAGTCCGCATGACGGCAAGCGCCACAATGACCTGAGTATGCGCCTTGCAGTCTGGACAATGGTCAAGGTCCATGTTCATTCGGGAGTGCTTCCCTTCATAGTGTCAAGCCCCGCGAAATAGACCGCCAGCTTGTCGGCCAGATTCTTCAGAGCCGCCTGAACTTCTACAGGCAAATCCTCAATCGGTTTCTGGTCCGCGACTTGACTTGTCACTGTGAACACGTCGCCGCTCTGCTCACCCGTGACACAAGTGAGCCGGACCCATGGCTTCACGTCAGAGCCGAGATTCGCAAGCGCTATCTCTATCCCTGAAGGCCGGGCGGTCGGATGCTTGACCACGGTCTGCGACTTGTCGAGAGTGATGTCGATAACTTCCATCGGTCCCCCTACGTTAGCTCAATCTTATACTGAGTCCCCGAGCGTCTGATTATGAGATACATGTCACTGTTGACCGTATCCCACCAGAAGCGCATTTCTCCGTCCGTGAGCGTAGGTTCTGCGGCTGCATCATGCACGCGGGGGAGTATCACGTCACTGGACGTGTTAGCCTTGAAGGTGTTACCGTTCAAGTCAAGCTGGCGGTTGCATTGAAGCTCATTAGAGCCGCCAGAAGCCACAAGGAACGGAGCGCCACCGACTGACAGATTCGCATTGAATCCGGCGGCAGCGTTCAGTGTGGCGTTAGATGCAGCCGAAGTCACGTCAGCGGCTCCGACAAAATCTAAGCCTACCCCCACGTCAAAGCGCATATCTTGCTTGACTTGAATTCTCGGCCCGGTTGAATCGAGCGCGATATACGATACCCCGCCTATCTGCCAGCGGAACTCTCCCCCCGCGTCACCCTTGTTGAAGTAAGCGTTGCCGCCTTCGTGGCGTGACGAGATGTGATTCGCAAAGGTGGTGTCATTCGCACGCCAGAGAATCCCGCTATTTGGAGCCGAACCGGCTGCACGGTTCTGACCTACGTCGCCGAACGGACCGATATAGAGCGGACGGAGGACGCCGATTTTCATTAGCGGCACGGTTTCGGCGGTATCCCATCGCATTCTCATATTAGAGCCGCCGCCGAAGTCAAGGTCTTGTGTGTCCATTTCGACCTCAACCTGCGGGAAGATTCGCCACTGGTCGGAAAAAAGCGTATTGACGCCAGCAGCGTCCAGATTCCATCGACCGGCTGAAAGTGAGTAGAGCCGAGAAGTCCCCGCGGCGTCAAGCGTGACGGCGTTGCCGTTCAGGTCAATGTCACCGGCCATGACTCCACCGGCCAAAGGCAGGAACGGACCCCCCGCACCGCCGGGAATTCCGGGGCTGGCAAGCGCTGTTCTGTATCGAGTGACAAGACTCATGTTAGCAGATTCCCCTTAGCGGGCGGCGTGCCTGAGCCCTGAGCCCAAACGTTGAGAACCTCCGTGCCGTTTGCGGAGAGAGCGTAGAGAACCGCCCCGTCCGGTAGCTCTATCTGAACAGCATCCGACGGGATGATAATCCAGCAATCCGTTGCAGTGACGCCACCGCCGATTCCGAGATACACGTCACCGGCGTTAGCGGCGGGAGCTTGCAGTCCGACTTGAACACGCTTCCACCCGATAGCGGCAGCGTTCGGACCGATGATAAGCTGAGGCGCTACGTTGCTTATCGCCGGAGTCTGTTCAGGGATTGCGGGGACGATTGAATCCTCTGTCTTGTAGACCAGATTCGGCTTGTTCTGCTGCACCCTATCCATAGCAGCTTTCACGCGGCCCTGAAGCTCTGCATTGGCGTTAGCGTGAATCATGGCGATTGCAAAGGCTTCGACAATATCTGAGCCGATACGGATAGGATACTCCCGCCCGTCAACGCTAACGGTCGTGGGGATAAGTGCGCGGTCAAGCGCCAGATTTTCTATCATGTCAACCCCTTGTGAACATTATGCCGAGAATCCAAACGCCTAGCAGTACCCCGCCGAGCACAAAGACCGGGCCGAAATCGAAATCTTCCGGCGGCAAGCCCAATCCCTCTAGCTCCGGGTCCGGCTCTTGCATCGTCACGTCAGCTTGCATAGCTGAAAGCGCCTGAGCTTGAGCCGTTGTGATTCGACCCTTCACGGTTGACAAATCCCATCGAAGCCGCACGCCGTCGATAACCCCTAGACCGCTCTGACCATACAGCACGTTATCGCCGAAGCGGTCAAGGTTTCGCTTTTCAGTGTCGGCCCACGCTATTACGCGGTTCGGCTCTGCATCGGGGACGCTTAACGGAATGAATCCCTCTGTGATACGGGCGAGATCATCGAGCAAAGCCGTCACGCGGGCTTTCAGGTTAGCCCATTCCATAGCTTGCTCAGTAGTCAGCTTGTCAAGCCATGACAAGCCGAGAGCGTCAAAGACCGTATCGCCTATGCCCATAACATGAGCCCCACGACGAAAGCGACTGCCGCAAGCGTTCCGCCAATGACCAGAGCCGGGCTTGCATCGGCCCTAGCTCCGGCGGCTTCAACCTCTGCCTGAAATTCTGCATCCCCTTCAGTGTCGTTTCCTCTTGCGCTCGAGATCATTCCGGCTGCTATCGCAGTGACACCGCCGGTCAAGATACTGGCGAGCTTCAAGGTCCGTTCCTTTTCGGCGGCTCTGCGGGCGTCAGTGTCCGCGTGCTCCCATACTCGGAGATATTCTCGAAGCTCGTCATTCGCTTCTACGTTCTGAGCGACCTTGACTGCTATCTCAAATTCCTCAGTCCATGAATTGAACCAGTACCCCGGACCCCAATTCTCATCACGCTCCTTGTAGGGGTCATAATGGAATTCTCGGACATTCTCGATGAGGCCCATTTCTTCCAGAATGATGCCGAGATTCCGCCGGGCGTCCCAATCCTGAAAGAGCCCGTCAACCCCGCGCACGGTCCAATAACTGAAGGGCGTCCCCTCTTGCTTGCCGTAGCTTGAAAGCCGGGAGCCCATATCCGGGCGTCCAAGACCGCCGAAGATGCCGACACCCGTGCGAGCGCGCATGTAGTCAGCACCGCGAGCCTTATAGTAAGCGTCTGCGAAGATACCCACGGCTCAGGCTCCTACGCGAGAGCGCGCACCGCCACGACTGCCAGAACCAGAGCCCCGCCGATCAGAAGTGCGCTCGAGAGAGACTCCGACAGACTGGTATCCCGCTTGGCGCTGATAAGCGACGGGCTGATTGTCTCGGGAGCGGTAGCGCCTTCACGGACCGTAACGTAAGCATCAGCCAGAGTGTTTATGAAACCGCCAGCAATCTCCCAACGGTCACGCGCCGAGAGAGGATTACTTGTGGTCTGAGTGATTGCCATGAGTCCGAACCTCCGAAAAGGAGTCGGGGGCTCTCCGGGAAAGGGAGAGCCCCGACCCCTTGGACAGACTAGCGCCGACGGCGAGCGAGTGCGGGCTTGATTCCGAAGACCTCAACCCCGACAGTCTGACCGCGAATGATGCTGAGAGTAGACGCGGCCACGCCCCTGATTTTCAGTTGCACGTTGTTTCCCTGAAGCGAGACACGGTTGCCGCCCTTTGTGCGCGGGTCAAGGTCGTGGTAGCTCAGGCCGACGGGAATCTCTGCGGCGCTAAGCTGCGAAGCGTAAGTTGACTTCGCGCGCATGTAGAGCGACGGAATCGGCTCAAGGGGACGAACCTTGCCGTCCATGAGAAGCTCAAGCGTTGTAAGCTGATTGTCGGTCGGGGCTCCTGCAAGGAACTCCTCAACCAGCATAGAGCGGAGAGTAGCACCGTTCTCGCGCCAGTCGAAAGTCTGCTCCGAACCGTCGAAGGTGTAGTTGAAGCGCTTGCGCTGGAAAACAGCATCGCCGCCTGAGCCCGGATGTTCACCGTACCACACCTGCATGTTGATAGCGTTGGCTGCTATCGCCTGAGTGCCGCCGGTATACATCGCGGTTGTGGCCGCTGCGACGGTCCCCTTCAGGCGGAAATCCTCAGCCGGGCGCACGTCAAGACGGGTCCGGCGGGGATTGCGTCCACGGATGTTCATAAGGAAAATCCGCAGGAGCGTGAACAGCGTGACGGTTCCGCCGGCGGGGTCTGGAGAATCTTCCTCCATAAGCTCCCCCATCAGAACCGCCGCATCGTAATACATCTCACGACCGGTCATGTTCTGCGGAATGATGTCGATGCCGTTCAACTGAAGCTGAATGTCGTTCACGATGTTATGAGCGCCAGCGTCAGCACCGCCGCCCGCACCCGTGACCGTGGCCGTGGTGAACACGTCCACGAATTCGAGCGTCGAATCCTTGGGAAGGTCGAAGTTGAAAGGAGAGCCGAGCGAGAGATTCGCTTCGTCCACTTTTCTCAGCAGCATTATTCACATCCTCCGAGATAGTCCCCGGTTAAGGGGTCTTACGGACTGCGAGTCAGTCCGAGATTATCCGAGCGCCACCGACTTCCGTTGTGGATGAAGCTACGCCGAGACTCGACGCGGCCACCCCCTGAGCGCTTGAAAGCACGTTGCCGACGGCTCCGCCCGTCAGCTTGTCCGCGAATGCGAGAGCGATAGGAGCAAAAGCCATGACTGCGACGACCGCACCCGTGAACATGAGAATCGGCTTCACTTTCTTCATTTGGACCCCCAATTACATACACGTTACATATTCGATTGAATCCCCACTTCCATTCATATTATAGGACACAATCGCCACGCTGTCAAGCCCTTTTGCCAGAAATCTGAACGGGGGCAGCGTCTCCCAGGTCCGCATTCTCTCACGGCCCACGAGCCCAACGATGATACGCCCATCGGCCAATAGATCGACCGACGGGCCCATAAGAATCACGTCAGATTGAGAAGTCCAGTCTTTCGGAATAGCAGCATAGCGGCGGGCGTTGACAATGAACGTGATACCCCAATGCCGCCCATAATTGGCAAGCCGTTTTAATGAAGGATCATTCCAATAAGCCGTTCCGTAAGTATCGGCTTCGTCCAGATAGAGTGTGAAGGGCCGGGGGAGCTTTCCATGTTCAGCGGCAAGCAATACAAAATTAAAAATCACGGCTGCTGCATCGTCACGGTCAAGCCCGGTCGGAGCCGTGAAAAGGTCAATACGAAAGTGACCGCCACGCCCTATCTCGGGAAGCCTTTCCCAAGATAAAGGGACGCCGAAGCTGTTATCACCTAACGGGTCAACACAAAGGACATGCGGACGTAGACGTGCGATAGCGTTGCAAAGTGTAGTTTTGCCGCTACCCCGCTTCCCGAGAATCGTCACCGCCCCCTGCTCTATCTCCGCTCTCATTCTGTCCCTTCAGATTCAAAGCATCGGCCATGCTCTTGACAAAGCGGGGAACGAAAATCATAGCGGTCACAATCCAGCAGAACGGCTTAGCCCACGCCTCCGGGTCAAAGGTAGGATAGGCCATATCAACGGACATAAACCACATATCGCGCTCGTTTTCGCCGAGCTTCCAGTGAGCCCCGCCCGTGCGGATAAGCATACCCTCACACATAGGCCACGCTTTCCGCATGAATTCGACCGTCGGAATACCGCGTGAAGCGGGAGCCCCGGCGGGAGGCTGCTCAGTCGGTTGACCGCCTAGACCCTGAGCCTGAGCAAACTCGCCGGAAAGGTCCGGGGCTCCTACGTCCACCGATGCGGAAACAGATCGTCGGTCCACGACTTCGGGTCCGGCTTTGGCTTGGGCTCTTTCGGCGGCTCTGGCTTGGGCTCTGGCTTGGGCTTCGGCTCCGGCTCCGGGGTCGGCTCCGGTGGGACGGGGATTGTTTCCGGCTCCGGCTTTGGCGGGTCGGGCTTTGGCTCTGGCTCCGGGCTTGGCTTTGGCTTTTCTGATACCGGCTTTGCCTTTACTCGCTTTGCCATCAGTCGTCCCCTTCGCTTTCGCCTTCGCCATCGTCAGACTCTCCAATCGGCTCAGAATCCCATTCGACTTCAAGCACCTCACCGCCGATGCTCTCGGCTTTGTGAGCGGCGACGTGACGCTGCTGATAGACGGTCGGGTGAGGCTTTCCGTCGGAGCGCTTGACCAGATAAACAAGCTCCATGACCACCTCCGATTTAATATTAAACGTTGAATGGCCCGGTGTCAAGCCCTATTTCAGAGCCTTACGGAACGCTTCATATTCGGCAATATCACGCCACGGGCGAGTATTCCCGTCTTTCAGGAGCTTTCGCTTCTGGCACCATGACGTATTAGCGCAACGCCATTCCTCTACCCAATGGCCCGGAGTCCGACCGGACCTGACCGCCTCACGAAACTTCAGGGGACGGCGGATAGGATACCGCCGCGTGAAGGTCTGACCGTTGAACTTCGTAAGCATCTGGAGAGCCGCGCGCATATTCCAGACGGAATGATAAGCGACGTGAGTATCCCCGGCCTTGACCGCCTTGGGAGTGAGCTTCTCTCCGAGAGCGGCAAAACGAGTCCGAATGACCGTGGCCGGGCCGGTAGTTTTCAGATCGAGAGGGAGCATATCAGACTTGGGCTTTCGCTTCGTCCAGAGAGAATCAGTATGGCAATAGACCGCCCCGACTTCATCTATGCACCGCGCCAGAGCGGCTCGAGTGTATCCCGTTATGAGCCCGTTCCATTCAGGCATGAACACGGGTCCGACACTGGCGACCGACTTCACGCCTAGCGCTTCAAGCTCCTCACGCCGAAGCTCGAAAAGCTCGTCCAAGAGGCAGTCATGTTTTTCCGCTATCCTGAGATACTCCGAAAGCGGAATTCGATTGACCGCCTGAGCGAATTAGCCGACAAGCGAATTTGCAATCAGCTTGAACATGACGCGCGCTGCGCCTTTGGCTTTCTTACGCTTCTCTAAGGCCCACTGCATGAAGTCTCTGAGAATCTTCGTCCCTTTGGAGTAGCCCCATGCTTCGATTATCTGAATATCCGCCCCTTGTTCAGCGGCGAATAGGATTTCAGGGAACGTACACCACGTCCGACCGCTAGACGGCCACAGCATCGCCTCTGAGGCTTCCACTGGCAAGGAAGGATAGCGGACCCCGCATGAGAAAGCAAAATCAACGCAAGCGAAGCCCGACACGCAACGCTGCATCTGGCGTAATGTCGTGACTTCCCGCCACGATGTTTGACAGGGGAACGTTCTAATCTGAATCGCACTATTCGGATAGGCCGACGAGAAGTCATACTCTTTGAAGATGCCTTTGAGCTTTCCACGCTTGAAAGTCTCAGCCCGTCCGCCCCACGTTCCTGAAAGAGCCGCGGAGCGGACCCGGTTATCGTCGCAATAGAGCTTTTCCTTGACATGGCGTCTCCGAAAAACGGCCTGAGCCGAACTGGCCGGAGTCTTTTGAATAAGCGGGTCAACCTGATCCGCTTCCAGAAAAGACTCACGGAGCTTCAAGAGAATTTGCCGTTGAACTACAGCGTCTTGAATCGCATACTTCCGAAACTTGGAGTCTCTCAGGCATTTCCGCGTGACATGCTTCGTGTCATAGTCGAGCTTCTTCAGTCCGACAGACTCAGCAGCCTTTGCCAGAGAAGCACGTTGATACCACCTTGCCAAATCGAAGATGATAAGGTGAACCCCACGCGCGAGAAAGGTCACGTCAAGAGAGCCATTCGCATACTCCTGAATGGCGATACCGTCTGAAGCCACGTCTAGAAACTGAAGCTCTGCAAGGCTGAAATAAGTGACATAGAGAATCTCTGACGGCACTTCCTTCAGGAGCTTCACCGTAGAGTGAAACAGCTTGACGGGAGTCAGCTTCTCACGCGGCTTGACCTCAAAGAGTCTAGCACCTGAAGCCGTGGCAAGCTGATAACATATCAGCTTGTTTTGCTTCGAAGTGTATTCGGTATCAAAGCCGACTATCGGGCCTTGAAACGTGCGAACCTCTTTCAGCGGTTCTATGCTTCTGCTGTAGGCTGCATATCCGAGCTTGTCGATTTTGGATGATTTCACAGAGCGCCCTTTCTCGCCGTGCGATAAACCACGCTATCAGAACCGGAATCCAAAGCGGAGCTAACAGCATCACGCAAGCAAGGCACATAACACTGAGAGCCGCAAGCCAATAGGTCATTATCTCCCCTTTCTTCCCCGCTTCGTGAGCCCTATCCGTTTCGCCAGCTTCTTTCTCTGAGCGTCCGATCGCCCCGCCACAAGAAACAGCAGCCGGGGTTTTATGAATCCCGCATTTCTGGCACGCTGCTCAATATCCTCTTTCCTGAGCTTCAAAGCCTGAGCCCGAGTCATACGCCCGACCTTGAAAGGAATCCTCTGACGCTTCTGAGTAGACCGGGGCTCTTGTCGATAAGACGCCGTTCGGAACTGCGTCATAAGAATAGCATACACCATTTGGCGTTCACCGGGCTTCATTGAACTGAGAGACTTCGTAAACTTGCCGAAAGGGCTTTTCATGTATCGAGCTTCAGGCTTCGTGAACTCGGCAGGCAGACGTAGCGGCTTCTTCTTCGGGGGAACCTTGCGCGGCTTCGGGAGACGCGCCAATTCGCGCCTTGCTCGTTTTCGCGCAGAAGAAGCCGCCGCGCCTGACAGCCGTTTTCCTTTTGAATAGACTATGAGCTTGCGGCGGGATTTCGGGCTTGCAAACTTGCCGTCTAGTGTGCGGAATGTGACTGCCATCTATGACCCTTTCCATGCCCTGAACCGGGAGCCGGGGAAAGGGGACCGACCCCCGGCCAGAGCATCCCCCCACGAGCGGAGCTACCGCTTGCGGGTCTTGCGCTTCTTACCGTCCGCCTTTTCGACGGCAAACAGCTTGAACGGGCGGCCGCGCTTCGTCTTGACCTTGCCCTTGAAAACGATCGCCACGCGGTCCCCCTCAATGACCGCAAGCTCGTCAAGGCTGCGTTCCAGTCCGGCGTTGCAGTAGACGGTATAAGCGCCGTCCGGGGTTCCGAGAACGAGCACGGTAGCTTCCCCGTACCGCGTCGAAATCCCCTTGCCGTAGCTGAGAACGTCGCCGACAATCGCGTCCCCCTCAAGCTCAGGCTTCCAGCTACGGGAGCCTACCTCTTTCTCCTTGGCCGATTTGATGAGAGCGGCGTCAGCCTTGGACGCTCCGACAGTCTCAGCCTTGGAGCGCTTCGACTTCTTCGCCTTGGATGCTGCACGCTTGGCCTTTCCCGCTTTGCCTTTCTTCGCCATAACTATTCTACACTCCTCTCTGCCGTTTGTCAAGCTCGACCTCAGCGGCCCGAATGAACCACTGAGCGCGCCCCGACTTGACACAAGCCGGGCAAAACCAACCTGCATTAAATCCCCCGTGCCGCCATCCTCTCCTTTCCAGAGCGACCCTTGCAGCTTCGTAAGTGTGATTCCCCATTACGACTTCAGCCTTGCCACAGGAACAGACGCCGATATAAGCATGAGCCGCTTGAAGCGTCCCCTTGAACGTCAAGCCGATTTCCTCCGTGATAGTTGACATACTATCTCCCCGTGAGAATCCACCACGCCCGGCGGAATATCCCGAAAAACCCCCGACACTTTCCGTTGAGCGGACACACGGCTTTGAGGCACGTCCGCATATCAGTCTGGAGCTTAGTCACGCGGTTCAGGAGCTTCAGAGTTTGAAGGTTCAAATCCTCCGCTTCCTTCACCCGTGTTTGAAGCGCCCGAATCTTGTTCCCCGTTTTCACCGGCTCCCCTTTCCGCCATGAACTCCGCAATACCCTCTATCAGTCCGTCCAGAGAATCCGCGAATTCCTCATAGCCGTTAAGCGTCCGCAGTGTGATAGTTACGTCCGCCAGAGCACCACAGAGATAAGTGAGCGCTGTCCGCTCCCGCGTGTAAGGCTCCCCGGCCATCCACTGCGCCCGATGGTTTATTGTAAGCTCGGCCAGAGCTTGAAGCCTGCTCGGAACTATCATTTGTCCCCCTCTGCCGTGAGACACTTCTGAATATCGTCAATGTCCCTGAGCGTGAGCGTCACCTTTGCGCAAGCGTGATTGACGTGTTTATAAAGTACCACGTCGCCATCGAGATAGACGGTCTTAAACTTCCCCGTAACTTCCCGCACCGTTTCGCCCGTGTGCATGTTTATCCATTCGGCTTTCATAGGTTCCCCTTTCCAAGAGCCCCAATCCACTAATATTATCGCCCGGATTATGCACGGAGTCAAGCCTTTTTCTATAAAATCTTTTACATGATAATTCTTTTGCATGTATCTAATCATGTATGTAATTACCAGCCCGCCCGTACTAAAATCATTTAACATGTAAAACCTTTTCCATGTAAAGATTTTCCCTCTCACCTACACAC
>Ga0180433_10009833_pt1 | contig 11634 bp, 13 predicted proteins | sample SS_ome_8_FD_132980 | JGI IMG/M metagenome (GOLD analysis project Ga0180433, IMG submission 132980) | Hypersaline lake sediment archaeal communities from the Salton Sea, California, USA - SS_1_D_1 metaG | ecosystem: Environmental > Aquatic > Non-marine Saline and Alkaline > Hypersaline >... | reverse complement strand
ACCCGCCCGTGAATAGTACTCATTGTTGGCGCTGGAAGGGTCTCTCATGATGAAAAAGCCCTGACCACCGATGGCCAGATCTGTCGTAGAGTTGGTTGACTCGAAAGACCCCTGGGCAAAACTGCTGGAGATGTCAGCCAAAATCGTACCACGCCCCACCTGGGCCGTGCCGGCCGTGGTGGCCACTGTCTGACTCAACACATCCTGAAAGGTCACCCGGCTTCCCTTAAAACCCACCGTATTCACGTTGGCGATATTGTCGCCGATGACGGTCATGGCGTTGCCAAGAGTGCTTAGACCGCTGATCCCGGAAAAAAGTGCGCTTGAAAGTGACATTTTATCTCGCCTCCTTGTTTGTGGTTATTCGTCGGTCATGACAGCCCCGGGTGAATACCCCTCACGGGGTTTGCCCTGTTTGCCTGACCTCTACAATGTTCTCTGGCGCCACCAGTTTGTCCCCGATCATCAAATAGGCCATGCCGCCCTCATAGATGACGCCGCTGGCCTCTCCTGTGAGATAGGCGTCGTATGAAACCATGAAGCCTTTCTCGTCCGTGGCTTCTATCTCAAAGGTGTAGATGCCGTCTCCCACAGGGTCGCCGGCGTCATTCCTTCCGTCCCAGCCCATACTGTGTTCCCCGGCATCCTGCCAACCCGCGTAAATTCTCCGCACCCCAAGGCCTTGGTCATCGTAAATGCGAATCGTCACGTCGGCCGGCTCCTCCAATGTGTAGGCGCCTGAGTCTGGATTCCCGTCTTTTGCAAAGATCACGTTGCCGTTGGTTTTGACCGTCTTTCCAATATAGTCAAGGACATTCCCGCTTTCCTGGGCCATAAGGCTGTCCTGGATGGCTTCCAGGTTCTCGTTCATGGCAAATTGCTGCTCAAGGCTGGAAAACTGGGCCAGTTGGGCCGTAAAGTCTGTGCCGTCCAGAGGATTTAAGGGATCCTGATGCTTTAGCTGGGCAACCAGAAGGGTCAGGAACTGATCCCGACCAAGGGCGTCGTTGGGATCGGTGGCCCCTGATGTTTGTGTCTCAGGCGTCTGATAGTAGGTTGGTTCAAGTGCTGCTATGGACATGGTTTCCCTCCTTTCACCTTGGGTTATTGATCATCGATCATGGGTCAGTGGTCATTGCTGAGGAGTCCACACCAACGACGGCCGACTCACCGCAGACCCTTTTGCTCATATAAACATATCCAACAGGGCATCGCTCGACACACTGGGCTCTGTCACCTCCTCTGCACGCTCCGGCCCCGTCTCCAATGCACCAGACGGGGAAGGTGGATTCAACCTCCACGAGTCTGTCCTATTGAGATCTCTTTGGGCATTGGCCAGGGACTGGCCAAAGTGATGGTCGATTTCGATATCTACTCCCTGGAGTTCAACGCCCTGCTCAACCAAGGCCTGTCGAAGATCCTGGACATGGGACATCAAGAGTTCTTTGACGGCATGATGCTCGGTGATCACGGCCACCTTTAGAACATGATCTTTCATGACCATATCGAGTTGAATAGATCCAAGGTTGGGAGGCTTCAACTGGAGCCGGACCTGACTGTCCCCCCGCCGGACGGCAAACGCCATCTGTCTTCCCACCTGATTGATCACATGAAGGGGGAAGGGTCTGGCCATTTGCCTCGCCCCTGTCCCGGCCATCTGGGACCGGTGCATGACCGCTTCTCTTGCCGAGTATAGGGCCTCTCTTGCGTCCTGATCCACGCGTTGATCCAGGGGCCCTCTTTTGGCCGGGGTCATCCACTCCTTTGCTTTCACGAACAATCCGGCGTTGTTGTTATCAGCCGGGGTGGACGCATCAGCCTGAGGGCGTGCCCTTGAGACCATGTCCTGCAGCCCTTTTGCCAGGGAGGGTTTTTCGCCCTGCAGCCGGCCAGTCTTCCAGGCCCCACGAGCGGCCATGTCATCAACTTCTTTCATCAGCTTTTTGGATGCGGGTTCATCCCTCGCGCCCTCAACGGGAAAAAGGTGTTGTTTGCCTGCGCTGGGCGCCTTTGCCATCGACCTTCGTCCCTGGCTTTCAGGTTCTGCCAAGACATGGCCCAGCAGCCGGTTCATGTGGTTTTCTATCTCCCCCTTGGACGCGCGCTGGGGGGAGAGGCCGGCTACCTTATCCTCCAGGAGCCGGACAAATCGCTCTAAGGACATGGGCCCGTTGATTTTGGTTGCTTCATCCGCCATGCCTATGCGAGCCAGCAGACCTTTGGCGTCCTCGCCGGAGCCCTCCTTGATACTGGCGGCCTTCGTTTCTTCAGGCACATGGCTTATGATGCCTTTCAGGGCTTGCAAAAGGCCCTTTAGGCTAAGCCCGCCGCCGTCCACCCTGGCCAGACTCATGGCTTTTCTTGCCTGAGCCGCATCTAGGCCGAGGGACCGCAACAGGGTCTCCACGCAGGGCAAGTCCGACACCTCAACAACCTGGTCAGAGGATTTCCTGTCGGTTAGTACTTTCAGCTCTGAGAGTCTTATAAGAAGTTGGGCGATCTCAATCTCTTGGCTGCCATTCCCGCCAAATAGACTTTCAAGCAATGGCTGTACATCTTCTTCTGAGAGACCTTGGGCCAAGAGAAGCTCCTTCAACGCCGGCCGAGACTTGGGTGATAACGAGAGGTCTTTTAGGGGGACGCCTGTGGATAACAACCGATTTCGGAACTTTTGAAGCCAGTCGCCGTCCGGGATTGCCCTTTGGGTTGTCCTGTCTTCTGGAGTAAAAAGAGATTCTTTAATGGACCTCATTCCCTGGTTCATGAGTCGTGAAAAGACCTTTTTAAATGCCGCCCGGTTGTGGGCCTTGCCTGCAGAACCTTGCTGCGGGCCAAGCTCGAGATTTTTGAGGAGATAGGCAAGGTTTATGGTTTGTCCATTCATGACTGCGCTATGTGTTTCCTCTGGCTTTAGGGCTCCTGTCATGGCTGGATGAGCAATGAGCATGCCAGAAGAAAACCTTATAAATAGTTTCAATAAACACAATGGGTTGCTAAAACTGCGGTGGTTGTAGAGCACTTGCCGCCCCTTTTAAGGTGAAACTTTTTCCTGGGTCAAGAGCCCAGAGGAAAATATTTCCGGGTTGTTTTCAAAGGGGTCACTGGGGGAGGATCCGTTGACGAGCCGCCAGGGGACATCTTTTTTGAGGTCAGGTCACTGATTCGTGACCCGTGAGCCCCAGCAAAGACACGATGTTCGACGCAGCGAGCGGACCCCTGGCGACGAAAGCCTTTTAAACGAATCTTGACTTTGTCGGTGTGTGGCTTTATTTTTAAAATTGTAAGAGGGTTTGCTTATTTCGTGTCTCTTTTGTGGAATGAGAGGACTTGAGCATGGCGCTTAACGCCACCGGAAATCTTCAGATGTTTCCCATCGCAAAGATCAGCCAATCCCTCAGGAGATCTGCATACACCCCTGAGCTTCAACGCCGCCGCGGCGACGAATCCGGCAAAGATCTCTCCGAGGGCCTTGCTCGGCCTGTAGAACGTCCCATTCGTCTAGAAAAGGGAAGCGTGGTTGACATCTACGTTTAGTACCGACGTTGGACAAAACACGCCCTCAGACCCTGTGCTGTGATCCCGGCATCAATGTTGCAGATTAAAGCTTATTCAAAGGCCACATGAAACCATGGACAGGAGAAATGATGAAAAGAGGCCTTAAGATACCCTGTGGGGCAGGTCTGGTCATGTTGTTTGCCGGCCTAGCCTGGGCCATGAATTCACTGGTTGGTCCAGATGGCCTCAACAAAATGAAACAAGCAAAAATCAGCAATGAGGTGATTCAACTGCTGGTGGCTGAACAGACCTGCTCCGTTACAGGAGAATCGTTGGTCAGGCTCAAGAAGGCGGGGGCAGATGATGAGATTCTAAAAAGTATTATTCTGGCAGACCGCTACAGAAACCCCAAGGAGGCCCGCCTCTCCGTGGAGCAAATGAAGATACTGAAGAAGGCAGGCTATTCAGATGAGACGATCATGCAGATGATTCATGTCACACCAACGAAAAGGGTTGTGGATCAACAAGGCCGTGAAAGCGTTGTCTACGGTACGCGTCGCCCACCTGAACCAACGCCGCCAGCCTCCACTCCAGAAGACCTTGACTTCCCGCCCGTTATTATCAAGAAGCTAGAACAACCTTAGGCTTATAAACCCTGTCTGACAAGGCGCTCGCTGATAGCCGCGGCCTTGTCAGCGGACACGTAGGGAAGAATTTGTCCCACGTTTTCCCCTTTCATATTGGAGAACAAGGAGATGATCACGTCCATGTCCAGCTTTTCTATGAGGCCGGCAGCCTTTTTAGGGGGCATGGTGGTATATATCTTAATGAGATGCTTGATTTTCTGGTCTCCAAACGCCTTCTGTTCATCAAGCTTCGTCTGGATGGCGTCCTGAATTTTTTCCAAACGGGCAATCTTAAGGTCGATCTCCTGTTTCAGGGTGGCGAGTCGTCTTCGTTCCTCTTCCAGTCGCTGCCTTTCCACCTCTATTTGTGCACGGTCCTGCTCAGGCACCCCCAGACTTGCACCCGTTGGTTGCGTGTGCGCAGATGCCTGGGGCGCCGAAGCTGAATCCAGCACCCGGCTCTTTGTGGGTTGGTCCCCGGCGTCCTCGGCCAAAGCCACGTTGCTTTCCAAAATGGGCGCCGGAAACAGCGGTCTTTTTGCACAAACAAAGATGCTGATAAGCGCCAACTTCACAATCAGGAAACACAACAGCGTGACCTGCGCTTGTCTTACGAATGGGAACCTGCCGCTCATGACTACTCCCTTCGAGATCGCAGCGGCTCAGGGGGTATGGTCAACCCCCGGGCGCTTCCTGAGAGCAATGAGTTCATCTGCCGCCTTTTGTTCTGCCCGGTCGCTGCTTTGTAAATAGTCCGTGTATTGAGTCTGCCTGACCCATTGAAGGGTTTCCTTGCTGATCCTGCTGGCTTCGGCTGTCTTATACTTGTCCTTCACCTCTCGGTCGAGTTCCGCCAAGTGCTCCTTCTCGGCCCCGATCTTTGCGGTCAAACCCTTCAGGTAAGCCGTATAGATGCGATATCGATTGACCTCCAGCCTTTCTGCCTGCCGGGCATCGAGGTCCACCATCACACCTTTTCTGGTTTGTTGGATTTGCTGGATCTTCTTCTCACTCAGAACAACTGCCTGCCTTGCTCGAGCCAGTTCCATCAGAGCGAGTTCTTCTCGGTACCGTCTATACCGAAGGACAGGATCAAGTCTGAATTTAAATCGTTTCATGATTCGTCTCTTCTAAGAGCTCACTTAACGCAGCCATACCGGCTTCAAAGCTCACCTTTTCAGCCACGTCTTGCCTCAGAAAAGTATTGATGCCGTCAATCATCTTCTTAGCGTAATCTATCCTTGGATCACTGCCATCGACGTAGGCGCCGATGGATATCAGGTCCTCGGCGTCATAATAGGCAGCCATGATCTCCCTCACCTTTTGAGAGAGCCTCCTGTGATCCGGCGCAACAATAGATCCCATGACCCTGCTAACACTGGCAAGCACGTCTATAGCCGGATAATGGCCTCGGTTGGCCAACCTTCTCGAAAGGACAATATGGCCATCTACAACAGATCGTACGGCATCCGCCACAGGATCATTCATATCATCCCCCTCGACGAGAACCGTGTATATGCCGGTTATCGTTCCTTTACCCTCAACGCTTCCGGCACGTTCAACGAACTTGGGAAGCTGAGCAAAGAACGAAGGGGTATATCCGCGCACTGTGGGAGGTTCTCCTGCGGCCAAACCCACATCCCTTGAAGACATGGCAAATCTTGTGATAGAGTCCATAAACAGAAGGACGTCCATGCCACGGTCTCTGAAATATTCTGCAAGGGTGGTTGCGAGGTAGGCGCCACGCATCCTGATTAACGGGGACACGTCCGAGGTTGCCGCCACAACAACCGAATTTCTGAGACCCTCTTGGCCAAGATTCTGTTCCACGAAGTCCCTGACTTCCCGCCCACGCTCTCCGATCAAGGCAACGATACTAACATCAGCACTCGTATGTCGCGACATCATCCCTATAAGCACGCTTTTTCCAACACCAGAACCTGACAGGATGGCCACCCTCTGACCCTTGCCGATCGTCATCAGGGTGTTGACTGCGCCAATACCCACGTCAGCCACTTCTCTGATCGAACGTCGCTGCATGGGATTCACCACTTTGCCATGCAGGGGATAGTGCACATTGGAGGTAATGGGGCCCTGTCCATCTATAGGTTCTCCCAAACCGTTCACCACTCTTCCAAGGTAATGCTCCCCCACCGGCACATGGGGCCGTTCATCCACCGAGGCGATCTTGCACCCCGGGCTGATACTCCGCATTTCTCCGTAGGGCATCAACATCATTCTGCGGTCCCTGAAACCGACCACTTCGGCCAATACCTCCTCGCCTTCCCCATTGCGGATCCCACAAGTGCTACCCACGCCCATTGCCGGACCCCGGCCCTCTGCGATCAGTCCTGTCACTTTGACCACTTTGCCTTCAGCTGTCATGCACCGACAGGCATTGACGGCTTCCCGCACATGATTCCATCGCAGGTACCCAATGTCATCTGACACGATCTTATTCGGCACGGGCCTTGACGGGGTGGAGGTTCTCAGTTCAATGGGCGGGGCCAATGAACTCACCGGCCCAGGACTTTTCCCACATGGCTTTCTTCAAGGGCCTGCTCGACGGCCCTGGCTATTTTCTCCAACTGGTTCTCCAAGCGGGCGTCTATGTGGCCGAAAACAGTTTCCATAAAGCACCCGCCCGGTTTCATAGAAGGGTCGGATTCAATGGTTATGGATTTCAGATCCTTGATCCGATCAAGAAATTCTGCCCTTATCTCTTTCACATACTCAATGTCTTCAGGACTAATCCTAATCGTCACCTCTGAACGGTCCACGACAAGGTTGAGGGCCGCCAAAATGGTTTCCCTAACAACCGTCGGATCAATCTTGACTTTTCCACGAACAACCTTTTCGGCAATATGGAAGATGAGGCGTAAAATCTCTTTCTCGTAAAGCTTAATGAACTCCGACTTGTAGGAAACCATCCCTTTCAAGGTTTCCTCGGTCAGATCCAACATCTTGTCAAGTTTTTTGGCTCCCATCTCGAAGCCGTCCTTTTCCCCTTGAGCAAAGCCCGCTTCGTAGGCCTCACGTTCAATGAGGACAGCCTTTTCTTTAGCCCTAACAAGAATCCCCTTGGCCTGTTCATGCTCCATCTCTTTCTCACCGAAAGACATACACTGAAACGTGGCATCTGCGCCATCATCACTGCTAGAGACGGCATCGAAGAGGTGGTCATCTCTCTGCAAGGCGGCAGGGCTTTCTGAACCATCAAAGGGCTCCATATAAAAAGGCTGGAATGCCCCCCTTTTGAATCCCGTTTGCGTTGCATTCTTAGACAAGGGTATCGTCTTTCCCTTTCGCAAGAACGATCTTGCCGTCGGCTTCAAGGTCCCTGGCCACTCGGATGATCATCTGCTGGGCTTTTTCGACTTCAGCCAGTCTCACAGGACCCATGACTTCCATATCTTCACGAAGCATACCTGCCGCCCTTTCCGACAGATTCCCGAAAATCTTCTCTTTCATATCGTCTGACGCCGTCTTTAAGGCCAAGCTGAGTTGGCTCGTCTCCACCTGCTTTAATATCTCTCTCATGCCGCGATCGTCGACCTTGATGAGATCTTCGAACACGAACATGAGCTGTCTGATTTCTTCCGCCATGTCCTCCCTTTGTTCTTCAATGGAGGACAGGACGCTCTCTTCGGTCTCCCTGTCCACTTCGTTCAAGATGTCGGCAAGGGCACTGACGCCGCCGATGGCTCTGGTGCTGGCGGAATCCCCACGGCCTGCAAGCTCCTTCTGAAGCGTTTCATCCACTTCGTCTATGATTTCCATGGGCACCCGGTTAATTTCGGCGATGCGCATCCCCACGTCGCCCTGAATCTCTTTTGGCAATCCCTTCAAAATCTCAGCAGCCCTCTCGGGCCTGAGGTGCGCTAGTATCAAGGCAATCGTCTGGGGGTGTTCACCCTTGATCAGGCCAACAAGGGCTGCGGTATCTATCTCCTCAAGGTAACTGAAAGGAACGTCCTTCTTGTTTTTTTCCAGCGCTTTGTAAATGGCATTTGCCTTTTCTTTGGCCAGGGAACCGTTCATGATCGTCTTCAAAAAGGTTTGTCCTTCCACCATAAGTCGGTCATTACTCTCCAGACTCCGAACAAACTCCTCCATCACGTATCTCGTCACTTCAGGAGGAACGTATTTGATCTCTGACATATGAGAGGCGAGCTTTCTGATTTCCTCCTCTGCCAGGTTTTTAAAAACCTGTGCGGTATACTCTTGACCCATGATCAGTAAAAACGTGGCCGCCTTCTGTGGCCCTGTCAAACTGTTCACATCCAATTCGGGACGCGCCATCACCGCTCCTCGTTCAGCCAACCCCTAAGCAACTGTTCGGTCTTGTCCGTGTTGTCTCTTGCCAACATGGCGGTCTTCTGCCGAATGTCCATCTGTGGTTCAGGCAACGCGCCTGATTCGCCTCCCGCCCGTGAACCCGTCAACTGTCTTCGCCCCCCCGGACCTGTGCCGATTCCCTTGACTGATTTGACAAGGGGCCGAACAACAAATAGAAAGACCAAGATGATCAAAACAAGATTCAGCCCCGTCTTCAGGTGACGACGTCCAAAGCCTAGCCAATCTATCCCCCTCTCCTCAGAGGCCCTCTCCAGGTCTGGCGGCATAGAAAGAGAGAGGCTGCTCACGTAGACTTGATCACCGCGATCCTCATCAAAGCCCATGGCCCTTTTGACGATCTCTTCGAACTCTTGCAACTCCTCCGGGCTTCTTGGTACATATTTTTTGGTCTCAGCCCCATCTTCAGCCGTGACAACTTCATAGGCGCCATCCACCACGGCAGCCACTGAAAGCCTTTTGATGGCGCCGGAGGGTTTCATGACATGCCGGGTGACTCGATTCATTTCATAGTTAACCACCTCTTCTTGCTTCTGGGTTTGCGCCCTTGTGCCGCCGGCGCCCTGGACCGCGGTTGTGCCTTGGTCGAGTTCCATAACTGAAGCCTCTGATGCATTTGGCGCGCCTTTTTCAGACGACTCAGACTTCCGCTGTCTGCTCCTGACCACGCTACTGTCAGGATCGTATTTCTCCTCGCTAACGTCGACTTGATCAAAATCTATGTCACTGCTGACGCGCACGATCGCCTTGTCCTTGCCCACGATCCCTTCCAACAGGCTCTGGACTCGCCCTGCGATCTGTCCTTCAATCTCACGTTGATAATCCAGCTTGGTGCTGCTGAACAGGGCCGCCTGATCTGCCTGGTTAGGCCCCTTAAACAAAACCCTGCCACTGGTGTCCACCACCGTCACTTGATCAGGATCCAGCCCCTCCACAGCGCTGGCTACAAGATGCACAATCCCTGCAACTTTTTCGGCAGACAGTGCAGATCTAAGTTCCAACAATACCGAGGCTGTTGGAACCTTGCTGTCTTCAACAAACAATGAGTCTTTGGGCATCACCACAAGGACCCGGGCATGTTCCACCTCCCGAAACTCGCTGATGGTTCTGACCAGTTCCCCCTGAAGCGCCCTCTGATAGTTCAGCCTCTGGACAAATTCGGTGGTACTGAAATCGCTGTGGTCAAAGATTTCAAAGCCGACGTGCCCTCCTGAGGGAAGGCCGTCGTTGGCCATGGCAAGGCGCAATTCGTAAACCTTTTCGACTGGGACCAGGATGGCTTCGCCGCCGCCTGCCAGCTTATACGGGATTCGCTGCTCCCTTAACTTCGATACGATGTTCCCTGCATCCTCTTGAGAAAGATTGCTGTACAGAAGCTGATAATCCACCTGATTGGCCCAAAAAAACATCAGGGCGAACCCGGCCGCCACCAACCCCAGGACGACCGCCATGGAAGCCTTTTGGGAGGTAGGCAGGGCCTTGAATACTGCAACAAACTGTTCGATAAGAGTCTTCATGGTCTCTCTTTACCGGATGCCCTTATTGGCTGCGAAGCAGGAGATTAAACAGCGAAACGACGACGCCATCGAACTAGAACTGCATTCTCATGACTTCTCTGTAGGCATCCAGGGCCTTGTTTCGGATTTGAAGGAGGAGCCTCAGGGAGATGTCGGCCTTTTGAAGGGCGATCATCGTCTCATGGATGCCCCCTTGTCCTGTCACGAGGTGCTGAACGGATCGATCGGCTTCCTCCTCCATGTCGTTCACACGTTTTACGGCTTGTTTGATAACATCCCCAAAGCCGCCATCCTTCGACCTGGTGCGAGCCTTCTCGCATGTGCCATGAATGCCGCGATGGATCCCGCCTTGAATCGCTAAATCCCTCATGTCGCTCTCCTGTGTAGCTCGTCACTCGTTACGCACCGGTGATCATTTCTCTGCCTTGAACTTTAATGGGGTGACATACGCCGCTACCTGCCAAGCTCAAGGGCCTTCAAGGCCATCCTTTTAATCGTTGAGATGGCGCTGACATTGGCCTCATAGGACCTCTTGGCAATCATCATGTTGGCCATTTCCGTGACCAAGTCCACATTGGGAAAAGAGACATAGCCCATGTCATCGGCATGGGGATGACCGGGGTTGAAAACTCGTCTGAAAGGTGTTGTGTCTTCCAAAACGTCGCTCACCTTCACGCCGTATAACTCATGGCCTTGCGAATTCAACGCCAAGTCGAAGTCTTCAACCGGCTTCGCCTCCATGAGGACCACTTTCCTTCTATAGGGCATGCCGTTTTCACTCCGTGTGGTGTTCACGTTGGCAAGATTGGCGGAAACGACATTCATTCTCATCCTCTGGGATGTTAAACCGGTGGTACTGATATGCAGTGCGGTTAGAAAATCCATGCTAATGTCCTCCTTCTATGATGCCTTGTTTCAACATGGAAAACTTCCTCAGGAGCACCTCGATGTCGGTCTGATATCTCAGATTGTTCTCTGCAAGCCTTGACATCTCTTGGTCAATATCGACCCGCTCACCATGCTCCTCATAAGAGATTTCATAGGGACCTCCTCCTTGTGCTCCAAAATGAAGGGGGTGGGTTCGCGTCAGGTCAACCGGATTTCTCTCCTGAGCGTCCTTGAGGGCCTTGTCAAAGTTGATCTCTTTCGGCCTATAACCCGGCGTGTCCAAATTAGCCACGTTGCTGGCTATAACCCCGTGTCGGACCTTGGCTATATCAAGAGACCGCTCAACAAGGTGATACGTTTTTCCAAAGAGAGATTTTATCGGCATGACGTCTCCTCTTCATGCAAGTCCCCGTGTACCGATTTGTTTCATAGGGTTAAAAGGATACGATAGACATTTTCTTGAAAGTCCCTGAAATCCCAATAAATCGGACTGGGGTATCCCCCCGCTGTTACCGGTTCAAGGAAAATTCAACGGGCGGTCTGTCCCTTCCGTTCTCTTCTGATTATCCCTGGATAAAGCAATTTGCGTGCCCTCCTCGCAGGTTTCCATTCTTTTCCGATATTCGTTCAATTTGTTCCGTAAAGTGCGAACACTAACCCCGAGGATTTCAGCCGCATGGGTCCTATTGCCGTCAGTTTGATCGAGGGTGTGAAAAATCATTTTTCTTTCCATCTCCTTAAGAGAGCCGGTT
>Ga0180433_10009832_pt1 | contig 11635 bp, 11 predicted proteins | sample SS_ome_8_FD_132980 | JGI IMG/M metagenome (GOLD analysis project Ga0180433, IMG submission 132980) | Hypersaline lake sediment archaeal communities from the Salton Sea, California, USA - SS_1_D_1 metaG | ecosystem: Environmental > Aquatic > Non-marine Saline and Alkaline > Hypersaline >... | reverse complement strand
CTCCGCGCCAATCCCCGCGTCCTGAAGCGAGCCGTCCTCACGTACCCGCCCAAGCGCGAGAAGCACGCCAATTGGCCCAAACCCACAAAGGACCCCACCGAGGCCATCATCCTCGTTAAGTGAACGGTATTGGGACTAGCGTGTATCCTCCGTCCGCGGTGATGACCTCCCCGGTAATCCAACCAGCCGCGTCGGACGAGAGGAAGGGGCCGGTCGGATTCGTCTGGAGAGTCGAGGTCCACCCTGCGATCGTCTCCTCGTCCAGCATCGCCTGAACGGAAACCGCTGCATTGCTCACGAGCACCGCGAGCCCTGTATACCGACGCTCAGCGGAATCGACCGACATCCAAACGTCCGATTCGCCCGAGCCATCCGCCTCCACCGCGGCGGCGTCTCCTCCCATCCGTACGAAACTGCGGACGAAACCCTCGGCGACCGACCGGTCTTCAACGGAATCGCCCCAACTGCATGGGCATCCCTGGCCAGATCGGCCGTCCGATGCCGGACCGAGCTCCGGCACACGATAGCCACTCTTCGAAATCCCTATATGAGCGCGCCTCCACAGTCGCCCACGCCCGCTTTCCGGGCCGCCCAATGCTCGTGTGGATCCACGCCGCGCCTGTACCTGCTGCGGACATCCTAGTACAATGCATTACTGTACAGAAGTGTCCGCTACAAGGGTCTCTCCCGGCGGCTTGCTGTCCGAGGGATTGCATCAAAGGGATGGGAAGGAGAAGGCGATGGCCGCATCGTTTTGGGGAAAGATACTCCGCGTCGATCTATCATCTCGGAGCACATCAATCGTCGAGTACGACTGGAAGTGGTATCGTCGATACCTCGGTGGTTGGTCTCTCGTCGCTTACACGTTGCTGAACGAAGTGCCTGGAACTGCCGATCCGCTCGATCCCGAGAACCGGTTTGTCTTCGCCCCCGGGGTGATGACCGGCGTGAGGATGGGAGGATCGGGGCGCAATGCAATCGGAGCGAAATCCCCGCTAACCGGAGGGTTCGGAGAGGGCGATGTGGGTGGATTCTGGGGGGCCGAGCTAAAGCGAGCCGGTTGGGACGGCATCATCATCGAGGGCGCGAGCGATACGCCCGTCTATCTGTGGATCGTTGATGACCATGTCGAGATTTGTGACGCGTCCCATCTGTGGGGGAAGCCGACTGGAGAGGTGGACGCCCTGTTGCGACAGGAGCTGGGCGAGAAGCGTGCCCGAATTTCGCAGATAGGACCTGCAGGTGAGAACCTGGCGTTGCATGCCTGCGTGTTGAACGACATCAACCATGCCGCAGGGCGGGGCGGCTTGGGTGCTGTGTTGGGGGCGAAGAAGCTGCGAGCGGTCGCAGTGCTTGGGACACGCGATGTGCCGGTTCACGACCACGACTACATCGCCTCCCTTTCCGGCTGGGTAAAGGGATTGCTGGAGGAGGATGAGGAAGTCCGGCTTCTTCACGAGTACGGGATGAATGGCTACACCGCGATGCAGAACGAGGTCGGCGGCCTTCCTACGCGGAACTTCCAGGAGGGTGTCTTCGAAGATGTAGACAACATCGAAGGTGTCCGGATGGCCGAGACGATCAGGGTCAAGAGGGACACGTGCTACGCCTGTCCGATCGCATGCAAGCAAGTCGTAGCAACCGGTGAGCCGTACCACGTCGATGCGACCTACGGTGGGCCGGAATATGAGTCCATCGCTGCATTGGGATCGGACTGCGGAGTCGGTGATCTTGCAGCCATATGCAAGGCCAACGAGCTCTGCGAAGCGTACGGTTTGGACACGATATCGGTTGGGGCAACCATCGCATGGGCGATGGAAGCAGCCGAGGAACAGCTTCTCTCAAGACATGACCTGGATGGAATCGACTTGCGGTTCGGAAACGCCGAGGCGTTGGTCGAGCTTGTGACCAAGATCGGAAGGAACGAGGGAGTCGGAGCATGGCTTGCTCACGGGGCATACCGGTGCGCTGAGGATCTCGGCGGTGCCGCGCTCGACCGTGTCGTCCACGTCAAGCGGCAAGAGGTCCCGATGCACGACCCGCGAGTGAAGCATGGTCTCGGCATCGGCTACGCGATCTCGCCGACCGGTGCCGACCATGTCCACAACGTACTCGACGACGCATATCAAACCGAGGAGGGAGTGAAGGCGCTCCACCCGTACGGGGTGTTCGATCCACTGCCCTTTTCCGATCTGAGCCCCGCCAAGGTGCGGTTGGCCAAGCATGCCATCAATTGGGCAACGATGTTTAACTGCGTAGGGCTGTGTATCTGCTACCCGTTCAGCCCGGGAGGCATGGCGAAGGCCGTCCGTGCAGCGACGGGATGGGATATCTCCGTGCTCGAGCTGCAGGAGATCGGTGAGCGTGCTGTTGATATGGCGCGTGAGTTCAACCGTCGCTGCGGCTTCACCGCAAGTGACGATCGGCTTCCGAAACGGCTGACCGAACGAATGAGGGGGGGACCGGAAGATGGTCGCTCCATTGATATCAACGAGTTCGAAGAGGCGGTCAGGCTGTACTACGACATGATGGGGTGGGATCGCGAAACGGCGGCACCGCTCGATTGGAAACTGCACAGCTTGGGCTTGGACTGGATCGTCGATCAACGAAGAGAAGGTGGCACAAGACCGTAAACCCAACAGGCCGGACTTCTCACCCCTTGATCGGGCCGACCTTCGGCGCGAGCTCGCAGCGACGTCGCAATCGGGTAGAGCGTTATCGAAGGGGTAGCGGCCCGGCGTGTTGAATGGAATTGAACTCCGAACGCGCTTTCCACCGCCCGGTTCAGAGAGACGCCTCTCATTGGGCTGTTGTGGCGGCGTGTTCTTGAGATCCACACCAGAATCGTTGCACCGGCGGCATCCTGGAGACAAGCCGTATTGAAATACCATCGCAATTTAAGTATGATGGAATCATGGTCGAGCTGGGCATGACGATACGCAGCTACAGGCACGCGAAGGGTTGGACGCTTGAACAGCTCGCCGATGAAACAGGTCTCTCGAAGAGCTTCATCTCTCAGATCGAGCGGGGGCTCTGTTCCTTGTCTCTCTTCTCACTTGAGAAGATCTGTGTGGCGCTCGATGCTCCCATCGAGGATCTGCTTTCGACGGAGACGTCCAGTAACACAGTGCCCAATGCCTCTTCGCCCGTTCGCAGGAAGGGAGATGAGCTTCAGGTCCGTATCGGCAGCTATCCCATTCACTATCGCCATTTGACGACGACGATGCCGGACCGGAAGATCGAGGTCTGGATCGACGAGGTGCCGCCAGGCAAGGAGTGCGATCTCGTCGGTCACGATGGTGAAGAGTTCGGCTACGTTCTCTCCGGAACGTTGATCTTGGGGGTGGACGACGAAGAGTACATCCTGGAAGAAGGCGATTGGTACCACTTCGACGCGACACGTCTCCACGGGTATGGGAACCACGGGGATCGTCTCGCCCGGGTGCTTGTCGTCAGCACACAGAAGTTCCTTGAGTGGTACGAGAAAGCGATGACAAGTGGCGTAGGAGCTCGGGCAAGCAGCCGCCCCAACGGACAACAACGATGACCTCTGTCATATCTGACCGGCTAGAGAAAGGATGCCCCCGGGAGAACTAAGCGGGATCTTCTAACGAAGAGACGGCACGCTCATCCACAGGGAAGGGTGCTCAGGGATAGCAACGGGTAGGTTGTCTTTCACGCCGCAGAAACCCGGGGGCATCGCTCCGTTTCGTTAGCATACTCCGAAGTATGACCCAAACGCAAACGATACCTTCGGACCTTCGGCGGATCAGACCCATCGGTGATCGATCCGTCGGAGAGGCAGGGCGTTCATTGGATTCTTGGACACAATACCGCCGGCCGCCGTGCTGTTGCAGTGGTTGTGCTTCAGCTTCGCGGTGCTCCTTCTGTCACGGCTGATTCACTCCCAACAGCCGCAAGCTATCGCGGTGGATGATCGCTTCGATCTCCTCCGACGGAATGCGAGGCAGACCTGTTCCGTCGACAAGATCGTTCACCGATCGGAGCATCCGCATCGTCTCCTCCGGGGTCGCCGCGGCCGGGTAGTCCGATCCGAAGAGGAGCTTGTCGAGGACTCCCCACTCCGCGTAGTACACCAGGGTGTTGTAGAACGTCCAAGGCCGTGAACAGGCAAACGAGATGTCCGTGAAGAGGTGAGGGTGCTTCCGCACCACGTGAAGCGTCTCCTGCTCCCACGGGTAGCCCAGGTGGGCAAAGATCAGAGTCAGGTCCGGGTAGCATGTGGCGATCTCGTCGAAGTTGAGAGGTCTGGCGAACCGCAGGGGAGCAATCCTGTTGTAGCAGGTCGCCTGATGCAGGAGGATCGGTAACCCGTGCCGTTGGGCCGCTTCGTAAACCGCGTGCGCCGCCTTCGCTTGCGGGTCGAATCCCTGATAGACCGGGCTCATCTTGATCCCGCGGAGCCCTAGATCACGGACGCAACGTTCAAGCTCTTCCACCGCGTCCGGTTGACACGGATCGATCGACATAAAACCAACCAGCTTCTCCGGGTGCCTGTTGACATACCCCGCCACGTAGTCGTTGGGAACGTCGCAGTCGAGCAGTTGGGTCTTGAATCCAACGACGATCGCGTAGTCCACGGACTGCATCGTTAGCCAGTGGTCGTCCAGGGTTGTTGCCATGGCCGAATCCGCCGGCGTTGCCCCGTGTTCCTCGCCCTCATGGAAGCGGCTCCCGTAGTGCTCTGCCTCCCCCACATGCGTGTGAACATCGACGATCATGATTGCCCTTTCTTCCTGCCGGTCGTTTCGGTCACGCAGTACAGTCGGCCTCGTCCTGGCAACGACTCGAAGACGTTGGCGATCTGTAGAGAGTGCCACAACAGGGCTTGGCTCGCCGTGACGACGGGCTTCCCGAGATCGTGTTCGAGCGGGTCGATCAGTTCAACGGGGCAGAAATTCGTACAGCTGACAAACACAGCTTCCGCCGCCGGGGAGTCGGTTTCACGCACGAAGCGGTACACCTTTTCGAGGGTCAGCTCGTAGTCTTCGAGGCACGAAGGACCTCCGACGTTGCGAATGGCGACGACCTGAAGGCCACTGTCCATTAGGTATTGCTGCAACCCTCGATTGAGGTCGTCGGAGTATGGAGTGGCCACGGCGATCCGTTTCACCTGCAACGCTTCCAACGCGCGGACGACGGCCGTCGAAGCCGTCGTCGCAGGGATCCCGGTCGCAGCCCTGATCCGATCAGCGGCCTCGAGATCGCGCCCCGCCCCGTGGGCGAAGCTCATAGCTGTGCACGCCAACGAGATGCACCGTGGCTCCGGGATCGTCAGCCGTCGTGCAGACTCCACAATGTCGGGGTCGTCGACCGCCCTTCTCGCGGCAACGAGGTCCCACACGTCGTAGGGTGGGATTGCAAAGCGAGTGATCAGAAGCCCGACACCCTCAGGAACCAGCTTCCAGTATTCGCTGTCGCGGTGCTCATCATCCGTACAGAGAAGACCAATCCGCGCTCTCCAACCATCGTTCATCGATTCGCCTCCTCATTCGAGTCTTCCCGTCGTGTGACGGGCGTCCCCACGGACGTCCTACAAAAGCTTCCCGATCAACTCGTACGCCTGCTCTCCGTTCTGACAGCTGTAGTGCAGCGTCTGAAATTCCGCTGCGAGTGCAGCTGTCTCTTTGCGGATCTCCTTCGGTGGACGACGCTCCAGAACGGCGTCGGCAGCAAACGAGGCGACCTGCTGCATTTCCGCCTCCTCCATTCCGAGGCGCGTGAGCTCCTGGACGCCCAGCCGAGGGATGCAATCCGAGATGATCCCGGACTCCTCCAGCAGGCCTTGCATCCGGACGGCCTGCGGCGAACCGAAGGACGGAGTCTTGATGAGTACTTGATGCGATCGCGTGATGCCGCAATCAACTCCGAAGAGCGGCACTCCGTTTTCGACGAGGCTCGTTCCGAGGCTCTGGGCATTTCGCACGATCTGTTCAGCGAACGCCTCGCCGTACTCCTGGAACTCCGCGAGCGCAGCCGCAAGCGCAGCGGCGGTGTTGTCGTGAATGCAGCTGAGGAGGAACACAGGTGCGTGACCGAGGACGCCGTTCAGCCTGTCCTGGATCTCGGAGCCGTTGGTAAGTACGATCCCTCGCTGCGGCCCGGGGAACGTCTTGTGTGTGCTCCCTGTCATGATGTCCACACCGTCTCCGAGCGGGTCCTGGAACTGCCCTCCCGCAATGAGTCCCATCACATGGGCACCGTCGTACCAAACGAAGGCACCCACCTCGTGTGCGGCCTCCGTGAGTTCTCGGACGGGATGCGGAAACAGGAATTCACTCATCCCGACGACGACCAACTGCGGCTTTTCCCTGAGGATCTGCTCTCGAGCAGCGTCGACGATGATGTTGTACGCATCGGGGTCGAACGGATGTGACAAGAGACGGATGTTCGCCCAACCGGTGATCCCCAACGGATAGCCTCCATACTCTCCGGGGCTGGTGATGATCGTGTCTCCGGGCCTCGTCAACGCCGTGACCGCCGACAGCCCGGCAACGTTCCCTGTCACCGGACGGATGTCGGCATACGCAGCCGAGAAGACAGCCTTTGCCAATTCCGTCGCGATCTCGAACAGCTCGGCGAACACTCGTATCCCCGAATACGACTCACCGAAGTACCGTCGGGACAGGTCCGAGGCGAGGATGGCCTCCACCAGCGGACTGGTGACCGACTCCGAAGCGATCATATTCAGACACGATCCTCGCCACGCCTGATGCTGTTCGACAAGTGCGCAAATGCGCTTGATCTTTTCCATGTCGGATACGCTCTCTCCCTTTGTGATCCCTCTCGAGATAGATGATTGCGGTCTCGCTACCCCAATCGCGCGATTCTGATCCGCTCGGCCTTTCCAAACCACTGCTTGGCACACGCCTCGTAGAACCCGGGATCGGCTTCCGTGATCTCGGCCCAGACATTGCTCGGGTGAGGGCCGAGGGGAGTCCGCATGACGGCCTCGGGGCCGTACGCCAGCATCACGTTCCACGCGCCCTCGAACAGACTACGGGCCTGTCCGCCGGGCAAGTACATCCACAGGAGATCTCCGATGACGGGAGTCGTTGTCGCGTTCTCGAGGGGAATATCATCGGCGTTGAAGGTTCGATGGCTGTCGGGAAGGTCGATCTCCAGACAGCGACCGGTCCATACACCATGCAACGCGGTCGCCTCAAGCGGTGATTGCAGTGCGTTCCAGATCGCTTCACACGTCGACGGCGCCCGATCATCGAGCAGCCGCGCCCTGGCCCGTACCTGGCTCTCAAGGAGCTCTATGCTGATGTTTTTGCCCATTCCCAAGTCCTCTCCTTTCGGTTGGTTCCCAGCGAGGCTAGGAAAGCCTTTCGACACGGAACGGCTTCGTGCCTTCTGCACGGATCCGCTTGCTCTCCTCCGCCAATGCAGCAAGGCCCTCGTCGACGACTCCCCAAACGGTGCAGGATCCCCCCCCGAGTATCGGGTCCGGACCGTAGATGATAAAGAAGTCCCAGATCGGCTTGTCACGAATAGAATCGTGGTAGTGCTTCGATCCGTGGGCCGGGAGGTACATGAACAACACGTCGCCCGGATACGGGAACGCCGTCGCGTTCTCCGGGGGGAGCTTCGTCGGGTCGCCCTTTTGATTCTCCTTTGGCATGACGAACATCAACTCGGGTCCGACCCACATCGCGTGGATGCCCTCGGTGACCATCGGTTGCTCCAGGCTATCCCAGATAAGCCTGCAGGTCTGAGGAGCCTCCTTCTCCAGCAACCTGACGACCGCAGTCGCGCCGGTTACAAGACTTTCGATACGCAGCTTCTTCGTCATTTCTCTCCTCGTTTCTCAGGTAGGCTCTTGAGGACCTCCCCGATCGATTCCTTCAGAATCCCGACGATCTCCTCCACGTGCGTCGTTTCGATCGTGTACGGCGGGAGGATCTCGAAATGATCTCCCGCAATTCCATCGACCGATCCGGTCACGCCTCCGAGGATCATCAGCCCCTTGGAAAAGGCCTTCTCTACAATGCGATGTGTGACGTCCCACTGCGGGGGGAACGGGGCGTTGGTCCTTCGATCCTCGACCAATTCCACCCCAAGGAAGAGGCCGATCCCTCGGACCTGTGCTACATGAGGAAGACTTCCCACTTCCTCGACAAGCCGCTGTTTCAATTCTGCACCGATTCGTCTGGCGGACTCAACCAAGTCGTGCCTTTCGATGTAGTCGAGAACAGCCCTGCCAGCTGCACAGGAGAGCGGATTCCCGCCGTAGGTGTAGCTGTGCATGGGCCTCCCGGTCCCCTCCTCAATCGCACGCCATACATGCTCAGCCAGAATGACGGCCGCGAGCGGCGCATAGCCTGAGCTGATCCCCTTGGCGACCGTGATGATGTCCGGGACGACGTTCCAGTGGTCTATGCCGAACTTCGCGCCTGTCCGGCCGATCCCACTCATGACTTCGTCCGCTATCAGCAGAAGGTCGTGTTCGTCACAGATCGTACGGACGATCGGGTAGTACTCACTCGGTGGGACAACGGCAGATAGGGATGTGCCGATGACCGGTTCGGCAATGAAGGCGCTCACGTTGTCCGGATCGTGCTGGCGGACTACCCGTTGCAGCTCCCATGCACAGGCCATCCCACAATCGGGATACGTCTTGTTCCAAGCACATCGTAGGCAGTACGGAGGCGGGATGTGAGGAAAGCCAAGCAGATACGGTGCAAACATCCTGCGCCATTGGGTCCTGCCGCTCAGCGACAACGCGCCGAGTGTGTTGCCGTGGTAGCTTTGCCAGCGCGAGACGATCTGCAGCTTGCTTCGATGGCCGCGCTCCCAATGGTATTGATATGCGAGTTTCAACGCGGCCTCCGTCGCCTCCGCGCCGCCAGAGCAGAAGAGCACCCTCGTGCTCCCCATGCCCTCCGGGACCCAGCGCTGCAGGCGCTCAGCGAGCTCCCTGCGCGGGCTGTTGTCCACCTCGCCAGCGTACGCAAACGCAAGCGTCCGCGCCTGGTGGGCAATTGCGTCCGCGATTTCTCCCACTCCGTGGCCGATATTCACTACTCCAACCCCGCCCACTGCGTCCAAGTAGCGTCTGCCGGCGGAATCGAACACGTAGACGCCTTCTCCGCGTGTCAACTGGGGGTGGGAAGCCTTCTTCAGGTCTCCATACAGCACATGGTCGGCAGGCCTAACGCGGGCTACGCCTCCGTCGGGCCCGTCCCCCGTCTTCTTCTTCATCTCGCCAAGGTCTGAATGGGAAGGGACAACCATTGGGTCACCTCTCACCGCAGATCGAAAGACACAAGGTACGGTAGATACGAGCAGCCTTCTTCACATGGTCCAGCGGCACGTGTTCGTCGTCGGTGTGGCATTGCTCTGGGTCTCCCGGGCCGAGGATGACCGTCGGGATTCCAGCATGGTGAGCGAGGGCCCCATCAGTCCAGAACGGGAGCCCCACCGTTCTCGGCTTCGTTTCCTTTTCGATTGCCTGTTTCGCAATGCGGGCGATCTGGCTCTTTTCCGCAGTCTGCAGCGGACCGTGCCACACCTCACTGATGTCGGGCAGTCGCGTGAGTGTCGCCCGGAATCCGGGGACTCGAGCCTCGAGATCGTCGAGGATATCCTGCAGTTCCTTAACGACCAACTCGACGGACTCTTCAGGCAGCCAGCGGCGATCGACCTCGATCGTGCATGAGGCTGGGACGATATTGAGCTTCACGCCACCCCTAATCGTCCCGACCGTCAGCGTCGGTGAACCGAGGAGGGCGTGGTGGAGGCGGCGAAGCCGCGGAACGAGCTGCTCTTCGAGAGCGCGCACGACATGAGCCATGTGGACGACGGCGTTCGTCCCTTCCGAAGGGAGACTGGCGTGAGCCGCTTTCCCGGTGGTCGTGATCGAGAGCCATTCGATTCCCTTATGAGCAAGACCGAGTGCCAATCCGGTTGGCTCACCCACTACACAGAAGTCGGCGAATTGCTCCTCGTCCCGGATGAACGCATCCATCCCTCGGCTGCCGGTCTCTTCACCGACTGTCCAGACGAATTGGACGTCGCCAGCGAGGGCCGGCCCTCCGCCGACGATCGCTTCGGTCGCCGCGATCATGCAGGCGATGCCGCTCTTCATATCCGCGCTTCCTCGCCCGTGGATCGCCCCGTCTCGAATCTCCCCCGAGAACGGATCCACCATGTTGCCCGGGGGCACGGTGTCCATGTGCCCGTTGAACATCAGGGCACGGCCGCCGCCCTCGCCGCGGAGGATCCCGATCACGTTGGCCCGTCCCTCCTCAACCTCTTGGAGGCGGACGTCGCAGCCCATCTGTTCCAGACGTTGTTTGAGCACGTCAGCGACAGCTCGCTCGCGGTCCCCACAGAGCTCGTCGCTGCGAATGCTCACGAGTTCCCGTGTCAGCTCAGTGGCTGAAGATTCCATCCCCTTGACATCAGTCCCCACTGCCATCTGCAAGTCCTTTCGTTAGCATCCGCTCCTCAACGCAGACGGGTATCGGCCGTCGGCTAGATCATCAGCTCGCCTCCGTCGATCTCGATGCTCTCCCCCGTAATGTAGGCTGCATCGTCTGAAGCAAGGAACGCAACTAGGTTGGCAACATCCTGCGGGGCCCCGATGCGCTTCAGAGGAAGGTGTCGCCGGATGGCCTCGATCCGTTCCGGCGTGCCAAAACGGGCTGCCATACCCGTATCGATGATCCCTGGACAGACCGCGTTTACCGTGACCTCTGGTCCCGCTTCTTTGGCGAGATGCCTTGTGAGCCCCAGTAACCCTGCCTTCGATACCGTGTAGTGCACACCTCCGAGGTCGCTTGTACTTCGGCCTGCCGAAGAAGAGATATTCACGATGCGGCCCCAGCCCGTCTTCTTCATCTCCGGATAGACCGCCCTGCAGAAGTGAAAGGCCCCCGTCAGATTCACGCCGAGGGTTCGATGCCACTCCTCGTCTGATATGTCTTCAAATCGTGTCGGGTAGAGAATGCCCGCATTGTTGACGAGAATCTGAACGACGCCGAACCGTCTCTTGACCTCCGCGGCCACGCGATGAACGACCTCACCATCGCTGACATCGGTCTCCCAGCTCGCCGAGTTATCTCCCTCTTCCTCTATCGCTCGGACGACCCTCGTTGCCCCCTCAGTATCGATATCACAGATCGCGATAGATGCGCCACGCGCCGCCAGCGTGCGAGCGATGGCCTCGCCCATTCCCGTTGCAGCACCGGTGACGATTGCGACTTTGCCGACCAAGGGAAGACACTTCGCGTCGTTCATCACCACCTCCGTTTCCGCTTCCCGACAGCACGCTCCCAGTTCCTCAAGCGCACCGCTGCTCTCTGGACGGGTAACGTCCGCAAGCGACTCTAATCCCTGTGGCTGGAACGTTGCCCGAATGGTACCTGACTGGGCTGAGCAATGCGAGTGTTCGCATTGCCTCATGAGAGAAGTGCTCGAAACTGGGTCTTTCCTTAGCTGCCGTTGTACAGTTCGCGGACACAACGAGGGCACGGCAAGGCAATTCTAGCCTGGGGAAGGGTTGCTTCGAGTGCGCGAAAGGGTTGTGCCTACGCGGCGGGTCGCCCGATGGCCGGGATCGCCAGGTAACGCGGTGGGAGCTTGAGATCGAGCGAGTCGAACAGCT
>Ga0180433_10009830_pt1 | contig 11637 bp, 24 predicted proteins | sample SS_ome_8_FD_132980 | JGI IMG/M metagenome (GOLD analysis project Ga0180433, IMG submission 132980) | Hypersaline lake sediment archaeal communities from the Salton Sea, California, USA - SS_1_D_1 metaG | ecosystem: Environmental > Aquatic > Non-marine Saline and Alkaline > Hypersaline >... | reverse complement strand
GCACTTACGAATATACAGGGACGAGAACTCTGCTTTATTTGTAATTATTTATATGCGTTGTTGTATGGGCTTTATGCCCTTGCCGTTTTAATGGCATACAACGTGCCGAGTATATGAAATGTAGGCGTTTAGAAGCACTTGCATTTCGGATTAACAACAAAGGTAGATTAAGTGGAATAACGGCTAAAACAGCACTTACTCGCCTATATTTTATATACTGTGTTAGCCACCGTTTTTATTATGGACAAAACAGTAATTATTCTTTGCTTATTAGTTCTGCTGATACATTACTATAACAGTTACAAACTACATAAGCAAATGCACAAATACTATAAAGAAGAAGCAAAGAAGAATTTTGACGACTTCATCACAGTCGTAAAGCATAACCACGAATTAGAGGATAAGTTAAATGGTGGCTAACTATTGCATAAGCGTACCTTTGGTAGGGGGTGACAACTAACGTATCGGGGTATGAAGTCGGTTTTTACGGAATTAAAACACTAATAAAATGGCATCAAGGATAGGAAAACAGAAGGTTACTAATTTTGTGGGCGGTGATAGTACTGCTTTTTTGAAGCAAAGTTGTGAACTTTACGACGAGGTGACGTATGAGTTCACAAACTATACAAGCGCTGTCATAACGCCCAAGGGAAAATATGTTTTTCACTCTTCCCCGAATATAAAAAAGCCTTTCCATGTTTTTCAGAAGCTGAAAAAACAAATTAAGGGCAGCGGAAAAATCGTTCCTGATATTCAAAACAAGCAAATAAGCTGGTTTCATTTTTACGGTCGTCGATTGTACCCTTCACGATTTGAAATTGTGGACTTAAACAGCGCTTATGCTACTGTATTGCACAAGTATGGGGTTATCGACGATGTTATGTATAAGCTGCTTGTCAGCGGTATTCCAAAAGAAGATCGTTTAAGCGCGGTTGGTTTTTTAGGTACAAAGAAAAGCAGGGTTATTTATAGAAAGGGCATGGACCCGGAATACGGTACGGACGTAAGTGAAACGGCTCCTTGGTTTTTTTTCTGTTGCTATATTACTGGGGAGGTTATGCGTGCGGCTCGGTCTTTTGCTGGCGATGACTATTTTTTTTACTGGGTTGATGGCATTGCCGTAAGGCAGGGCCAGGGTGAAAGGGTTATGAATTATATTTTATCTCTGGGCTTTCCTTGTAAGGTGGAGCAGGTCGAAAACGCAGTGTTTGAAGATGGTCGTTTGACGTATGAAAAGGATGGTAAAAAAAAGCTGCTCTTCATTCCTAAAAAAAGAGGTGTGAAAAATAAAGAGGCTATAGATTTTTTAAGCGATTTTTCATTTAGAAATTCATTCGAAAATAAGAGTTATGGAGTACGAAGTAATTGAAATAACAGAGGGCAGTTACGCGGCCTTAACTATGAGCGTAAAAAAGTATTGGGAGCGCGAAAAGCGGCCTTTGATTGTCGTCGATAGTCATATAGTTAGCGACCGATTTACCAAAAGGGTGTATTACTGTGCAATTGTTCGGGCCGGTGTTGAACCATTGAAGGAGGTTCGGGAAGGCGGTTTTTGGTCCTGGTTAATAGGACGGTGATGAGTAATCCTGTAGGATGGAGCAGAATAAAAAGCAAGGCCGGATATTACGGTCCGGCCTTGCAGGATAGAAAGAACGTCGCGTGTGCGACATACGAAAGTGTGCGTAAGGTAGCGATTCACTCATGGAATTTGTATCAAGGGGTTGTGGTAAAAGGCCAGGACAGGTATATAGATGCTATTCTTGAAGATGTGAATGAACAGTACGAAGGCAACCCGGTAGACCTTTTGTGCTGTAGCTGGGTTTCATGGCGGGTTATTATGTCGGGCGAATGGGTAGAAAATGGATTTCAGTATGAGCTTTTTGTAAGGAAGGCCCCTTTCCAAGATGAGTTTAGTCACCCGTTGGTTTATACAAGTGATTGGATGAACGACCTGTATAAATGTTTTTTTCGCGCCCAGGCTCATGCCCTTTCGTGGCTTGCTCATTTGATAGTTTACGACTACAACTATCAAAGTGCAAAGGACTATCATGAAGAGATTCAAAGTAAAATCATAAAAATGCCATTTTAATATGAAAGAGAAAAGCAAGAAGCGTGTTGATCGCTTAAAGGTTATGATTGCGACACCTACCCGTTCGGGTTCTGTCAATAGCAAGTATGTAGAATCTCTTGTGACTGTCATAGGTCAGTCATGGGTAAGTTCTTCGATGGATTTAGAAGGAGGTTGCCGAGTTACGTGGGCTGTGGCTTCGGGCGTAAGCAATATCGTTGCTGGACGAAATAAGCTGGCGAATGATTTTTTGCGGTCAGACAACGACGTTCTTTTGTGGGTGGACGATGATACTACATGGGTTCCTACTCATTTTGATGCCATGGTTGAAGCTATTGATAGGGGTGAATGGGCTGGCTGTATTCCCCAGATCAAATTGATACCTGTTAATGACCTTCTAAGCGGCAAGCTGGAAACTACTTCAGGCGGTTTTTACATTGAAGGGAGGTTGTATTGTAGGCAAACGGGCTTTGGTTTTGCCTTCTTTCACCGTAAAGTATTTGAAAAGATGGTGAAGGAGCAACGTGTACCTTTGATGAAAGACAAGGGAGGTGATTTTTATGGGTTCCATAATCCAATTATAAAAGAGCGCCAGTTATTAAGTGAGGACCTTTCTTTTTGTGATAGGGTAGATCAATCTGGGTTTAGAATTGCCGTCGTTGGTGAAGATGGAGTAGGGCACAAGAACGTTGTAGAATATCCGGGGATTCCCGTTGACTATATACGAAAAACGGTTGAGGCTAAAGGCGTGAGCAGTGATAAGTAAAAAAAATGTTATTTTTGCAAGTAATCAAATAAAGAAAGAATGGCGAAAGCAGACATTGACGCACCTGAAAAAGAAGGTGCTGAACACCTTAAAAGCACCCATAAAGCACTTGATAAAACTGGTGATGAAGATGGTTTTCCTAATGCGCGCGCGCGTAAGGGGGTTGATGATAAGACGGTTGAAGAGAACGTTGAAGCGATCAACCAGGGAAGCAGCGAAAAAAAGGTCAGCAGTTTGGCCGATGCGCTGAAAATACCGGTAGAAGAAAAAAGCAGCGTAGGCGGTGAAGAAGAAAGTGCTGATGACGTTTTAGAGGGGGAGCGCGTTTTATCTTCGGACGATGACGGGCCGGAATTAGATTCAGAGCTTTTCGAAGATCATGAGCTAATGGCCGACATAGGTGTGGAGCTTATTGATATTGTGATAACGACCAGCGCTAAAGCCATTGGAGGGGGCGACGAATCGGACTACAGCGTGAGCCAGGCTCGAAGAAACAAACTCAAAAAGCCTTTGGGTATGCTTTTGAAGCAGCGTGAAGTGGGCGTTTCCCCTGAAGTCATGGTCATTGTTATGGTGGGTGTTATTTATTCTCCTGTTGTCATTAAGGCGTTTTCAGATAGAAAGAAGAAGAAGCAAGAAGAGGCGAAAAAGAAGAAGGACCCGAAAGCGGCTATAATGGAAGAGGCTATCAACGCACGAAGGAATACCCAGACGGTTGCAGACCGCCCGGGGCCGTCGAACTATTCAGATGGTAAAGGGAAGGTATTTTCAATGGGGGCCCAGAGGGTACAAGAGAAGCCCGAAACGTCGAATCCGAAAGCACAAAGGAAAAAGCGCGTAAAGTGGAAGAGCCCTTCTCATCGCATGGAGGTGGCCCGAAAGATGGAGGCCGACCACAGCAAGGGTTTGGGTTACGGGAAGCTGAGTGATAAGTACGGGGTTTCGGCTACCGCTGTTCGCTCTATGCTTGAGGATGTCAAAAAGGAGGTAAAAAAATGAGCGAAGCAAGGGAGTTGAAAAAGCCGCACGAGGTGGATGATATGACGCATTTGATTGTTGAGGATGCTTGTTATTCTCTTGGCAACTGTTCGGAGGCTGAACGCGATGTATTGACGTTTTCGATGCAGAGGTTTAGAACTATTTACCGAGCGTTAATAAAAGAAAGGGCTAAAAATGTTCGTTGACAAGTCTGTTCAGGCCAGGCGTTTGAAAATTTGTGACGGGTGCGATGGTTCGCGATGGACTTACGGGGCTGGTCTTACCTGCGGTCTTTTTATGCAGCCTACAAAGGGAGAAAAACCGACGTGCGGGTGCAAGCTAACATGGAAGACTAAGATAGAGGGGCAGCGCTGCCCCAGGGGTAAATGGTAGGTTATGGGGCAGCACAGGCAGGGCGTTTTTATGATTGTGGTGGGTACCAATGGCACGGGTAAGACAACCATTGTGAACCGTTTGATTGACGAGGTGGGCCGTCGTGTTTTGGTGGTAGACCCGGACGGTCTGGAGTGGCACCGGTTGGCTACTATTGATAGTGAAAAATGCAGTAAGATAAAGAAGGGCAAGAGGGCGCGAATTGTAGCGCCTACTCCTGAAGACTTGCACAACATCGTTCTTTTTTCGGATGGTTCACTTGTTTTAGATGATTGCCGGTATTACGTAAAAAGCCGCATTGCTGAATCGTTGAGGCAAATTTTTGTAAGGAGGCGACAAAGAGCGATTGATATTTTTGCGGTGGCTCATTCTTTGAACGAAGTTCCTCCTACTTTTTGGACTTTTGCAACCCACCTGATTTTGTTTAAGACGACGGACAACCCTGAAAGGTTAAAGCACAATTTACCGGGGTTTGAAGAAAAGATAAAGTCGCACTTGAAGAGGGTAAACGGTCACAGCGATCATCATTATTTTGAAATTGTACCTTTGAGGTAAAGAAAAGGTGATGAATAGGTGCGATATTGAGGGCCTTACTCTTGTTTGCGATAATCCTACAGGCACAGAAAGGCGTTATTTTATTGGCGACCCGTGCGAGATTGTGAGGTCTGTTACAGGAAACTATTTTTTGCCCGTATGCAGCCAGGCCGCTTACAGCGCTGTTCGTGACACTTTTTTTTGCAGTCCGTTATTTTTCAAGAGAATGAATATATCGGTTTCTCCCAGGTTTGGCCCGGCTATATTCCCTTCTATCAAATATATTCGCGCTTGCATTGATGGCAAGGTGCATGAGTGCAAGGTCCCTGTAAGCAGTCAAAGGCGAAACACGCAGTTTTTAAGCAATCTTTTAACGGTTAAGATGGCCGGTGATTTTCATGTAGGTCCTCAAAGCGGCTATGAAATAGCTGTTCCGGCAAATATGGACGTTTCAATAGTCTTTTTTTCCTTTTTGCCATAACCTAAAAGACTTACAAAAAGGTTCTTTCGCATTACTTTGAACAAAATTTTCAATCTCAAACAAAATGAGCAGTATTAAAATCATCAACCCCGATGGGGTTACGGCCTTTTCTGTACGTTGCGACAACTCGACGAACACGCAAAGCGCTACTTTTCGTCTTTTCGATCAGTCCGGCATCGTGGCTGCTGTCAACGGGGGCACTGTTGTAGCGCCTACCACAGCTACAGCCGGTGTGGATGCGACAAAAGCGACGACCATTGCAAACCCTATTGTAGTGAGTGGCTTCAATTACGAGGTATCAACCGTAGGGCAGTTTAACAACCCGTTTAATATCGTTCGGTGTTCGATTGACGGGCGTAGCAACCAGCACCCTAACGTCATCGCGAAGGCGAGACGGAACACGCAGTTCCAAAGCCTTCTTTTGACCATTCAGGAGCGTTTCGTCATTGACGATCAGGTGGCTATTGAGGTTGTTTTGGCAGCTTCTGAAACCGTTGAGTTCACCTTCTTTGTCGAGGGCTTCCTTGTGAAGTAATTTTATATGAGCCGTCAGCAGATACTTTCCGCGCTTGGTTCTTCATGGCAGTTCATTGTTGAGTTTGTCATAGATAACAACCCGTCTGCGGTAATGTCAAATCTTTCGGCTATTGATGCGCTGCCCGCGTCTCCTGAAACAGTTACCCGGCAGCAGCTATTTGAAACCGTAATTGGCCTCGATCAATCTAAAATGATCGAGGCCCTTTCGGTTCCTTACGACAACGAGGCTGATAATTACACTGCGGGTTTTGAGCGTGAATTGCAGGACGGCATACCGGCAAGCGGGGGCAGCCAGAGGGGTGCTATAGGTATAGCGATCATAACGGGTATCACAACGCTTGGTGCCGGTTTCTTCGGTATGCAGACCAGCGCGAACCAGGCCGACGCACAGGCGGCAGCAGCAGCAAACGCACAAGCGTACCTTGCCGCACAAGAGCAAAACAAAATTTTGGGCCTCGACCCCCTTGTATTTTCGGTCGTGGCCGTAGTCATAGGCGCGGTGCTTGTGACGACAATAATCGTATTAAATCGAAAGCGATGATAATGAGAAACGAGGCACAGCGTTCATGCGATGCAGAGCTTACCTGTGTCAACAATGGCGGGGTATATGATGCTTTGAACAACGCGTGTACCCTTGGTGATGTGGTCTATTCAGATGCAGCCGTTTGTGAATGGTCTACTTCCGGTCCCGGGGCTTCCGGTGGTGGCGGTTCAAATTGGCTTTCGGGCCTTTCGTCTTTTGACTTTGGGGTGGTAAGCAATGCTTATTGTAACCTTGCACCTCTTTTTTCAGGCGGCAACGTGCCGCAGGGATGTCAGCAACAGACGAGCCCGGACGGATCCCCGATCGGTTCTCAGCCACAAGACAATTCAAAGCGCTATATTTTAGCCATCGTGCTAATAGTAGCGGTGGCAGTTATATCTTTTTTCGTCATTCGTAAACTTGCAAAACGCAAATAATAATGAACACGCAGAAACTAACCCTTTTTGTTGCCTTGGCTACTTTGGTGGTCGTCTATTTATTGTATAGGGCTACCAAGCCGGCACCGGTAAGCGGCACTGCCGGGGAAAATGGGGCCGCACCGTCGGCACCTGCCGGAGCATAAAGAAAACATGAATCTACCTTTTTACTCGACCATAGTAGGTAAGTTTGGCAAGAAGACCGGGAACATACTGTATATCGTTCTTGCGGTCGTCGCGGCTATTGTTGCTTACCGTTTGGCTCGTGACGGGTGGAGGGCTCTTAAAAACCTTATCGGAACGCGCCAGGAGCGCGATTTATCGGACTATTTGAGCGATCAGATTTACGAAACGTCCGACGGGGTTGTGCCGCAGACAAACGACGTGGCAGCCTTTGAAAGTGAGGCCCAGGCGATTGCCGATATGCAGCACAGCGCTATGAGTGGTCCAGGAACAAACTTCGACGCGCTAATCAACCAGGTTAAAGACCTTCAAGGGTGGCAGCTTGTAATGGTGGCTGATGCGTTTGGCGTTCGTCCTTATTCAAATGTCCTTTGGTCGAGTGATTTGAATATTTTTGGATGGTACGACGAGGAGTTGTGTGACAACTGTACGACATGCCTTCAGTACACGGACGCGGATGTGCCAGGATGTACCGAAGATGACACGACCTTTTGGTGCAATGGCTGTACCGAGCGCGAATTTATGCGTAAGATATGGGAGAAATCGGGGGTGCCGAATTGATTTACTTAATTGAAAACTGAAAGATGGCAAGCGTAGTAATTGGAGATAACACTGTTTCGTTCTATAATTGGGCCGGCTATATGGATAGCCGGGAATGCGATTTTTTGAGCGCAGCAGCTTCACAGGGCTTTATATTGCCGGCTTTTACTTCGTCGAACCCTGCTATACCCGCGCAAGGGTACAACGTCGTTTCAAAGTTTGGTCAGGTTTCGAGTTATTTGCTTGATGGAGAAGAACCAATAAGTGCTCGTCTTGATGCGGCTGAACAGCTTGTTCAGTATATTGATGCGTGTTATTCTTCTGCGGTTAATAGGCGGTCCTACTTCCAAGGCGGCAACATGGATGATATACGCGATCAGTGCGACTGGAGCCAGAACTATTTTAACGATTCGAGTGCCGCAGCGTTAGACGTTCGGCAAGCTGTTGGAAGTTTGAGGGGAAGCGCTGTATCTATGCGCGATACACTTCAAGCGGCACAGAACCAAGAGATTGACGAAGCGGAAGTGCAAGTGCAGTTGAACGGTCAAATAGCCGAGCTCAACGATAAAATAGCCAAAACGCAGCAGTCGCAAGATGCAGCAAAGGTGACCGCTTTCATCAAAGATGTTTTGGTGTATGTCATTCCAGTAATTGCAGCGGTGTTGTTGTATTTTGCTTTTAGAAAAAAACAAGGATGAAAAAGCTATTCAGTAATAAGTGGACCTGGCTAATTGTAGCCTTTATCGTGGGGGTGGTCATTTTCTTTTTTCTTACAAAAGATCGTCTGTACGAAGAAAAGTATGTAAATATCTAAGCGATGAACAAAAGCCTTTTATATGTCGTTTTGGCCGTTGCTGCAATAGCAGCGTGGTATTATTTTTTCATTCGGAAAACAACAAGGGCCGCGAGCGGGCAAGACGGGATACCTGATGATGAGGGGTGGTATTACTTCAAGTATCACGGTGGTAGCGCTCTTCGTGTGGATTCAAATGGCCAGGCTATTAGCTGCGGATCTTTCAATATGCCGCAAGGAACACCGGCACCGACAAATTTTTATTCCTTTTTGGAAGTAGGGAAGTGGAGCAATGGTGTGTTCACCAGCGTACCGACGGGCAACTGCACGGCCATAGGTTGCCGAATAGTCCCAGGAGATACGATTGAAGCGGTGGAGATTATTTCGGGTGCAGATAACACCAACGTGCCCTTAGAGGGCAACAACTTTGAGGTGTTGCAGCTTGGTACCGATACGTGCACTCCTGGAGGGCAGGTATTGTGGCCGGAAAATGGTATCTTGATCGACCTTGTAACCCGTGAAGAAGGGGCTACAGAAAGTAATTTTCAAACCGACGGCCCCGTTTACGGGCGGTTCAAACTTCAAAACTAAAAAAGACATGAAAAACCGTAACAAATGCAACCCATACAGCCCAGTCATAACGACGGGTAAAATTGTAAGGATGGACGCAAAAAAACAAGGGGCGAACATTGACCTTTTGCAGCAAAGGCCCAAAGCGGTAACGAAATCACCGCTGACAGGTCAAGTAGGGGTTTCAAAGGGGTTCAACTCGTTTCTTTTGTGCTATGGTGAGCGCAAAAACGCAGCGCCATCGGGCCCAGGAGTGAGCCGCACACAGAACGCGGTGAAGCCGGTTAAGACGGCACAGGCAAAAGACGTTATGATATACGGGAAAGACCCGTACCGAAGAGTGCAGGGGGTAAATTCGACGTTCTCTTGCAGCGTAAAACGAAAGTAAAAAAAAGTGGAAAATGGAAAGAAAGAACATTATTTACCTGTTTTTGGGGTTAGCCGTTTTGATAGGAGTAGTTTACCTTTTGAAGTATTCCGGGAAGAAGAAAAATGAATCGAAAAGCGATGAAGAACAAGGGGAAGCACTTTCAGAAGAAACAAACAAAGGCCCAGCAAAGGGAGAACAGGAATCTTCTGGAGTGGACCCGGAAGATGAGCCAAAAGCAGAAGAGACAGCAGGAAAATATCCTCCCACAAATGGCGAAAGACCTGCCCTTTTAGAAGAACAAAAGGAAGACATAGAGGATGACAGCGTAGTTTGCAAGCCGGGAGAAAAATCCGAAACAGTTAAAGAGCTTCAGCGACGTTTGAAAGGATATGATATTGACGTGAATGTGACAGGAATATACGACGAGCAAACAAAAGAAGCCCTTTCACACATGGGCCTCGAAGGGGAAGTTTCCCTTTTCGACGTGCCAGAGATTAAAGAAGAAGAAGCGTAAAGCTACAAAGTATGACGTGGACAGATACGTATTTGCAAAGCCAGGCAAGGGAGGTGCCCTATTCAGACGGGTTTTACCGTTCTATTGACTTGTCAAAATCAGGCCCGGACGTGAAGCCCGAACCGGTTGACGTTTCGGTCAAAGAGCCAGCGCGACCGGAAAGCGGTCAGGACGTAAGTGTGCAAACTTTTGTCGGTGGAGCAGACGCAACACCGTTTGTCGTCGTATCTATTGGAATTATGATGTTAATGGTGATCGCAATGGCGATTTTCATAGCTAAAATGAATAATGTTTAACCCTCAAAATCAGTCAAAATGAAAGACATGATGAACATTCGCGGCATTCTTTATATTGCTGTGGTTTCTGTAATTGCCGTAGGCCTTTACAACCATTTCATGAAGAAGAACGCACCGGCAACAACTACACCAGCCTCTGGCAACGGTGAAGAAGCAGCCGGGTAATGATGCTTGAAGCGCTTTACAACGGGTCCTCCCTCGACGGTCATTGGTCACAGCTTGTCTTACTTGCTTGCCTTTTGATCGTCGAGGTTGCCGTGCGCGTGGCACCCTCTAAGGTAGATCGCTCTATCGTGAACCTATTGGCGCGAATGGTGACGCTTTTGTTTGATAGTGCGCTGCCAAACAGAACCCCATCAGGAGGTAAATTTGTAGTAAGGATAAAAAGCGAAGAGCAAAAAGATGAATGACAGTTTGTTGGACGTTATTACAGGCGGTGAAGCGGTGCAAATAGAGGTCAACATAGACCTTGAAAGTATTGCCATGCTTGCCGGTGCTATGATCGTGGCTATCATCGTCGGTAACTTGCTATCCGCTGCAATACTTTCTTGACATGGCCGTTATTCCTTCTTCGCAACGATCAAACCTAAAAGATATAGCGCTTTTGCTTGGAATAGCAGCAAGCGCGTTTTTGATTTATCAAGCCATAAAGGCCAGCAAGGCGCAAAACTGCAACTGCAATGAGTGAATTCCCCTACATAAAAGAAACGACAAAGAACACCATATCGAGCGGAACCGTGACGGGTACGACAAGGGTGTTTGAAAACTGTTTGAAGCTCATAATAACCTATGTCACCAATAATTCCGCAGTTACACTCGTTGTAAATGAAAATGACCCGGTACGAATTGCAACGGGAGGAAGCGGGGCACAGCAAGTCCCGGTTGTTTTGGACTTTGGAGGCCAACCGGAAAACGTTTTCAAGGTTTCAATTACAGTAATATCAGGAAGAGAATGTGACTACATTCTGCAACAAGCCTTGTAATGGAGCAAATAACGGTAACAGCAGGTAGCAGCGCATTGGTAGCAGCTAATTTTACAGCAGGGGAGTTTCATTCTAAAAGCCTTGACGCGCCACAACAGCACCCATTTTCAACCCTTACAATAGAGGCCGTTCAAGCCGTTCGCGATTTTTGGGGTGTGCCTACTTCTGTCACGTCGTCGCACCGTACATACTTGGGTAACGTAGCAGTAGGCGGTGGGTTCGCATCGCAGCATTTAGGCTATGGAGCAGCCGATATACAGCCGTCGTCGTCGTCGCTGCGTAGCGAAAAAATGAAAGAGATATACGATGACATGGCGTGTAAGGGGCCTTTGTATCAGCAGCTTAAAGCAATGGGAGTAAAAGGAGTAGGAATATACAATACCTTCCTACACCTGGACGACGGTACATACCCAGGAAATCCGAGATCGTTTATGACCTTTTGGGATCAGTCCGATTTTGAACCGGTGAAAGTGACAACAGCGTACATGAATACCGTTCCCGAAAGCGGAAACCCAAATTGTGAGAACGGAACATTCAGCCCCAGTGAAGAAACCGTTTCCCAATACTCAAAAAAAAAAGTCTGATAAACCGGCTTTTTGCCCGTGACGGGGAAGACGGAATACGCTTCAATGATACCCAAAAAGCAGCCTTTGTCATTTTGTTGGCAGGGG
>Ga0180433_10009827_pt1 | contig 11641 bp, 10 predicted proteins | sample SS_ome_8_FD_132980 | JGI IMG/M metagenome (GOLD analysis project Ga0180433, IMG submission 132980) | Hypersaline lake sediment archaeal communities from the Salton Sea, California, USA - SS_1_D_1 metaG | ecosystem: Environmental > Aquatic > Non-marine Saline and Alkaline > Hypersaline >... | reverse complement strand
TTATTTCTTGGTTTTTTGTTGGCTTGATTTTTATAGCGTTGTAAAATGTTTTTTGATCAAACATATGGTCTGCAAATTTGTTCTGTTTTTTTAACTTAAAATCTGAGTGCCAATTTATTTTTTCAAATTTTATTTCACCAGATCCGAGGATATCAAACTCGTTTTCTAAAAACTTTTTTGCTTTTTTTTCTATACGCTCTATGTCTAGATTGTTGCTTTTGGTTATTGGGGTAAAGCATTTCGATCTTTTTTTTAATTGTTCAAAAAAGTAGGAAAAGCAGGTCTGTTGCCATGTATTATTTGCTTTTCTATTTTGTGCTTTTTTTTGCCATTTATAGTGAAAATACTTTTTTTTACATCTGTCTTTTATGATTATGAATGTTGCATGTATGCCAATGTCGTAGGCTTTTTTTATTTTGTGTATAATGCTCATGGTAGGTTATTATGAATTTTTACTTTTTTGCCAAACAACCAGCCATACGATGCAAGAATTCCTATTGCGGTGAGGATTATGAGCAGTGGTTCAAATATTATTCTGTATCGACAACAACCGTCAAAACCGGTAATCACAGAAAGAGATGCTATAACAATGGCAAATATAATTGCCATCCAGAATTCTCCCATTTGTATCAACAAGATAAATGCGATGAGCACCATGAGATATCTAAAAACTGTCCAGAATGCTTCCAAGAAAGCAATTAATTTTACTGCATTTGAGTTTGCTCCTTTTGTTATGTAGCTGATTGCTCTTTTAAAAAAGTCTCCTTCCTCCCTAAAAAACGACAAGTCTCCTCCTCTGAAATTTTTAGAAACTATGATTTTCATTTGTGTTGAAAAAAGCCCAAATAACGTTTTTGAAACATTTTTTAGCCATACGTATAAGCAAGTAAATGGAGTTTCTGTTGTATGTTGCCAGAACAGTTTTTTTGCTTTGTCCCACCCTCTTGCATCAAACCTATTTTGTCGGTCAAAAAAGGGAATTTTGCTGTATGCTTCTTTTTCAGAAATGTTTTCTTTTTGTGCTATAACTTTAGACAAAAATACATAATACATGTTTAATCGTTTGAGTGGTGCTATACTGAAAAACTCATATTTTCTTCTATTTCCTTCCATGTAGGCCAAGACTGGGGCCGAAAAAGATATTATGAACAAAAGTGTTGCCAAAATTCTTTTTTTAAACGGAATTTTATAAAACATCAGTAATGGCGGAATGAAGAAAAATAAAATAAGAGCAGATGATTTTATCAAAATAGAAACACCAAGAAAAAAACCAGATAACAGTATGGAAATGTTTTTTTGTGTTTTTAAAAAGTTAACCATTCTTTCGGCCGACAAAAGAATGAATAGCAAAAGAATACTTTCTGTCAAAAAGGTTTGAGCGTATACAAGCATTCCAAGATTAATTGCACATAAAATTGCACTTATTGATGCAATTTGTGGGCCAAACAGAGAATTTGCCATAGAAAAGACCAAGTAGAGAGAAAGTATTGAAAGTAAAACTTGTATGAAAATAACAATCAAATAATTGTATCCAAAAACTTTGTATATCAAGCCGACGAAAAAGGGGTACCCGATCGGTTGAATTGGTATGAGTGATGGGTGATGCGTGTCTGTTAAAGTATTGTTTTGGACAAAATCACATGCGATCTGGTCATATCCAACAGAATCTCTATCAAAACATGATTTTTCTGTTGCCCAAGATTTATAAAGGACGAATGATAGAAAGAGAAAAATCGCTATGCTGATAAACAGATACTTTTTTTGAGGCATCACTTCTCCTGTCTTTGCCTAATTTCATTTTTAATTTTTTTTATAAAGTCAGCTTCATCTTTTATATCAAAAGTTGTTACTTCTGAGGGTCTTTTGCAAACATTGCTTGCGATAACTGTGGCACTGCACATTATAGCTTCTTTAACGCTTATGCTTGCACCATCGCACAAAGTAGGTCGCAAAAAGATATCTACTATTTTAAATAGCGGCCAAATTTCTTGTCGCCCGGTTAAAAAGAAAATATTTTTTTCCAAATCCAGATTTTTTATGTTCAGCAAAAGTTTGTTGAAATACTCTTTGTTGCCTATGTGTGAAAGTGCAAGTATGAGTCCAATGTATGGGTAGCCCTGTTTAAGGCTGGATACCGCATTTATGCATTTGTTGAGCCCGTAAACTTCTTTCCCATTAGTGAAAGACAGGTTAGACGCATTTGCAAGCAAAAGGGTTTTGTGTTTTTTTATAAAGTTGTGCAATGCAGTAGGGTAAGATTTAAGTATATTGTTTGCCTGTGTGATGTCTGGGGGTAAAAACGCATGGTCAATTGTGTATTTTTTGTTGATGTTTACGCCATTATCCGTGTAGCTTTTGTGCGGTAATTTTCCCATAAAAACAAGATGATTTACGTTTTTTAACGCGCGATTAAAATGTTTTATTTGCCTTTTTTTTCTTTTGTACATGTGTTGGCAGTTGTGTTCTACCAAGACTAAATTAAATCTTAATAGTTTTTTTAGCTGCACAAGAAAGCTAATTTCTGTGAAACTATTTGGCTGTGAAAGAGAATGGTAATACACAATGTCGATTTTATTTTTTATTAAAAAAAATGCTGCATAAAGCAAATAAAAGGGCAGCACGTATCTTCTGCCTCTAAATTCAGTTTTAAAATGATATACCTGGTTTTTATTTTCTTTGAATTTTTGAGCAACTCTTTGAATGTGTATGGAAACTCCGCCAAAAGGAGGCGGAGTTATGCCAAATATTGAGATCTTTTTATTTTTTATTTGCCCGTAATATTGTGTCTCGGTCATGGGCTTAACACACCTCTATATCTTCCAATCGCCAAAGGGCCATCCATTTGCCCCATCGTTTCATATCCCTTTCGGCTGATATTTCTTCAAACATCATTATTGGGATAGGAAAGTTGAATGGATATGCTCGCAAATTTATTCCTCTAAAATTACCTGTTTGCATGTTATTGTTTATGGTAATTTTTGGATATGTTGATGTAAGCAAATATTTTGCACCGCTCTTTTTGAAGTTTTTTAATGCCGATATGATATCCTCATTTGACAAATGCGCAAGACAATCTCTGCAAAAAATAATATCAACTTTTGGCAGAGAATCTTTTACGACATCCAGGCAGCAGAAAGAGTACGTATCATTTTCATATGTTTTTTTGTTTTTAGTAATAATAAATTGTGCTATGTCTGCTCCGATATATTTTTCAACTTCAATTTCGGTTGATTGCATCCAGGTAAAGTCGCCGCAACCTGCGTCCAGTATTGATTTTGCGCCTACTGCTTTGACAATTACTGGCAGCAATAAACGTAATGTTTTAGTTGATTCTAAAGTTGATCCAGGTCCTGATAGCGGTATTCCTTCTTCTGGCGCCCAGTGGTTATTTGCATATATCCAATCAAATACCCGCTTTCTCCATGCGTCACCCTGTTTTCTTGGAGTTGTTTGTATGGAATTTGTAAGAATAATTCCTGAAAAGATAATAAGAAAATATGTGCGTAAACTTTGCTTCATTTTTGTCCTTTCATGTTACTTTTTACACAATAAACTTGCAATCTTTGAATGTTTAAATCTTAATTTTATTATTGATCCTATCATTTTTGATCCAGCTTTCATCATGTCGAACTTACTTCCTGCCCGATCGTACCATATTGTTGGAATTTCTTTTAAAGAAAACCCATGTTTCTGGGATAAATAAAGAAGTTCAACGTCAAAGGCCCAATCTTTCATTGTTATGTGAGGTATTATTTTTTTTATAACGTGTGGTCTAAAAATTTTTGCACCGCATTGAAAATCTCGAAATTTAATGCCCATTAAAGTTCTGACGAGAGGGTTAAATATAAGTTCTCGTCCCCATGTTTTTAAAAAAGGGCGTTTCGGTATTATTTTTGATTCTCTCATGTACCTGCTTGCAAAAATAACATCTTTAGTTTCGCAGTTTTTAATAAGTTGATAAAAATGTTGTGGGTAAGTTGCCATATCCGCGTCTACAAAACCGATAAAGTCATTTTTTTCTTTTAACGCAGCCTTAAACCCTTCAATAACTGCAAGGCCTTTGCCAGATTCTTTTAAATCAATTATTTTTACGGTACTTTGTTTTTTTTGGATCTTTTTTACAATCTCCTTTGTTTTGTCTTTGCAGCCATTAAGCACGATGATAAATTCAGTGTCTATGCCTTTTTCTTTTTTTAGCAGGCCGAAAAATTTGCAATAGCTTGTTAGTGTCTTTTCGATTCTTTTTTCTTCGTTATGTGCCGGAATGATTATGCTCAATCTCATAAAAAAATCCTATTGGGAGTCCCGCCCGAAGAAGTCCTGAGTTTAGCGAAGGACCAAGACGGGTTATCTCAGTTTAAATTTTTTCCAAGCAATAAAGCTCATAAGTAACAAAAACCAAACATGTTTAAATCTGTTTATCTGTGTTGTTCCATATTTTCTGTCTTTATAGTGTACAGGCATATCAACAATTTTTAAATTAAGTTTAGCGGCTCCGAATAATAAATCAAAATCTCCAAAAGGATCAAAGTTCCCAAATATTTTTCTGTTGTTTGCAATTTTATTGTAGTCAGATTTAAATAAAACTTTTGTTCCACACAAGGTATCTTTTACTTTTTGTCCAACAATCCATCGTATGATCAGGCCAAATGAAAAGTTGGCAAGTATAGCCAAGAATCGCATAGCATCAGATTCCATGCCATACACAAGACGCGACCCGTTAATGAAATCTCCCTTGCCGGTTACTAAAGCCTCAAAAAATTTGGGCAGCTCTTCAGGTGGTGTTGTCAGATCGGCATCAAGTATCATCAGTACATCGCCAGATGCATTTGAAAACCCTTTTCTGACAGCATCGCCTTTACCTTTTCCTTCTTGTTTGTAGTAAGTTATATTTTTATCTTTATATTTTTCGGCAACTCGTTTTATTTCTTCAAAGGTCCCGTCTTTTGAACCGCCTTCAACAAAAATAATTTCCGTTGATTTGCCCATTCTTGGGCATCTTAAAACCGCCTTTTCAACATTTCCCTTTTCATTTTTGCAAGGAACAATTACAGATACTGAGTATTTTTTTAAAGAATCCTTTTTAGGTTTGGGGCGGGCAATTATCCATTCATGCAGGCATAATCTTGAGATAAGCGGAAGCTTTGCAAGAAAGCCATTAAAAAATGTTGAAATAAGTGGAATGTACATTGGTATGAGCATGCGATATCCATGGGTAACCTTTTCAAAGTCGGACAGATACAAAAAGTTGTCCATGTCCTTGCGAGATACCCAGTTTTTTAAATTTGTCGGTCTACGCATGCCTAATTTTTGTGTTCCCCACAAAACCGGTTCCCAAAAATATGAGTAGGTATCGATGATAATCCGGGTTCCTTTATGGCAAAATTTGTGTAGCTTTTCAAAAAGTTCTTGAATATCGTTAATTTCCATGGTCACAGACGTTAAGATGATGTAATCAAATGTTTCTTCTTTTTCTACGCTGCTTATATCGCCCTGATAAAAAGTGTATTGTGGGTACCGTGATTTTGCGGTGTTTAGAGCTTCCTGATCCTCATCACATCCGACACCCAAAGATGGGTTTAGACTATTGAGTAAGTATCCATTTTTACAGTTTATTTGCAAGATTTTAGATTGTTCTGGTACAGCAAATTTGAAAAACTTAGTAAGCCTGTGATGGTAATAATGATTTTTTTTTAGCCAGTAATCAAAAGGTTTTGCCATATTCCTTGCCATTTATCTTGTTATGCTCAATTTCTCCCCATGCTTCATTTTTTATACCCGAAAATTGTTTTAATGGCAAGGTCGGCTGTTAAGTCCCTTTGTCAAACCAAGATATAAATGTGCGCAAAAAAAGGCCCTAACAAATTGTAGGGCCAATTAATCTTTGCAGTGTTTTGTGCTAAGCAGAAGAGGCTCTTGGCTTTTTCTTGCGTCTGCGTCTGAGCTTCTTTTTTATTTTTGCTGCTTCATCTTTTTTTCTAAGCATCTCTTGTATTTTAAGTTGTTCGGCCCTTTGTCTTTTCATCATTTCAATTCTATCAAATGTTTCAAGTCGAGGGTAAAACCGTAATAGAATTTTTTTGATATCTCTCTTGTACTCAGGAAGATTGTTTAGCTCGGGCAGTAGTTTTTTTGCCTCACCAAACGATATATATTCTTTCATAAGTCTTTTTTCAATGGAGTCTATTTTTTTTGCGGTCCGTATCACATCAGCCAATCTGCGAGATAGGATTTTTCTGATATCTGGTTTGTAGTATTTGATTGTGTTGGCCGATTTTTGTGCCAGGTCCCATTCTGTTTCTAGAATACGTTTTCTTTCTGATTTTAATTTTCTTTCTATCTTATCTATTATTCTTGCTGCTATTAGGACTTCTATTCTTTGTTTTTTAAGCAATGTGGCGATATCAGATTTAAAGCCAGGAGTTAATCTTGAGGCCTCCCTTGCTTCGAGCCATTCTTTTTCAGAGATATTCTTGTTTTTGGAGTAGAGCTTCGCTTCAATCTTATTGATTATCTCTTTTCTTTTTGTTTCTCTAAGCTCGCTCTTTTGATCGCTAGATAGTTTTGGCCATAAAAACATTTTTTCTCTTTCAGTGAGTGACACATACCATATGTTTTTGATGTCTTTCCAGTCTTTTCTAAGACGACGTAAGAGTTCTGCTGATTCCTTTCGTCGAGCTTCGATTTTTTGTCGTGCTTTTTGTTGAGCTTCTAACCTTTCTAATTTTCCTGGTCTTTTTTTTCGGAGCGGCTCTTTTGATTCAACATATTTCATACCTGCAAAAGGTCTTCCCTCGTAATAAGGGACTTTTGGTTTTGCTGTCGGCCAAGGTTTTGGCATTATAGGCTTTTCAGGCCTTTTGGGTTTTTCGATTTCAGGGTATGCTCTGTGCCATACATCCGGTGTTCTTTTTGCACTTTCTATCGCGGTCCTTTTTTCGGCGGTTGTCATAAGTTTCCATTCAGCTCGAGATACGGACCCTGGTTTTTTCAAGCCGTGTGCCAAAAAGGCGGATCCGATAATTGTGATAGTTAAGAATAATCTTAGTTTTCTCATGATATTCTCCTTGGAATTGGTATTAAAACAATCCAAAAAAGCAAACAGCATTATGCCGACTTGCATTCTTAATTTTATATTAGCAAATTTTGTTTTTAAAAATCAATAAAAGCGCTCAGGCAGGCGTTTCGTTTTTTGATTAATTGATTGAGACGGTCTTTTGAGTTCTTATTTTTTGATTGTTTGTTTAGCTTTTTTTGGTATATTACGATAAAGTGATTTTTTGTTAATTTTTATATTCTGGGGTAGTACATGAGGATTATAATTGCGTCTTTTACGCTTCTTTTCAGTTCTTTTTTTCATTGCTTGGCGATCGACAGAATATATACCGATAAGGACTATGTGAGAATTGCGGAGTTTTACGAAAGGGACAAAGAGTATATAAAAGCGGCTCAAAATTACAAAAAAGCCCTTGAAGTTAACCCAAATAACTTGGGTGCTATTCTTTTTTTTGCGATGGAAAACAATAAAAATGGAAAGTATGAGGCTTCTTTAAAATATTTTCAAAAATTGGTTTTTCTCAACGTAAAAAATGGTCAAGTATTTTTCAATATAGGGTTACTTTTGCACAAGCGGTTTTGCCGGGTTTATGAAGCTATCAATGAGTATAAAAAAGCTATATCCTTGGGCTTTAACGTTAAGGACATACACTTTTTTTTAAAAAATGCGTATCTCCAGATAGGAGACTTTGAGAATGGTTGTCGGGAGGAAGAAATACTCGATATATTTTCACATAAAAAAATAGATAAGCTTTGGGATGGTTCTGATTTGAATGGAAAAACAGTACTTTTGCGTAGCGATAAGGGAATTGGTGATCTTTTTATGTGGTTTAGATATGCGAGAGATTTTAAAAAACAGGGGGCGCGTGTTGTTGTACAGGCCCGTGAAGGCCTTATTCCACTGTTGTCACAATGTGGCTACATAGATAAATTGGCTCCAAAGAGTGTGAGGTGCAAGGGTTTTGATTTCCAGATTCCTGTTAGCAAGGCTCAATATCTTCTTAACAGGTCTGTTGAAAGTTTATACACAGAAATTCCTTACATGTATGCAGATGCCGAGTTGATAAAGTATTGGTCGAAAAAACTTTCTGAGGACAAATCTTTCAAAGTTGGTATATGCTGGGATCCTTGCTCGAGTTATGTTTCTGCTTTGACGGGTGAAAGTGTCAAAAATACCAGGGCGTTACCGCTTTGTTATTTTGAACCCCTTAGCAGAATAAACGGGGTAAGTTTGTATAGTTTGCAGAGGGATAACGGAACGGAACAAATAAAAAAAGCTTCGGAGGATTTTAAGATCCATGTTTTTGATGAGGATTTTGATAAAGCGCATGGAAGTTTTTCCGATACTGCTGCGGTTATGAAACATTTAGATTTGGTGATAACTGTTGATACATCGGTTGCTCATCTCGCAGGTGCTTTGGGGGTGCCTGTTTGGGTTATTTTACCGTTTTATCCTGCGTGGCGTTGGTTTTTAAAACGGCCTGATACGCCATGGTACCCGACAATGCGTCTTTTTAGAAAAGATAGCCCGAATGATTGGGAATCTGTAATGAGTAGAGTGTATTATGAACTTGCTAAAATTGTAGATATGGATTGAGATGTGTAATTTAAAAAAGCTTTTTTTGACGTTATTGGTTTTTGTAATTTTGGGTTTTGCAGGATATTTCTTTGTTTTAAGAAAAAGCTCTATCTATTCGGCCCGTGATTATATACGTATTGCAAATCATTTTAAAACCAGAGGGCAAACTACTAAAGAAGTTAAATTTCTCAAAAAAGCGTTAACAGTAAATCCAAATAATTTTTTTGTTAATAAGAGATTAGGGGTTTTGCATTATGAGTTGGATTATGATCAAGAAGCGATTGCCTATTTTAAAAAAGCCTATGAGTTAAACGATAAAGCAAAAGATTGTTTGTATTACATAAGTTATATTTCTTATCATAAAAATTATGATGCCCAAAGTGCAGTCAAAGCGATGGAGGAATATATTACATTCGATAAGCACAATGTGACTGCTTACATAATATTGCATGACTGTTACATGAAGCTTCACGAATTTGAAAAAGCGCGTGAACAGGATAACAAAATTGATATGTTGCTTATTGAAAAAGGAGTGGTTAGAAAGCTTGTGAAACATTGGGATGGCTCAGATTTGCGCGGCAAAACTATTTTATTGAGAGATAATGTTGGAATTGGAGATATCTTTTGCTGGCTTAGATATGCTAAAAAGTTAAAAGAAAGCGGTGCGAAAGTAATCTTGGAGGTGCGCCCTTATTTGTTTCCTATTTTATCAAAATGCCCATACATAGATTCTTTCGTATCTTATGGTGAAACATTGCCTTATTTTGATTTCCAGACTACTACCGGAAAAATTCCTCACTTTTTTGTTAAAAATGTCGATTCTATGAAGACAGATATTCCGTACATGTATTCTGACGACGTGTTAACTTCGCATTGGAAAAAGAGGTTGTCTAAGGACACAAATTTTAAAGTGGGTATATGCTGGGATCCTTGTGTATACAAAAATAAAAATAATGGGACCGTTAGGAAAAATAGAAGAGCAGTTCCGCTTAGCTTTTTTGGGCCGTTATCTCAAATAAAAAATGTGAGTTTTTATAGCTTGCAGAGGGTTAATGGGATGGATCAGATCAAAAACGGGGGTTTTCCATTGAGTGTTTTTGACGAAAACTTTGATAAATCACATGGAAGTTTTTCTGATACTGCAGCTGTTATGAAGAATTTGGATCTTGTAATAACGGCAGACACATCTGTTGCTCATTTGGCAGGAGCATTGGGGGTGCCGGTTTGGGTATTGCTTCCTTTTGTTCCTGATTGGCGTTGGACAATTGCAGAAGGGAGTACGCCAATGTACCCAACGATGCGTCTTTTTAGGCAAAAAAAGCTAGGTAATTGGGAGTTGGCAGTTTCTGATGTGTATCATGAACTTTGTAAATTGGTAAAAGGTCACAAGTGAAAAAATATATATGTTTTGTAATGCTTATTTTTATGCCTCATTTTTTGGGTGCAAATCTACTTTCTGATAAAGATTACGTAAATCTTGCCAGCGCTTTGAAAAGTTCCGGAAAAACCCAAGAAGTAATTACATTTTACAAAAAAGCATTAGAGATAAATCCTCGTAACGTTATTGCAAATCTTGATTTAGCATTTGAATTTTTTAAAATGGGGGACTATGAGGAGTCCTTGCAATATTTTTCTAGTATTTTGGAGTTGTGTCCAAAAAATTTTTATGCGCTTCGCAATATGGGCAGCACACTATACAAGCTTGGAAGATTTGATGAATCAATTAATTATTTTAAAAAAGCATCACAACTAAAACCCGATGACAAAGATACCCACAATAAACTTGGTATTTCTTATCTTGCTCTTGGCGATGTGAAAAATGGGTATAAGCATTTTGATATCCACCTCAAAAAGGAAGAAAAAGAATCGCCACGCTTGTGGGACGGGCGTAACGTATTTGGAAAAACAATTTATATCTGGGATACTGTTGGCGCGGGTGATGTTTTTTGCTACATCAGGTACGCAAAAAATTTAAAAGAACAAGGGGCAACTGTTGTTTTAGGTGTAAGAAAATCCATGATTTCTATGTTGTCTTCCTGTAAATACATAGATAAAATTTTTCCTCGGTGGGAAAAAACGACATTTGATTATTATCTTCATATTCACAAATTGCCACGCATGGCTTACAAGGCTGGCTTTAAAATTGCAACAGACATACCATATCTTTATGCAGACGAAGGTTTAATTAAAAAGTGGAGAGTGACTCTTTCTAATGACAAAAAATTTAAGGTTGGCATATGTTGGTGTGCGAATGTCTACAAAGACAAAGAAGGAAAAGACTTCAAAAATGAAAGATCTATACCGCTGTATCATTTTTATGCCTTGAGCAAAATAAAAAATGTTAGCCTGTACAGTTTGCAGCAGGTACATGGTACTAAACAGCTTGATTATATGCCAAAAGATTTTGATATTCATGTTTTTGATGAAACTTTTGACAAAATACATGGGAGTTTCTCCGATACCGCAGCGGTGATGAAAAATTTGGATCTTGTCATAACTGCAGACACTTCAATAGCTCATTTAGCAGGTGCGCTAGGTGTTCCAGTTTGGGTTATGTTGCCGTATGTTCATGATTCTCGTTGGACAATTGGACAGGGTGAAGACCAACTGTATAAAAATTTGTGGCTTTTTAAACAAAAAAAATGTGGAGATTGGGAATCTGTCATGCAAGATGTTGTAAGTGAGCTTTGTAGAGTCGTTGATAATAAAAAATACGAACATAAAGGCTAGCAATGAGTCTATGTGCTATTTTGATTTCTATGTTATTTTTCACAAATATTTCTCATATTTTTTCCAGTGATGGTTGTTTGTATTCCGACGAAGATTATGCTCGCTATGCTGATTATTTGAATAAAAAGGGGCGTAATGAACAAGCTTTGCAATATTACAAAAAGGCATTTGAGTGTAATCCTGGCAATTTACGTGTTAACGATATCTTGTTTAGCCTGTATTTTAACGTGAGAGATTATATGCCTGCAGAAAAATGACTCACAAAGCTCTTGGAGG
>Ga0180433_10009826_pt1 | contig 11642 bp, 7 predicted proteins | sample SS_ome_8_FD_132980 | JGI IMG/M metagenome (GOLD analysis project Ga0180433, IMG submission 132980) | Hypersaline lake sediment archaeal communities from the Salton Sea, California, USA - SS_1_D_1 metaG | ecosystem: Environmental > Aquatic > Non-marine Saline and Alkaline > Hypersaline > Sediment... | reverse complement strand
TTGGGTCAAAAACCTAAAAAAGTGCAAAAACTTCTCCTCGCAGCCTTTGCTATGAAAGCAAAAATTATACCTTTTTCCAGATCGCAGGTACTTTTCTCAGCGGCAGAAACCCCATTTCGGAGATGCTTCACCGGCTTGTTGGACTTGATGCACGCGCTTCATGGGTAATGTGGAGCCAGAAAAGTAAGGGGCATTCATATCGGTCTTCTGGGCAAGAATCAAGAAAAATGGCAGGTCTCGTGTCTGTTACTACGGAGAGTAGACTCAGGCACCAGGCTTTCTTCTACGCCGTCCGGATGCACCTTGATGTCTCCTAATCTTACATTCGCCACGTTTTTACGATCTGCATCAGACAAGGGCGTGAGAACATGCATCCACTGCTCATTTACATCCCATGCCTGAAGGATGCCCAGCGCCAGGGCACACCCCTCTTGATCGCAGAGGCCCAATAGCACGTTATCCTCCTTGTTTGACGCTATGGTTCTTTCCCGATCTTGTCCATCCCGTGATAGATCCACCAGTGCAACCGGCAGCTCCATGGTCTTAGCATCTTTGAAATACGCCCTGTATTTCTCTTCCCTTAAGCCCCTTCTCGCCTCAAGACTCCTCTTCTTGGCATCATCGGATACCGGCAGACGTATGATGGACGCTAGGCTCTGCCTTTTGACCTCCATGAGGAGGGATTCAATCTCTGAAGATTGCTGAAGGGCCAGTACATATTGGGGGGCAACGACATCCACCTTGCTGAGCTTCAGCTCGGTGCCCGCGGCACCCAGGATCAGGCCGCTGGTGTTAATGATGACGCCCTCAGCACCCCCATGCTGTGCCTTGTCTGATAGCCATTTTGTCCCGTGGACGACATCTGAGATGTGACCGACAGGAGAAGGCGCCCCGATAAACCGCATATAGTCAGGTTGCAAGGTATCAAGCCGATCAGGAGACTTTTTATAAAGACTCATGCCGATGGTCGTGGGTGGACCCAAATGGGTTTGTCCCACATCACAATCGATGAGCGCCACCATCTCATGACCATGGGTGAGATAATCAACCAGATACCTTGAAAGGGTGCTTTTGCCTGAACCGGGTACCCCGATCACCACGACAATGCCGGCTTGCCTGGAGATCATCCCTGCTGCTGCTTCCCACTCAGGAGAAATGCTGATGTCTTTCAACAAAGGAGATGTCCGTGGCGTGTTGTCCATGGTCCGTTGGGTAAGTTCCTGGTGTATTTGACCCATATACGCCCTCTTTGTTTCAACGCCTCGATTAAAGGAGGAGGTGTTTCGTGGCACTTTTCGCGAAGGGGGACTCTATCACAGGAAGCCATGTCTGAATAGCCAAGGCCGACTTTAAGGAATCAGCGGCCCTTGTCCAGTTCCAGAGGCTGATAAGACGCCGGATCACTGTGCAGACACAATATGGGTACGTGCCCGCTCGCCTGTCATTGGCAAGGGCGTAGGCGACGGCTCTTAGTGAAAGTGGAAAGTCATGTCGAGGCATTAAGAGAGATCGGAGGGAAAACAGCAGAAGGTACTCGGGTAACAAATTGTGATTCTATGCGCCTTGGTGCGAATGAGAAAGTTGGATTTTTCCGACACCATCTGTTCCGTCTATCCAGATAAACGTCATACTGCAAGAAATACATGATAGATCGCAAATTCTCGAGTCGCAAGGTCATGCCTTGTCTCCTTGACTATTTTGTTTCTTGGCATCATTGAGGAAGAAGTCAAGCCAGTTCCGAAAACCAGACAAAGGTCAATGCGATTTTTGTCTATTGCTTTTTTGACGGATGGCACCGCTGTCCTTAAATTTCCATCCATAACGTATCCGATCATCCCGCCCGAGGTTAGGCCTTTGCCATACTTACCAGTTATGAAGCGCATCATCCCGTTGGCACCAACATATTCCCCAGTGTTCGACTGTAGGCCGGATTCATATGGAATTCGAAGACGTTTACACTCGAAAGCAAAGTAAACGTCTTCTCTCCATCCGTGAAGAAACCGAATGTCTATCCTTGCCATCTCTTTGCCTGTGCCAGGATCAGTTTCTGGTGATTCAGGCCAGATTGTAAAAGGGAGCTCGTGCAGGTTTTTTCCCTTTCTGAGAGCCTCACGAAATCGCCTGCTGATGGGTACTTCATGATCCAAAGGCCGAGGTTTCTGAAAGCTTTGCCAAGTCTTAACTACAAGTCCGAGTATGTTCGGGATCAAATGGTCTGGAAACAGATCAGCCCATAGACTGGCGTCCCCAACAGTGGCCACCTATTCTTGCCTCCCGGCTGACAGGATTGCCGTAGCCAATTCATCGGCATCGTTGAGAGCTGCTGTTCGCGTCCACTGTCTCAAGGTGAGGGGTTTAATAATGTGTAGTTGATTCTCCTCAAAAATCTTTACTCCTCGAAGATGCGAGAGTCGTCCAATCTGTTTAGGAAGGGCGTTCCTAAGTCGCTTTAATGCCGACCTCAGTTCATCTGTGGAACCAGACTCCCTGTAAAGGCTTGTCTTACATGACTTCCGAAGAGTCACGATACCTACACCCAAGGACGATGAGATGTTTGCTCCTCCATTAACTTTGATTTTACCTCGCCCGGCCCATAAGTTCAGGACCTCGCAAAGCATGTTGATGTAAGCTTTCCGATCTTCAAAGGCGGTAGACCTAAGAGAGGGAATATCGCTCGTTATCGATGAAGGGGTAGAGCTGGGTTCAAAGATATTGGCCGTATCTTCCACCAGTATTCGTTCACGATCGGAGATTTCGTAGTATTCATAGATCATCGGTTCTATCTTATGAAGGGCTTTCTCGACCTTCACCTCTCTTCCTATAAAGCCATCCTCGATAGATTGTTTTAAGTCACGAATCTGCTTCGCCACTTTCTTGATTATGCGCCGCGATCTTGATGGATTACGAGTGGATTCGGGGAGCTCAAAGGGCAATCGCATCAATTCAAATAACTGAACCTTCTCCCTTTCCGTACCCCAGTTGGCTGATGTGTGAAATAAGAAGTAGGTTGCAAGTTTTGAATTAAGTACCGCTGCGAGAAACATCAAGAGTTCCCCATCTTCGCGTGGGCCTGAAATCGACTGCAATGCATCCTGAAAAAGCACAGGGAAGTCACAATAGGCTATCCGGGAAAACCCCTGGTTCGTTATAACCATTGGCGGGCCAAAGATATTTTTGTCCGGGCTCCGGCGCAGCTGTTTGAATTTACCTCCAATTTTCTGGCAGTCTGATTTCATGATACCTAGATTCAAATCAAGACTCTTAGCATCGATGAACAGATGACCTTCTGACCACCAGACAGGTTTGGGCTCCCCATAGTTCTTCGGATCTCTTCGGTATCCTTTTTCGTAAAACGGCTGGAATCCCTGGCCGCAAATCCATCTCTTCGGTTTCTTCGGAGTTCCCACAATATCATCCAGGCGCGATAGCGAAAGGAGCCTATTGAGAAGCCGAACGTCATGGGGAGTCCCCCAAAAATTCTTCTTCCAAATAATAGAAGCCTCATTGTCTTGTGAATATGCGATTAGCTCAGACAGCTTAATCTTTTTACGATCCTCGGGTAAAATGGAAACGGCTCCCCTTCTCGGATCAATTCGGTCCACTTTGGGTACGTCGTAGTCGAATGGATAGTCCGTTTCCGTGGGTTTATTGGGCCTGAACCTGGCGATTACGGCAGGGCATATTGCATGTTCGAAGAGAATGAAACGCATATCGGACAATTGTATTATCTTATCCACTGCGAAATTCGAAAACCATCCAACCTGAAATTTGTCTGTTTTGTTTAAAAGAACTTTGGAAGGTAGTAACAGACATGCGCGGCCATCAGTTCGTAAATGCAACGGTACTTTCCACATAAAGGCATGGGCCACTTGTTTCTGGGGCATGAAAAGGGACAAGCGTGCTTGTCGGCTTTTCGGCGCTGTAGCCAAAAGTGGGTTGCCCTCACTAAGACACCAGTCGAGCGCTTCTGGATCCGTAGGTTGTCCCCTCCCTATCCAAGGCGGATTTCCAATGACTAGATCAAAGGATGACGCTAGCGGAACGTCCGGATCAAAGAAGTTACCTTGAAAAATGACCGGGGATTCCGCTCCGCTATACTGATCCTTTTTCAAGGCAAGCAACTTGGGCAAAACGTTGCCGGACAGCTCCTTCACTTTATGGATATCTCGCGGTTTGAGCTGATCGAGAAGAGCAAGGTAAAGGCTGAAGCAGGTAATTCGGCACGCCGTTTCATTAACATCAACACCGCACAGACAGGTTTGCAGAATCTGAATTAAGGCCTTTGCACGTGCAGTATTTCTTGCTCTTGGGTTCCTTGATCGCCACTCTTCCGCTATGCGGTTGAACAATATGACCAGGAAAATTCCCGAGCCACATGCAGGATCCATAAATCTTTTCCCTAGAAGTGAGTTCCATCCGTCGCTTGCTGCGTCAACCACCATTTCGGCAAGATACTTAGGCGTATAATAAGCTCCAATGCTTCGCTGGCCCTCAGAACTCTCAGCCGCAAGGAAATTTTCATAAATCCCACTTATCGTTTCTATGGGTATGACGCTAAAGTCATACACCCAGCATCCAAATGTCAACTGTCTGGAGTGAAGCTCTTCACCATTTAGAAATCTTTGTAGGACTTCCATATGATTTCTGGATATTTTTGGCAGTTCCTCCACGACCCTTTCATCAAACATGCTTCCATTGAAATATTTCTGTAACAGATCAAAAAGATTATAGAGAATGTTCTTGGCAGCATCTAGGTCATAATTATTGAGAAGATCACGGAGGGAACTCACATCCGGCGCGCCAGCGTCGCCAAACTGGGTTCCGTTGATGATTTTTCTGTCACGAAGATAACACGTGAAGATAAGACGCCCGAGAAGAGCGTGAACTGTCCCGTATTCCAAGCCGCCGCACTCATACAACAAATCTCGGGCTTTCCCCAAATTGTCAAGCAGGTATTGGTCAACCGTGCTATCCGGGCTAAAACACTTCTCGTAATCCCGATAAATTTGGCCAGTCTCAACTCTCTGTACAAACTGGCGCAATTTTATGGCATCCGCCGTTCTGTCAAGTATTTCAACAAGACGATGGTCTCCACCGATTTCATCCTGTTCCCTCGCTGGATATGCCAAACCAGAATATACTTGGACCTCTTGTGGGCTTATGACCACCAAAAGCGTTGCGATTCCTTGGTTCCAAAGCTGCCGGTGCAGTATTCGAATCTCCTCAAGATCAATTTGCTCTACCTCCTTGAAATAGACGGTTGGCTTTCGATCCATACAAAGTATTCCGCTTAATTCCATGATCTCCCACGCTCGTCGCATGAGATGTGAATACGGGTGACGCGCTGCATTCTCTTCGATTTCCTCGTGGGAGCGAAACAAGACTGGTGGAGAGGCACCTCCAAGGTCAAAAGTTTCGATAAGTGAGGTATGCGATGCGGACATCTTACAGTGTCACTCCGAGGTTTAGGTGCAATGTATGAGATCTGTCAGCGAATGTCTGTGGGGAGTTTCAGTGGAAAAACCACGTCCCGGAATCTATGAACATTCTGTACGAACGTATCCTACTCTCTCAGTATATTCATGGGAAGGATAGTCAATATTTTGAGAGGAAGCCCTTGACAAGTTGCACCATCTCTTTTTTTGTTGATTCAACATTTGCAAAATCTCTTTTGGAACTGTCTACAGTGATTACTGGTATCGAGTTTTGAACATTTTCGACTTCTTCTTCTACGGCCCTGTTCAGAGAATCCAAAAATTCCAGGTTGATCAATTCCTCCTCTTTGCGTGCACGGGCTCGAATGCGTTCCAATTCTGTCTCCGCATCACATTCCAGGTGAACGATCAAGTTGGGTGTCGGCAGCTCTTTTCTAATCTCTCCCAGGACGCATCCAAAGGCTTCCAGCTTTGTTCCTTTTAAACCGATTTTCGCATACGCCAAGTCCAAAAGGAACGAGAAATCGCAGATTAGATTATTATTTGATTCTAGCGCCGTCTTGATTTGGTGATAGTGTAGAAGGGCAAAAGAAAGCTCAGTTTCAAATATGTATTTACCAGGATTACAGTAAAAGGCTTCCCAAAAAGGGCTTTTTTTGAAATCTTCATATATCGGACCCAAATTGATCCCTTTCATCAGCGAAGCGAACGTAGTTTTCCCGGCTGCTATACCACCGCATATCTCAACCCGAAAAGGCATCGTGTTATTTCGTCTTCTTCATTTGATCTTCAATTCTTGTTATTCTGGTATCGATGGTTTCTAATGATTGTTGTAGTCTTTTTAGATCGTCTTCACGCTCCTTATTTACGGCGGCGTGGATATCTTCTATTTTTACGTCAAACGACTTAATCGTGTCCTCGATATTCTTCCGCAATACTTCTATTGTAGCTTTTAATTTTCTGGAATTGTTTTCAAACTCTGAAACTACACGCTCATTTTCTTGTCGAAAGCTTTTGGTCGAATCAGCGACGTATTTATTCGCATCACTTATAAGATTCCAGGTGCCAGCAAAAAGGCCCAGTAATACAAGAATGGCTCCGAACCCTATTCCTGTAGTCCACTTCTGGATCTTTTTAACATAATTATCTGCCGCAGATAATGTCGATGACAAAGAGCTTCTAACAGTACCAACGCCCGATGGAAGATAATCATTCAGATAATCAAAGAACCCTTTGTCGTCCTTCTTTTTCTGATTTTCTTTGTATTCACCTTGTCGAGCCAATTCTGGACGATCGGTATTGCTCCAGGAAACATTGTCACTTATCTTTGTAAACTCAACACCGATTAATGGATCCCCCTTTTTAACCCTGTAATCATTATCCGTCAAATTATGAATTGGAATCATTAGCCTGCCATTGAAACCAGGATTAATCAATGGCCCCGTCCCTAGCAATAAACCACGATGAACATGTTCAATCTGCAAATTGAATCTCAGCGCGATATAATTGGGCAACCTGAATTTTGCCAATACTGAAACATAAGTAATAGAGTTCCTAAGAAAGATTATCTCCTGCCCATCACTCAAGTCTGGAAAATGTTGCTTCTTCCCTTCTTTATCCCAATACAGGACCTCCCCGCCGATTGCCATTTCATAAGAAGCCGATTTTAGATTCGCTGGATTAAAGGGACAAATCATTCCAATTTTTGAGACATAATCAGCAATGTCCGCCGTATTGAGAAGAGCACGGTCAATAGATGGGAATGGATCGCGGGATCTGTACTGGTCATACCTCTTTTGGGCCTCTTCATCGTCTTTGGCATAATCTAAATCGTTTAAAACGGTATTCATGGCAATGTCCGCCTTATTTTATGATTTGTCCTTAAGAGGACATTAGTTTCGAAGCATTTTTGAAAGGTGAGGCTTGGAGAGCATCTGAACTTGGACCATAACCACAATAGTCGACAGACCGTCCGATGAGAGAATTCACCTGTTTAACAAACTGAAGGATTTTGAAAGTCGGTCCTTCGGATCTCGCACTCCAATCTATGTAATCAAGATGATTGAGCACGATTCTTGTTGGCCTATTAACCTCAATAGCTGTCCGCACAACTTCCGGATTAAATCTGCCGACTCTGCGAACGCATTTTGTAACACTTGTTATCTCTTCGATGAGTTGACTACCACCGCCTTCCACAGTGACCGTCTCCCAATCGATTTCATCCGCTAATGGGCCTGAATTTCCAGCCACGCGTATCGGTAATGCTCTAATAGTCAGCACCACATCATCAACATCTAAGGGACTCAAGCCAGCCTCAGATACAAATGCTGCCGCTGTTGTGTCGCGACTAGTGACATAAGGATAATGTTGCGAATGCAGTAGAGAAAGGCCAAAACCTTGCGTTCCTTCAATGATAATCCTCTCTCTATTTTCGAGATAGCATCTCAGAAAAGGTTTGGTTTCTTTGACCAAAGGAGTGAGGTCGGGAAACGATTCGGCAAGTAACCGCAGATTTTCTCTCCGAATTCTTTGTATAACAGCCTCGCCTGTTCCGCTACCCGTCGAACCGATGGAATCCATCAGGCCTGCATGCTGCTCAGCCTTTTTCATTACGGGGGTAATGACAACGGCGTTGGGATCGATCCACAAACGATCCGGACTCAATCCAGCTATTTCGATTTCCTTTGTTAAGATATCTATGTCTATATAGGAGCCGGCACAAAGGACAATGTTGATATCAGGCAGTATTGAGGCTGTGGGGAGTTGTTGAAAAATGATTGGCTCGCCATTTGGATCGATGACCGTATGACCCGAATTTGGCCCACCGCATCGGATAGCCACAGAGGCATTCATCTCTTTGGCAAGGTAGTGGGCGACTTTGCCCTTGCCTTCCGAACCAAATTGGCCGCCAACGACTACGGTTACAGGCATTTCATGTCCTAAAATCTATAGGAGGCTATCTATTTGGGTATAGAGCTTAGGGAGTTTCTGATCATTCAAAACGATATGGTCTGATAGTGCCTTTAGGTTTTGGATTTCAGATTCTACTGGATCATAGAATGATTCTTGAATAGGAATATCTTCGATACTCCTATTTCCGATTCGCGATTCCCGAGTCTTGATGGACGTGTCGATGTGCACATGGCAAAAAGCAGGACCAAATGTCTCCACCATCAATGCATGGTCTTCTGGAAAACGCAAACCGTCAATGACAATGTCTTTGTCTTTGGGCAATTCCTCTATGAGTTGTTTCCCCAGCCATCTTTGTCCAGGAGACTTGTGAATTTTCATGGCAAGTTTTTGAAGTTTCGATCGAGTGACTTTCTCATTTTTTTCTTCAAGCATTCTTTCCAAAATCTGGCTGAAGCGGTGGGCAACAAAACCTTTCTTCTTCAGGTATTCACAGACAGTGGTTTTACCACTTCCAATGGCCCCACTCAGACCGATGACTTTTCGTGACTTCCACTGATCCATATCTGCATTCAAATCCGGAATGATGAGATATTCCTCGTCAAGATTGCCAATACCCTCAAACATTCCGGTCCAAAAGAAGATAGCTACGATGGCCGATGTAATCGCATCCAACTCATCGTGACTGATCTTTCGTTCGGTGAAATTATCATAGACTCCAAATGCCGCAAGAGCGTCAGCTAGGTAGTTGAGGCCTGCTCGCTTCCGAGGAATGGCGAGAATATCCTGAGCAGCTCCAGGATAACTTTCAATAACCGGGATGCCAAGTTTGCGGAACTCATCGGCCAGTTGAATACCACGGCGGGTCAGTTTCTGCATGCTCGGGATTAAACAAGGGTACACACTCACGCCGCGCTTTTTGAGTATCCGTTCGCATTCCCGCATGATGCCGTATTCATCCCTGCCCGGATCATCATCGAAATAGGTTTTACGGCCTTTGGGAATAGTCAGGGGTGAATCGATAGATATCAGCGCGGCCCCTGCGTCCTTGGCTAAGCGTATCATCTCTTCATCGGTTTTTATCCGGAAGGTTTTGGCATTATTTCCTTTTAGAATGCAATATCCGGACTCACGGTCTTCAGAGGAAACCAGATCAATCCCAACAAACGTCTCTTGTGAGAGAGGCACTATTCTATTGAGTTCATCAAAGGTGACTAAGGGCTTCAGGTGCCCGGAATATGAAGTCAAATAGACCCTATATGGATTCCCATTTCTCGGTTCATGTTCAACCCAGTCTATTTTGCTTTTTGACCTGGCAAAATCGGGTTTTGATCGGATCACTTTGGGGATCTCGTCAATTTCGTAGATTTTTTCCAGAGCGTAATCAAAGATCCATTTCATGCCCTCGATGTCAGCATGATTGTACGTTACGAGTTCTTTGAGGGCACGTTTGTCACCACGTCGATACTTGTACCAGAGGATCGGAGCGGATTCGCCCTCCATGCCTTCGACCGATCTCGGTCTCTTGTAACCCACTTGAGGCTCAATCGTTTTTTGACCGCCGGACAATCCGACCCGTTTTGCGAAGAATCTCAGATCGATATGTATTGGTGGTATGTATATCCCAGGAAACTCTTTTTTCAGAAATTTAAGGTCAAACATTGTGCCATTAAAGGTAACGATGGCCTTAGCAGAATGAAGAGCGTCCAAAAGCCCTGACGCATCTTGATCCTTAAGGCAAACCCCGTATTTTTGTCCTATAGACCACCCCACGAGTGTGATTTGATCATAATACAAACTAAGCCCAGTAGTCTCTATATCCAGAAATAGTGTTTCTGTTGGATAGGTTAGAGCGATACGATAATATTCAGTTCTTGGGAGGCCTTGGGCAAAAAAACTGGAGTTTCCCTCTTCGTATGCTTCAAATGAAGATTCGATCGGGTTTCTAAATTCGTTAATAAACAAAGAAAGCTGTTTGCCGTTCAATTTTAGATACTTATCCCAAGTCGTGATCCCTTTCTTCCAAAAGGCCGACTCAGTCTTCTTGCCGATACCCTTGATATGTCGAAAAGTGGAGAGTAGCATCGCTCTGGCGGCAGGAAAAAATGATGAAAATACAGCTACTAAGCTTCTACTGGATGTCTTGAGAATATCAAGTTTGATATTGGAATTGAATCAGTGTTTCCACTAATAAACGCCATAGGGCTTGCATTTCAAGCACAAAAACCTGAGACCGCTCTACGTGAATGACAGGGTGGCCATAAGTAGCTAAAATGCTGTTCTTATTTGCCCGAGACAAGTAAATATTCTATAAGATACTATTTGTTGCGTGTCAAGACCTATCTGTATACCATATATTGTATTTCAGAACTCCGGGAACACCATACTTATTTCCTGGGAGAGGGGGACGGTCAGGTCTACGTTCTCGCATTGCGTCCATTACGGGGGCATCATACTTATTTCCTGTGGTAGGCGGAGAGGCAAGGTCCAAGGAACACCCAGTCAAAGAAAAAGGGCGTCATGGCCTGGCTAGCGGCTTCCCGTTTATAGCCAGTTCTTCCAAACCCGACTGGTGGATGAAATTGATATAGTAGCCATCCACATGGATCAATCATTGCTCCATCATCCTGGAAAGAATCCGGGAAAGCGTCTCGACAAAAATACGAAAAGGGGGACGCAAAAAATGGGGTTCGTGCAGAAATTGCTCTGAGTGCTTGCACACCATCAAAGGATCTCTCCGCTCCAAAGCTGTTTCAAGAATACCGCCCACGGCAGTATTTCAATATGATCTTCCGTCTTTCTGGGCTTTGCATCCATAGACACTAGGATGCATCGTCTTACGGTGTATTCTTCCTTGAATCTCCTAAGCCCCTTCAGATGGGTGGCATGCGCCAATTCGGTCGATTTTACCTCGACCGCGATTTCGTGGTCTCCTAAGACGAAGTCAACTTCAAAGCCGGATGACGTCCTCCAGTAGGAAAGCGGGTAAAACAATTCCGAATAGCCAGCATGAGCACTGATTTCCATCCAGATGAAATGTTCAAAGGCCCGGCCAAAGAGCTCTGACCCCGGTGCCACACGGCCTCGACGAGTGAGATAGATCACGGGAGCGAGATCAAAGAAGTAGAATTTCGGACTCGTTACCAATCGCCTCTTTTTCCTTTTCCTGAAGGCGGGCAACTGCCTGCCTATGAGGGTGTCTTCCAGAATCTGGAAATATTCTCTAACCGTCGGGCCGGTGACACCACACTCCCGGGCGATATTGCTGTAGTTAAGGACTTCTCCGTTGGAGATGGC
>Ga0180433_10009825_pt1 | contig 11642 bp, 8 predicted proteins | sample SS_ome_8_FD_132980 | JGI IMG/M metagenome (GOLD analysis project Ga0180433, IMG submission 132980) | Hypersaline lake sediment archaeal communities from the Salton Sea, California, USA - SS_1_D_1 metaG | ecosystem: Environmental > Aquatic > Non-marine Saline and Alkaline > Hypersaline > Sediment... | reverse complement strand
CGGTCGGGAACGACTCGGCGGATGTGAACGCTGTGGGTGTCGCAGCGGCGGATCTCGTCGCGGAATGTATCGTTCGAGCTGTTCGCGCAAGCGCACCATGACAGGTTCGGGAGAGAAGCAGGTGACGTCCGACGAGCGCATAGGTACATGCCGGCGGATAGAGCATACGGCGGATATCGGAATACGATGCCGCGCATCGACACTCGAACGGCTCTTCGAGTGCGCAGCTCGAGCGATGTTCGAGATCATCGTGCCGGGCGGCGAGGTGAAACCCACTGATACGGTGCGCGTAACGGTGGAAGCGGTCTCTCTCGAGGAGCTTTTCGTTCGCTGGCTCGAAGAGCTGCTGTACATCTGGGAATCGCGGCGGATGCTCTTGTCGCGGTTCTCGATCAGCACGGTCTCGCCGGAAGGGCTCGAGGCGGAAGTTGCAGGCGAGACGTACGACGCAACCCGTCACGAGCTGCACACCGAGATCAAGGCCGCTACGTATCACGGTTTGCAGGTCGAGCAGAAAGGAGATGTCTGGGAAGCTCAGGTCATTTTCGACGTTTGACATAAACAAATGAGGGGTGATGTTGTATGAGCAATGGTATCAAGGTCGAGAAGATCGACGACTACACGTGGGAGATTCCGAAAACCGGCGGGATGAGGGTGCCCGGCAGGGTCTATTCGGACGAGAAGCTTCTCGCGAGTATCGAACGTGACAACTGTTTGCAGCAGGTGGTGAACGTGGCGCACCTGCAGGGTATCGTGCGGTATTCGATGGCGATGCCGGACGCCCATTGGGGATACGGCTTTCCGATAGGGGGCGTTGCGGGAACCGATGTAGCCGAAGGCGGCGTGGTGTCGCCGGGCGGTGTCGGGTACGACATCAACTGCGGCGTGCGTCTCCTCGCAACCACCGTCAACTACGATGAAGCAAAGGACAGGATGGACAAGATCGTGAACGCCCTCTACTCGGAGGTTCCCTGCGGAGTCGGTTCGGCCGGCGCGATCTCAAAGCTGTCCGCCGGCGAACTGAAGAAGGTGCTCCGTGACGGCGCACGATGGGCGGTCAAAAAGGGGTACGGGCACGAGTCGGACCTTGAACGTACCGAGGAACGCGGAACCATGGAGGCCGCCGATCCGGACGCACTCAGCGACCGCGCACTAGAACGAGGCCGCGATCAGGTCGGCACGCTCGGTTCCGGCAACCATTTCCTCGAAATAGGCGTGGTAGAACAGGTGTTCGATGGCGACGTCGCGCGTGTGTTCGGTCTCGAGCAGGGCGCAATCACGGTGATGATACATTCAGGGTCACGCGGTCTCGGCTACCAGGTGTGCGACGACAGTCTCAAGGTGATGCAACGGGCCGTCGAGAAGTATCATCTGAAAATTCCGGACAGGCAGCTCGCGTGCGCGCCGGTCGAGTCGCCGGAGGGACAACAGTATCTGGCCGGGATGAGCGCGGCGGCGAACTATGCGTGGGCGAACCGGCACGTGATGATGGCGTTAGCGGAACGAGCGTTGGAACGCGCGCTCGGCGCCAGCCCCAAGAATCTCGGCGTGCGGCTGGTCTACGACGTGTGTCACAACATCGCCAAGATAGAGCAGCACGAGGTCGACGGCCAACCGAGAACCTTGTGCGTCCACCGAAAAGGGGCGACACGATCGTTCCCTCCCGGACACCCTGACGTGCCCGAACCATACAAACACGTTGGCCAGCCGGTGCTCGTGCCGGGCGATATGGGTACCGGATCGTATGTTGCTGTTGGTACCCGTGAAGCGATGGAAAAGACGTTCGGCAGCGCATGTCACGGCGCGGGTCGGCTCATGAGCCGGTCGAAGGCTATCAAGCGAGGCAAAGGCAGAAGCATCGACAGAGAACTCCAGCGACAGGGTATTGTCATCAAGGCGAGACAGAGGAAGACGCTCGCGGAAGAAATGCCCGAAGCGTACAAGGACGTTGATGCGGTTGTTGACGTGATGCACGCTGCCAACATTTGCCGGAAAGTCGTCCGGATTCGGCCGGTCGGCGTCGTGAAAGGGTAGTACTGCACCGCAGTTGATATAGGAAGCTGAGCGTTCCATCGACACCTCCGAATGCGCAAGTTCCTTAGCAAAACGACAGGGCATGATCCGGGGTTGCCTTTGATGCCAGCAGCGGGCGTGACCGGCGAGACGCCTGTCCTACCTGGCGTGTGGATTTGGTCGTGCCTCCCTATCGGCAGTAGGGGCGACGCGTAGCGAGCCCTGGGTCGCCGACATCCCCCCCAACTAGGAGCCCCCGAACGGGGGCGACAGAGAGGTCTCTCGACGAGGTGGTGCCACAGGCACCAGATCAAATGTCACAGGCCAGTAGTGGTTCGGCAAGATGGCCGCTGCCGATGTCTGCAGGGTCGCGCGTGTAGGTTCTGCCAGACGAGCCGTGCCACCCGCGGCGAATAGAGCAACGAGAGATGCCCTATGTAATCGACCGAGATGTTCGTTGCATCGCCGCCGAGTATCGAGGTGGTTCGCGGCACGCTCATGTTGTCGAAGGTTGACCAGATCGAGACGAGCCGGATCTCCCTGCTGATATGCTCAAACCTGTTGAGATCCGCCAGAAGCTCGCTTCCAGGCCGCATCTGTTGTGCGTTTGTACCCAACCCCAGCCGCGAGAGCAGCGACCCGTGATGCGGGCTGCCGATAGTCACGCAGACGTTGACCTTGGAAGCACCGTCGAGCCGCTCGATGTAGTACCGGGCGATAAGCCCGCCCATGCTGTGCCCCACCAGATTGATTCGCGGTACGCCGGTTGCGCCGAGGATATCGTCAACCTTCTCTGCAAGCTGTTGCGCCAGGTCACGTATATCGGCGGTCATCGGTTTCGGATCAATCGTGTAAATATGGCTCGCACCCAGTCCGCGAAGCAGCTTCGCGAGGACGAAGAAGCAGGCGCGGTTGCTGAAATAGCCGGGGACGAGAAGTATCGGCGTACTCCGTATCTTGAGGGCCACCGTCTTCTTCCGGGGTGCGACCGGTTCGGTGACCGTGACGAGAAAGTGTGTCACGGCTGCAGCACCGCATTCTGCGAGAAATCCCACGATGGCACGACCGGGGTTTCGCGGGCCGCGTCGGGCCGGCTCTTCCCGGCCAAGTATCGCGGCAAGAATGAAGCTTATTGTCGTGAGTATCAGCTCGAGTGCGACCCACAGACCTACCGCGCAGAGAAGAACGACCAGTACAAATCTGACTGCGCCCACGATTGTGTCCCCTCCTTCAGGGTTGCGGACTTGTATGAGTCAAATATCAACACCAAGCAACCTTATCCCCGCGTGAGGATATAGCACAAACCGCTCCATCGGGTCAACGTCCGACGCGCACGAACGGGCAGACCAAGGCCTGCCCCCACGAGACGTGCAATGAAATGCTCAGGTGGCGCCCGTCACGCCTCCCGCCTGCTCCCGGAGCTGCTGATGCAGATTTCGCAGGTGCGACATGTCCAGTTCCTCTCCCCACACCTTCAGATTGTGCGGAAGGTTCGCGTAAACCTCCTGAAGGCGAGCCATGAACTCATCTCCGAGGTCGGCGTAATCGAGCAGCCCGGTCACGACGTCCAGCCGCTCGAGCGCGGGATAGTTCAGCCGGTGCAACGGTTTCGGCGAGTCGCTCTCCGGTCGCAGCGGCGGCGCATCGGACAGGGTGCCGATGAACCGTTCCATGAGCCGTTCGAGCTTCGTCGGTGTCAGGTAGTCGGGAGTAAGCTCCGCTTCCTGATAATGCGCCTTGAACGAGTCGGCGTTCTGGTCGAAACTGTACCGGAGATGCGAGCTTTTCGGTGTCGGTTTGCCCTCGTCGAATATCGTAATCGACCACCGTTTGCTCACGTCGTACGGGCGGTCTACCGGCGGGCCTGACGCTTTCTCCTGTTTCCCGCCCAGTGCCGCCGCCGGGTCAATTTCCGGGAAGTCGTCAGGGACCTTGTGCACGTATACTGCGCGAATTCCGTCCGGCAGAATCTCGAGGAACGGCCGTCTTGTCCCGCGCGCCCGTGCGAGAACGTTGAGCCGCATCTCGAACCCGTCCGGAAACGTGCCCGCATCCGGCGGTGTGAAATGCGCCGTGCTCAGCTGGGGCATCGGGACGAGCACGTCCGCCGTGGACAACGTGAGGGATACCGGACACGTTATGCGCTCGAAGTAGTGGATCGGGCTCAAATCGCGGTACGCAGGAGCGGACAGATCCTTTCCAAAAAGCTCCTCGAGCGGTGCCGCGAGTTGTCCGACCGCCGCGAGAAACGGTACCGGCGCTTTGAGCAGGCTCAGCGGGTCGCCCGCCTCGATATCGCCGCGTGCACGTGCCAGGTTCTTATCGAAATACGCCAGGTTGTACGACCAGTTGAGCACCGGCGCGTCAGCGACCGTCGCAATTACCGGGAATATCTCGGCTGCCATGGCGAGCGCCATGTACCCGCCGGCGCTGCCGCCCTCGATCATAAGATGTGTGCGGTCGATGAACGGCAGACGGCGCGCCCACTCGAGCAGTGCCAGGTCAAGGTTGAAACTGTTGCCGAGCGGAAGCTCCGGGTTGAGATGCGGTGTGAGCGCCGCCCAACCGTCCCTGCACCGCGACGCACCCGCCGACGGCTGAAACTCGTAATGGGCTGAGAACGCCAGCGGGATTTTGTCGCCGCTCTCGAGCATGTCGCGTCGTACAAACAGCCGCGCTTTCGCCTCTTTCGGCTCCCCGTCAACATCGAGATAGCCGAACGTAAGCGTTGCCTGCCCTATCTCGTGCCCCTTGGACTCGATGAGTTCCGTGGCCTCCAACCGGAAAAGGCCCGATTTCACCGTCGGTTCGGCAGCGAGCGCCTCCGCAAGCCATGACGCTTCTTCCTTCGCCGCCTCACCTTCCGCGGCGAAAGCTAAAGTCGGCGCCGCCAGGACGAGCAGCGTCAGACACATCAATCCGACAAGTCGTACCGCACGCGTTGTTAGTTCTTTCACGGTTTGACACTCCTCTCCGATCGGCAGCCTCGTCCCTGCGGTAGTCAGTGACACCTAAGAATATGACTGACGCGGGGGCAGAAGTCAAGGCGTTAAGAGCTCATTTCCCGATGCGGGAGCCCTAGAGCGGCGAGGGAACATAGCCCAGGGCGATGCGTAGAGGGGTACCGCGCTCCCGCGGCAAAAAAAGTGCTTGACAAAAGCGAGCCGAGCTGTTATACTGTACTACGACGATAGAACAGGAGCGGCCGCGAGCCGACGCGAGGTAACGGCATGTACCTGCAGATTGACCCCGCAATCAGCGTTCCCATATTCACGCAGATTACCAACCAGATCAAATACTCTATAGCCATGGGCGCGTATCGTGCCGACGACAAGCTTCCCTCCGTCCGCGAGCTCGCCGTGCACCTGCGCGTCAACCCGAACACGGTCGTGAAAGCGTACCGTGAGCTCGAACGGGAGGCCGTCGTTTATACCCAGCGTGGATTAGGAGTTTTCGTGAGCAAAGATGCCCCGGGCATATCCCGGAAGGAGCGGAAACGGATTATCGATGAACGGCTGGGCGCGGCAGTGGAAGAAGCGCTCCACTCCGACCTCAGCCCGGACGAAGTGCGCAAGATCGTGGAGAACAAACTCAACGAAAAGGGAACAGCACGCAGATCGCGCTGACACTGTCAGGAGGATGCGTTATGGCGGATACGGTGATTGAGACGAGAGGGCTCGCGCGGCGGTTCGGGAAGCTTATGGCAGTTGACAACCTCGACCTCGACGTGCCCAGAGGCAGCGTGTTCGGTTTTATCGGCAGGAACGGTGCCGGTAAGACCACCACGGTACGGATGTTGCTCGGTCTGCTGCCGATGACAGCGGGCTCGGCGACGGTGCTCGGGCTGGACGCGCGCAAGCGCAGTTTCGACATCAAGAGACGCGTCGGATACGTTCCCGAGACGCACCATTTCTACCGATGGATGACCGTCGGCGAGCTGACCAGGTTCACTTCCTCATTCTACCCGACATGGCAGCACGAGAAATGTTCCGAGTTGGTCGACAGGTTCGAGCTCGACCGCACGAAGAAGATCAAGGAGCTGTCAAAAGGGATGGTGGCGAAGCTGGCGCTCGCACTCGCGCTCGCGCACGATCCGGAACTGCTCGTGCTCGACGAGCCGACCGGCGGCCTCGACGTGATGGTTCGCCGCGATTTTCTCGAGAGCATCGTCCGGATGATCCAGGAGGAGGGAAAGACGGTGTTCCTGTCGTCGCACGTGCTCACTGACATGGAACGTGTCGCGGACGAGATAGCGATCATCGAGGAAGGGCGCCTCGTGAAACGGGCGCCGCTGCAGGAACTGAAGGACACGGTGAAAAAGGTCCGCCTGACGTTCCGGGATGAGCCGCCGGCGGACGTGCAGATCGAGGGCGCACGAAACGTCGCACGCGACGGCAGAGAGTGGCTCGTCACGTACGACGATTTCACCAAACAGAAACTCGAGGGATTGCGGAAACTGCCGGTTTCCAATGTGCAGGTTCTCGACCTCGATCTTGAGGAGATATTCGTCGTCCTCGTCGGAAGAAGGAGCGAACCGTGACGAAGAAAATCGGGACTGACACAAGCCCGGCCTTCGTAGCCAAACGCTACTTTGGCGGAGTAGGCCGGAGCGAGGTACGAGCGGAGACGTGTCTGTACCCGTTTTCTCTGACGTAGGGGCGCGGCGTGCCGCGCCCTGCGCCCTGGGCAGAGCAAGCCCTGCCCCTACGCGCTGGCAAATGCAGGGAAACATTGCCGATATAGGTAAGGTACGGTTGAGATGACATCGTTACTCTGGAAAGAATGGAAGCAGAACCGGCTGATATTCGCCCTGGGTCTGCTCGTACCGGTCATGTTCTGCATCCTGTACGCGACCCATCCCCGCCATCTCGGTATCAAGGCGGTGGATGTGCCGGCTACCCTTTACGCCATCGGGGTGCTGTACGCGCTGCTTATCGGGTCGGTACTCATCTCGCAGGAGATAGGGTCGGGAGCCATCAGCGAGCTGTTCGCGCGGCCGGTCAATCCCTGGAAAGTCTGGCTGAGCAAGTTTCTGTTCGGGCTGATCACCACGGCAGCGGTTGTCGCGTTCGCGGTGGTCCTCGGGCTTATTGTCGCCAGCCGCGTTGACGGAATAGCTCTTCCCGACATGTGGTCACGTGCGGTAGGGAAGGTGGCCGTGACGCTGCTCATCCTCATCCCGGCGGCGGTCCTTGCCGCCGCGTTGTTCTCCTCCACCATGACCGAGCAACCAATCCTGGCGATCCTTGGAGCCGCGTTCGTTGCGGGAGCCTTCACCGCGTACTGGTTCAGATGGGCGTTTCTCATGGCCATTATAGGCGGTCATGCTGAAGCCGTCCGCCGGTTCATCGCTGTGCTGGGAGTCTCAACCAGTCTGCTCCTGTCACTCGCTCTTTCGGCCCTGATTTTCGTCAAAGGTCAGCTCCACACCGGTTTGCGCGCGCCCAGATGGCGCCTTGCGAGCACCTGCGTCGGGTTCCTGGTTCTGATATGCCTTATTTCGCTGCTCTGGGGTTCTAGCGACCTGCTCCATCTCGGTCCGTATGAGGAGTTCAGAGTAAGGACGTTCTGGGTATCGCCGAACGCAAAGAAGGTTGCCGTCAACGCGCACGCGCGCAATGCAGGACTTGTGGGAACAGCCTGGATCCTCGACCTGGAATCCGGAGAACGGCTTTTTCGCGACCACTACCTCGATGCACCCGCACACTGGTACTATCCCGGTTGGGGTGCGGCATGGTCGCCGGACAGCAGCCGGTTCGCCATGCTGGTCGAACCGTCGTATCCGCGAGTCGCGCTGCGTTTCGGGTCAGACGTTCAGCGGTTGCAGGTGCTGAACCTGAAAGAGCAGACCGTAAGAACACTGAAAGGCTTCGGGCCGGACAGAAGTTGGCCGTCTCCTCTGCTCGCATGGGCCCGTTCGGCTGACCTGCTCTATTACCACGTGCGCGGAGATGGCATCGAGCACCTATCCCCGGACGGCACCGTCGTGACACGCGTCCCTATCGAGGCACCGCCTGCGGTATCGAACGTCTGGCCGAGACGGCTTGTAAGAACCGATCCGCCTCTGTTCTTCTGCGACTGTGACATCTTTTATCTGCCCGAGTATGGCGACCGTCCCTATCGCCTCCAGCATGGCGGCAGCCGCAACGCGTACGTGCTCCTTAATCCGGTCACCGGTGAGACCAACGTCATCGATCTGGGACGCAAGGACGAGGTGAGCCTCCTGGATATCTCGCCGGATGGGCGATACATCCTCTACGAGAAATACGACCGCCCGCTAAAATTGGGCGAGAAGGCGGGCTCGCTAAAAGGACCTCCATCACGGCTCTTCCTCAGGGATCTGTCCACCGGGACGGACAAACCGCTCCTCGAAGACAGGGCCTGGCGGCATATTGCTGCGTCCCCTTGGAGAATGCCGCTTTTTTCACCGGATGGCAGGCGGTTTGTGATTCAAGAAAGATACGCGCGTGAGACAGAAGATGTACGTATCGGCATGCACGTCATGGATATCGCGCAGAACAGCATGGCTCAGCTTATCGAGATTGACGAACGGACGGAGGTGTTCGGTCGGACGAGCTGGTCACCAAGCGGGACACGGTTGGCCATCGCGGTGGACCACCAACCGTTTCTTCCCAATCTCCGCTCGCGGTATGAGCGCACGACACCGACCGACATGCACGTCTTCACGTTCAGCCACGACGGATTCACGAAGACGAGCTTCACGAAGCATGCAGTAGACGATTTTGCCTGGCTGAGCGACGACGAGTTCCTCTACGCCAGCGCCAGCACAGTGTACCGCGTGAAGGCCGACGGGACGGAACGGAGAAAAGTGTTTCCCAAGAAAATGGGGACTGACACAAGCGAAGCGAGGCACGAGCGGAGACGTGTCTGTACCCGTTTTCTCGTAGGGGCGGTCGCCGCGGCGACCCGCGCCCATGCTTGGAAACGTTCGGAGATGCTGTTCTGGCAAAAGGCGAGATTGCCGCGCTCCCACCCCCGGGCGTGGTCGCTCGTAATGACGACGGGAGGAGCCCTTCGTAGGCTTCCGACTGGCGGTAGGCCGGGCGTCTCGCCCGGCGCGCGAATCGTGGTTAAGGACGTGAGATTGCGTTGACATGAAATCGCTTATCTGGAAAGAGTGGCGCGAAACACGATGGATAGCCATCGGTTTCCTTCTCATCTGCATTCTGATCTCCTTCTATTGGAAGACGTGTTTGCTCGGAGAAGAGCTTGGCTGGCACACCGCCATAGTGGTCATCCTCACGATCCTTATAGGCGGCCGGACGTTCGCCGGAGAAAAAGAAACACGGACGATGGAGTTCCTTGCGGCGCAGCCGGTCCGCAAAACGCATCTCTGGGCGTTCAAAGCGGCGTGGGGACTCGGCGTCGTTCTGGTTGTGTTCGCCGTGAGCGCCCTCTTCGACTACGTGCTCATGCTCGGCGACCCGTTCTACGAGGCGGCGTATCTTCTGGAACTGCCCTTGACCTGGATTGTGCTGGCGCTGATCGCGATCTACGCCGTGGCACTCTTCTCCTCAAGCGTGTGCGACAAGACGCTCATCGCAGCGGGCCTCGCGGTGATACTGTGGTTCGGTGTTGCGTGTATCGTCGCGCTTATCGACCGTTTCAACCGCCATTTCTTCCAGTTCGCGAACGAATGGTGGGGAGTCCCGTTAGCGCTTTCGTGGTTTATACTCGTCGTTCTTGCCGGCTCGTTTCTTATCGTGACACGGCGCGAGGTATGGCCCAACGAGCCGCGAGCCGTGAAGGGTGCGGCAGTGGGCGCCGGCATCGGCTGGCTTATCGTGCTCGTAATCCTGTCCTCTGCGAACATTCCACCCGACAAAATCACCCGTATCGCCACCCTCGGCGTCGGCGGGCGAGGCGGCCTCCCGGCGGACATCGTCTTCTCGGTGTCAGTCGATGGGAAGGAACTGCACGGATGGCGGATCGATCTCGACGGCGAAAACTTCGTGAAAGCGACCGATGTACCGTTTCGCGAACGCGCGCATCCCTCGTTATCGAGAAAGAATATCGTGAAGCGGTGGGATTCGTTCTATGTAGCGAAGGCGATCTCCCCGCAAGGTAAGGTCGGGTATCTCGTGGAGAAAATCGATCGACCATATGGACGCCTCACCGTGCCCCGACGCGTCAGCACGCATGTATGGCCGGATGAGGGTACGGTGACCTTCGTCGGAGGCGGCGACCAGCGACGGCACCCAACCACCCCGCTGTTTTTCGCGGAGAATACACAGGACGGGCAGACGGTGCTCTGGACAGTCGACCCTCAGACACTGGAGAGAACCAATCACGCAAAACTCGGCGATCTGGTAGCCGTGTCGCCAGATGCCGAGCACTTCATCTTCAAGAAGCCAGTTCAGGACGAAACCGAAGACAAAGTCACACTTACCGTTGTAGAATGGGATAGCTGGCAGTATGACGTGCACCTCGATGAAGAAGTTGCTGATAGCTTGAGCTTCGTCACGGACTTATTTGTGCAGTATAAACGGGACGGGAACACATATCTGTGCGATTTCGATTACTTGGCACTCCCGCATGAGGAGGTTCCGCCTCCGTTCAGCGATCTTCCACTCCGCAGCCCGGCTCGACATCGGGAACGTATGCGGTACGCTACGGTGCCGTTCCCGCCCGGGCTTACACTAGCGAGATCAACACACGTCAAGGTGCCGGAGCGGATCCTGTCGCGCGGACCGGAAGCCGTGCGGCAACTTGCTCAGAGGCTGGAAGAGTGGAATCGCCAGTTCCCGGTGAACATGGAAGACGCTTCCGAGTATGCCGGTATCGAGGAGTTCGAGGCTGATCTTGTCAAGCACGGTGTACCGCAGGATGCAATCCCGGCGGCGGTCGGCTATGCCAAGTCACAGGAGCTGCTTGAATCCGTTGCGGCGGGATGGGGTGCGGACATGCCGGAGCAACTGCTCGGCGATGCTATCTTCCCCGCACGCACGGGCCAAGCGATGTACCTCCGGCAAGCGATCTACGTTAAGAAAGGGAACGAACAGCAGAGCAGTCTATGGTTACTGGTCTTGCATTCATGCGAAACGACGAAGATTCTCGACGATATCGACGTGACTTCGCCCGCCGCGCCAAAAGCTCTCGTCGTGCCAATCATGGAGGACTACTTCGCGTTCGTTCGCGACGCCAAGACCATCTGGACCTACCGCGACGGCGTGCTCAAACAGATCTTCCCACCGCAACCGTAACCCATGCAGCGGCGTCTCTGTCGCCCCATCAGGGCTCGTGGGGGGAGGGACGCGCTCCCGCGCGTCCGCAACGGCGCCGTCCACTGGCGGCGTGTGACCAAAACCAGCGGTCGAGGTGGAACTCGACCCTCCCGCGCGTCCGCAACGGCGTCGTCCACTGGCGGCGTGTGACCAAAACCAGCGGTCGAGGTGGAACTCGACCCTCCCGCGCGTCCGCAAGGAGGTCCCCCACTGGCGGCGTGTGACCAAAACCAGCCGTCGAGGTGGAACTCGACCCTCCCGCACCGTGGGCATTGGGAGGGCCGGCTCCTGGCGGGCCGCGGATTCCCCCAAAGGCGCGGAGATCCCAGAGCATTTCACCGTAGCCCGGCAACTCATTTGCCGGGACTCCCTGGATTCCCGCCT
>Ga0180433_10009824_pt1 | contig 11642 bp, 22 predicted proteins | sample SS_ome_8_FD_132980 | JGI IMG/M metagenome (GOLD analysis project Ga0180433, IMG submission 132980) | Hypersaline lake sediment archaeal communities from the Salton Sea, California, USA - SS_1_D_1 metaG | ecosystem: Environmental > Aquatic > Non-marine Saline and Alkaline > Hypersaline >... | reverse complement strand
GTCTACAGGCCATGGGCTTTCATGATCATTGGCCCCCCTACCCGCTCTCATGCTGTTTTTTTCGCTTCCGCGGAGCTCTCCCGGAGGGTCTTGAGGTCATGACAAGCTTTGCACATGGGCTGATAGAGCTCTTCGGCGCCCCAGAATGGATTGCCCTGGCGAGCTGGTTTGATGTGATCGACTACAGTTGCGGCATTGTGGCACTCAGAATAGTTGATGCAGAGCGGATGGCGTCTAAGATACCATTCTCTGAAGCGACGCCATCGGCGATCGTATCCTCGCTTCGCAGCAGATGGGCGTTGCTCTGGCTTGGGCGCCGGCTTATGCTTCTCGCAATAGACGCCGTCGACGAGTGCAGGACATCCAGGATAATTACATGGCTTGCGCGGCTTGTGCGGTATAGTTCCCCTCCCAGAAAACTATCAGCCAATAAAAAAGGCGATAAGCCAGTCAAACGAGATTGCTTCCCGTTTGACTGACTCATCGCCTCTGCGGACGTTTGCACGCATGCAAACTCCAGGACCAGATAGCAAAGCAATCAGTCTATTGTGAATCTATCCTATTGCTTCAGGCTTGTCAACCCTCTTGCCTCGCAAGGTATGCTGCACAACAACAACCTTAGCTATTTGCTTTTCGCATATCGACAGAATAACTTCACCATGCTGCATGTCGCCGATAGCACGCTCAATCCATTTTAATGTTTCACTGTCTAACTTCATGCCGCATCCTGCTTCATTATGAATATCCGAATCTCATCGATCTCGTTTCGCTTGTGGCGCTCTGGAGGCCAAAGCGTAACGATCCCGATGTTGCGGTCGTTCTCTACTACGCCGGCCCGCTCTATTGCGTCGCATATAGGCTTGCTCAAATTGTGGTGATCAAATGATCGATTGAGCGAACTTGATATAAGAAGGTTGACGTGGCCCAACGATTGCTGGCATTCGACCTTGATCGCCCAGGCAATCGAGGATATGAACGCCTCGTATTCCTTCGACGCATATATCCGGCCTTTGCGAATAACGTGCCAATTATTCACGGATACTGCTTTTCCTCGCCACACAGCGCAGATCACGCAGCGCCTCGCTTCCTTGCGTTGCGACCAGAAGCATGATCGTTTTCCTCGAGCAAAGCCTCCTCCTCGAGGCGCTGGATCTCATCGTCGAGCTCGCCGCGGAAACGCCGTAACTGCGTCAGACTTTTGGTCCTGATCTCGATAACCAGGTCATTGCGCTGAGTATCCCGCATAACCCAGGCCACGCCAGCCGCAACGAGAACTATGATGCTTTCGACGTAGACGTCGCGCCAGAACGCATCCGTCAGCTGCAGAACATAAATAGGCTCGCTGAACCCATAACGCTCGATCCAGGTGCCGCAGGACAAAAGCTTGTATCCTACCAGCAACATTACGGCGACCAGGCCAGTAAGCACAGCTACAATCCACCGGTGGCGGTTTTCTCTCTGGATCTTCTCGCTGAAAGCCTTTTCTGTCATATGTCCTCCTCTTCATAAACCACATCTCCCCCAATACCTTGAAGAAGCTTCAGAAGCCGATTGTGGTCCTTTTCTGATGCAGCAAGAAGTTTCACGAGCAAATATGGCGGGCTGCCCTTGATAATTATGGTGAAAGGCTCTTCGAGTTGCACGATTTTCGCCTGGTGTTTTTTCTCCTGGTACTCGACCCTTCGTTTCGGCCGCGGCTCGATCGTGCGCGCTCCTGACAACCACCTGGCAAAAACCGCCATACTCGCAGCATGCCGCCCTTTGTTCGCCCTCAGATACTCCACACACTCGACCTGCTTCTCAGGCTCGAGGCGCGCAATTTCCAAAGCATGCGTCATGCTGAAAAGATTCTCGGCAAACGCGGCCCGGGCCAAGGGTACGAGCGATTTCAGCTGTGTTCGCATATAAACATACGCCGTGCTTTTACCGACCGATTCGGCGATCTGCCGCACGTTGTAGCCGGAAAGCGCCATCATCTCGAGATAGATGGCTGATTCGTCGAGCGGGTGGACGTCCTCCCTCTGCAGGTTTTCTACCAGCTGGATCTGCAGCACCTGGTTGTCGTCGCACTCGCGCACTATGCAGGGTAACCGTTTCAGCCCGGCCAGACGGCAAGCCTTCCACCGGCGATGGCCAGCGACGAGCTCGAAGGTGTCCGAGCCGTTTTTGCGCACGATGGCCGGCTCCTGGACTCCGTTCTTGGCGATTGAGTCGGCGAGCTCCTGCAGCTGGACCGGATCGCAACCGGCTGCCGATCGGTTGCTGGCGTGCGGCGTGATTTTTTCGAGCGGTATTTGCACGACGCTCTCCCGTTTCATGCCTGGTTTCCCTTCGCCGGTTTTTCCTTCCATGGGAAAGGAGCGATTTCGAAAAGCTTCACGACTTTGTCTTTGTCCGCAAAGGCCAGGTCCGCCTGGACCGGGCCTGGCTTTGCGGTGCTCTCTCTTTTCTCTTTCTTAACAATGAGCTTGCCGGAATTCGGCAAGCTGGCTTGCCGGTTTGTGGCAAGCTGCCTGCCGGAATTCGGCAAGCTGGCTTGCCGGTTTGTGGCAAGCTGGCTTGCTATAGAGTGGCAAGCTGGGAAGAGGCTTTCGAGTGCTTTTTCGTCGATAATCCGCTTCATTTTGAAGCCGGCGCCGGGCTGCTCGATGATGATTCCGCGCCTTCTCAGCAGTGCCCTGGCGCTATCCTGCTCATGCCTGGTGAGGGCGGTATCTCGCTCGAAATCATCTGCAGACCATAGCGGCCGGCGGCCTCTTCCAGGCCTGAACGTCAGCCAATAATAGATGAGCTGGGACAAATAAATGGCCGCGTTTCTGTTGCCCAAAGCCCGCGCCAGATCCGGCGAGTAAGCCACCTTCGGCAGGCTTTTGTAATCAAATAGGTCGTCGCTCACAGTTCCCCTCCCAGGATTCTTACTGTCCGTGCACTCCAAAATAGTCCAGGTTCTCCGCTTCGATTGCGCGCTTCTCCGCCAGGTCCGCGGCCTTGCCGCAGATATCGCAGAAGAGGTCTCCCGCAGCCGTCGTGTAGGCAGGCCGGATGATGTCGTCGCCTTTATCGACATCGAAGCAAATCAGACGCCCGCATTCCTCGCAGGCCTGCATCTCGCCGTATTCGTCACAGAGCTCGCACATTGCTCCCCTCCCAGGACATAAGTTGACTTATGTAGTGCCTTCCAAAGCCTCTTCTAATCTCCGATTCATCCATCGAATGGGCCCAGATATTTCTTGCAGGAACTCCTGCGGTCTGATTACAATCACGCGGCTAATCAAAATATGGGCGACCAAGGCTTCGTTCAGCTGAATTTCGCGAAAAGAAGCCTTACGCTTCGTGATGATGCGCTTCGCATTCTTGCTAACGTATTGCAGCCCGACTCGCTCGTCGGCAATATCATCCGGAACTATCAATCCCCAAGGACAGACAAAGTAAAATTCATGACAAAAATCCATGTATTCCGGCCACTTTGTATCTGCCAGAAAATCTGAGCGCGATACCTTGATTTCATAGCCAATTGATCCAAAATTGGTCCACGAGCGGCGCAGAACCCAAGCATCCAGCTTTCGAAGATTGTTATTGAACCAAGTCGGTCCTGTTTTGCATTCGGGAACAAAAACATCGGCGGCATGTTTGCTCGCAAGCAATTTTAAAACCGTATTGGCCGTAATCTTCATCTGCTACCCAAACAGGACATAAGCAACGTTATGTAGTGCCTTCGGCCTTCTTGATTGCTGCTCTGAGATGCTTCAGATGAATGTTTTCGACCCCAAGTGTGCAAAGCGCTTCTAAGCCGGGCAGTATTTCTTGGCACACTGCCAGCAGATCCGGCGCTGCGGCGATCAGGCGAGCGTTGCCGTATGATTCTTCGGTGCCATCGATAGCATACGGGCCGCATGTCATTATTGGATTGCCATCAGCTCCGAAGATATTACCGCCATCGTCCATTGCCCACGGTCCTGGTGTGTGCTTCATCTCGCCTCCAAATTGTTGATTTTCTGCGTTAATTTATTCATGTTTTTATTCACGCTTTTTGCGCAGAAATATTCATGGCTTCTCCGCAGGACATAAATTGAATTATGTCGCTATCCCGAGATCCAGCTGATCTGGATCTCGGCCGATTCTCGTCGTCCGCCGTGTTTTCTGCCGATGCTCCGCGTCGTAGCCGTTGTGGCACTGCTGGCATGCGGCTTTCAGGTTTTCGAGCCGGCAATCCTCGGGCTTGTGATTCAGGTGCATCACAGTCAAGATCACTCGCGCTCCAGTCCGCGGATTGATGGACAGGTTTTCAACGCCGCAAAACTCGCAGCGATCGCCGGCCCGCTGCAGGACCTGCGCTCTGATCTCGAGCCAGTTCGGAGGATATCGCTTTCGGTTTTCCGGTCGAATTGGCATCAGTATGGAATATCGTCTTCGTCATCGGTGGAATCGCTATCCAAATCTGAGTCGTCGGTGATGGACCGCGGTTCCGGCGCTGCCGGCAGCTCCCACCTGGTTACGGGGGCAGGAGTGTTCTGCACAGCTACCTGTGCCGCGAGCTCCTTGCTGGTCGGCGTCATGCAATAGACCGCCGATAAATTGTAGAACTGAGTCGCCTGAAATTCGCCTTTGCCATCGGGAATATCGATCCTGATAAAAGATGCGCCGCCGATCGTTTCTTCTTTGACAAGGCCAGCGAGCTTGCGATGTCCCATCAGCTCCAAAATTCCCCATTCTTCGAAAATAGAATCCGATTTCTCCATGAATCCCCCTGATAGTAAGCCGGGTTCGGCCGAGGGCTGCATCTCCCCACAGGAAGAAACTCCCTCGGCCAGGTGACGGTCATTCGTTATCCGTCCGGTTCCCCAGCTAAAAGCCGCTGTCCGTTCTTGCGGATACGGAAGGATTGGTTACCCCGGTATGCCCACCGCAGCGGCCTATGGAACAATCCGGAGTCGAACCGGAAACCGAGAGCTGGCCAGTCTCCCCCTGACCCTTCTTGCATCCCGCTCCCCATCCAGTCACCAGGTGACTCATCGCGGGAACTCGGCGCACCGTGCTGCCCCGTGGGCGGGATCCGGCTCGCGGAATTACTTCCATCCTCTTTATGCGCCCGGATCCCGCCAAAAGCGGCGATTTATTACCCTGTCACCTCCTGCCCTTGGATTTTGCAGGCCCTCTACTCAGGCCGGCAATTTCGCTTTCGTTTTTTTCTTTTTGGGCTTCATTTCCTCTTTGACCGCGGCTTCGATCGCCTCGATATCGACCCCCAGGCGAACAGCCTCGGCCTTGAGCTCGTCTTTCGGGCGCTCGATCCAATAGGTTGAGGGCCCGTCAAATGAGCCGACCAATGCGATCCTATAAAGCAGCATCTGCAGTTCCAGGTAGTCGAGCTCGCCAGCTTTTTCCGCAAGTTCTCGTGGATCTATCTCCCAGCCCTCGAGCTGGACTATCTTTTTCTGATATTCGAACCAAGCGCGACCCGCGACCGTCTTGACGCAAAAGCGCAGCATTTCGACCGGCATAGCTACCAGACCGCCTTCGAAGTCCTTCTCCTCAGCCTGCTGCATAACCTTGTGCCAGAGCCGGCGGCGGATCTCCGCGGCGATTTTCTGCTGCCGTTTCTCTTCGCGGGCCTTTTCCTTTTCTTCCGGAGTTTTCCCGACTCGAGAAAAGCCACCGGTCTTTTTCCCGTAGGTTAGCCGGCCGCGGTCAGGACCTGCGACAATCAGCACTCGCTTTGCCTCGGGATCAGCTTTCTTGCATTCCTGCCAGTTCCAGCTGTCGATAGCCTTTTCTGTTTTTCCAGGATCATATGCGCCGGCATTGCGCGGAATTGCTTCAAAAGACTCAGCTTCCTCCTCTTTCAGCGCCTGGCGTTGATTCTCGACGTAGGCATCGGCCTTCGCTGTGTAGCACTCGCCGTCCATGCACTTGTCCGTCTTTTGAATCTCCGGAAACAGCTCCGGGTTGAAACCGGTACGCTTCGGGCATGTCGTGCAGGCGCCGGCGTCGGGAACCAGGTCCGCGTCGTCTTTTTTGAAGGCGGCCCTATTAAGATCGTGCAAGATTTCGCTCTGGATGTAGTCGTCGAGCTCCCTGACCGAAAGCGGGACATTGTTCCATCGATGTGCGCCCAGGGCGGCCTCGAGCGCTTCGTCCTGCGCTCCCGGCTGCAGCCTGGCGATCAGGATGGCGTGGCCGGCCGTAATAGTTCCCTCCGCCAAGGCCTCCCGAGCCCCGGGAATAAGCTCGCGCAGTTTCAGGCGCTGGTAGATGTAAGAAATCGACTTTCCGACCTCTTTTGCCAGCGCTTCGACGTCGTAATGCGCTTTCTCGAGCAGTCGGTGGTAGCCGTCGGCCTCATCCAGCGGATGGACGTCCTCCCGCTGCAGGTTCTCGATCGTCTGGATCTTCAGGACCTGCAGGTCGGAGAGCTCGCGAACGACGGCTGGCACGACCATCATTTCGGCCATCTGGGAGGCCTTCCAGCGGCGCTCGCCGGCGACCAGGTGATATTGCCCGTCGACCTGGCGCACGACGATCGGCTGCTGCACGCCCACCGCGCGGATCGAGTCGGCCAGCTGCTCGAGCTTTTTCTGGTCGAATCCGCCGATCCTGCGGTTATTCGGATCCGGGATGATCCGGTCGAGCTCTATTTTTTCGATGATTTCCATTATTTTTCGCCTCTTTTTACGCTGTTTTTGCTCATTTTCTATAAATCCATGCTCAGATCGTCGAGATCGAGCTCCTCGTGAACGTACATGTCCTGGGTAATCGACGTCGTCGAGTGGCCCAGGTACAGGCTCAGGGCTTTGATCTTGCGCGTTTTCTGGACCTGCAGCGTGGCGAAGGTGTGCCTGAGCGTGTGCGCGGAGATCTTGCGGCGCAGGAGACTGCGGCCGAGCTTCGCGATCCCGTTGCTGATCGTGGTCCGATTGTAGGGCTGCCCGCCGCGGGTTTCGAAAAGATACGTGCCGCCTTCGAAGTGCCCTTTCACGCGCTCGATCAGGTCCTGCTTTACCTTGAGAAAGCGCTCCTTGCTGCCCTTGCCCACGATCCGGATCCGGGCGTGCCCCAGGGCGCGCTCGATGTGCGCCAGGCGGATCCCGGCCATTTCCGATACGCGGGTCCCGGTGCAGGCCAGGAATTCGATGATAAGCCGCCAGCGCTCCGGCACCTTGTCCGGATCCAGGAGCTTGCGGACCTCCGCGAGAGAGAGGACCTTGTCGGCGTCGACGCCCTTCGTGTTGAGTTTCACGCCCTTGATCTCTTTCAGGGCCCGCTCCATCTCGAAACGGTCGAGCATGCTCATGGCTTCCGGATCGCGGCCGAACACCAGGCGCAGCCGGCTCTTGGCGGCCGACAGGCGCTTGTTAACCGTGCTCGCCGCATAGCCCCGATTTCTCAGAAACACGATGTATTCCCGGAGGCCTGCATAGTCGAAGGCCAGGCCGCGGCCCTCGAGGAAACGCACGAAATGCTTCGTGTCCTCGGTGTAGCTGTCCTGAATGGCGAGCAGCTCATTGCGGTCAATCTCTTCCATCGATCGATTGTTTCAGCTCCTCGAGCTCGCGCTTGACCGCGGCGATCTCTTTGCGCAGCGGCTTGATGTAGCCGGCCACGATCCCGGCGACGCGTCGGGCGATCGGCGCGATGATGTGTTTCTCGATCCACTTGGCGGTCATGGCTTGTGCTGCTTTTTTAACACGACGAATTTGCCCTCCAGGCCCGGGCGACGAGAAGATGGGTATGTCAGGGTGCATTCGATATCCCCCTCCGGCCAAGGCGAGCATAAGCGCTCAACCTCGGGCAGACGAGGATCGTCGCCGGTGAATACGATGCTCAGCGTGTCGTAGTCGCTTACCCAGGCGGCGTAGGCCTTGATTTTCTGCGCATCGCGGATGCCGCACATTTCGAGCAGCAGCGCTCCGCTGATTTCAACTTTCAATGCTCTCATTTTTCTCCTGCCTCGCAAAAAGTGACATAATCTACCTTATGTAGTGCCCCGGGCCGCTGACAGTGCGCAAACCCTCCCCAACAGCTCAATTTGACAGCGTCCGATAGGTGACTCGATCCCTCGACCGGCGCAGCTCTGCTCTCCCGCTCGCCAGGTCGAGGGCTATCCCGTAGCCTTCCGCATCGAGCTCCTCGTAACTGTCGAATCCCAAAATGCGGGCGACCAGGTCCCACTTCGACCGCTCAATCTGCCGGATGTGCCGCATGTCGCAATCCGTCAGAAACACGCTCGTCTTTCTCTCGCTCAACTGGTTCCCCTCCTGTTTATGAAAAGCGGCCCGCACCGATTGAAGCTCAACTTCTGAAATTGAACCGCTGCCGATTCCCCGGCGTCGGCAGCGCGTTCGGAACGATGATCTTTTTCTGCGGCTTGGCCACTGCCTGGACCTTGAGCCGTTTCACCCGGCCGGAGACCCAGTCCATGTGCAAATCCCAGCCTTCCTCGGCGGCCTCTTTGTAATCGGCATATCCCAGGGCCTGCGCGCAGATATCCCAGCGCGCCACTTCCAGGTCCCGCGCCTTCTGAGCCTGCTCCTTCGTCAGGAACACGACGTCTTTCTTTTCATTCTCTTCCATCGGCAACTCCTCTTTCCTTGTGCCAGGTTACGAGCTGAATCATGTGCGGCGGATAATATCGCATCTGCGTTGTCTCCGGGTCGTAATCGTAATACCCGTTTTTCCCTACAGCGCGTGCATACTCGTCGGCGCCTTGCTTGGCGACCAAAAGACGGACGGTTATCATCTTCGTTTCGCCCAGGCAATTCACGTAAACGTAGATTGCGGTCTCTTTCAATTTTGCAGACGTCTGCAAGGCTATCTCCTCTGCTCGATTTCGCGCTCGATATCCATAAGCTCTTCATGTTCGAGCGCCTTGGATATCGAAGCCGGATGCTTGATCGATAAGAGATCGGCGATCGCCGATAAGAGATCGGCGATCGCCATCGTTCCGGGCACAGAAGCGAGCAGGCCTTTGACGCTGATAACTTCCGTCAGAATCGCATCGATCGCCGAGCATCCATGGCCGGTCAGCTTCGCGGCCGCGGCCAGGCTCTGGATCCTGTCCAGGTGTTGCCAGATGAGGCTTTCCGTCATTGTAGCCAGCCGATCGCGCGGAAGATTTCCGCGCCGATGCAAAGGAGCAGCAAAAGAATGAAAGCTGCTCCGAGGAATCCAACGATGAAAATTGCAAACCGCTTATCTTTTCCCATGGCTCCCTCAAAGAAAGCCCGGGCAAAGCTGGACGTCGCCAAAAAGACTTTGCCCGGGCAAATTTGCGATTTCATGCCACTGGAGGGGACGGCAATCATCGCGGTTCGGCCGGTTATTGCGTGGCTTTCACGGCATGCCACAGTTCTCCTCCCAATTCCAAGCCGTATCAATCTGCTTCCCACTTACGCTCGAAAGCGATTCTTCTCTGCAGAGTATTGTGAATACGATGCGCTCCGTTGGTTGCCAGGATCTCCTCGAGCTCCTCGAGAAGCCGCTCGCGCCGGCGCTGTGCAAACTTCAACCGTTCCTCGAGCATTTCGATCGCATTCAGCCTTATCTGGCTCTGCTGCTGTTGATGCTGCAGCTCATTTTTCGCCTCTTCGAAGCATCGCCGGCAGTTCTCCGCCTTTTTCTGCGATTTGCAGTTCGCGCATTGTTTCATGAGAACAGCTTCCCCTGGTCCTTGTCCGCTTCGATCTGCAGCTGCTGCTTCTTCCGCGTCTTCTCCGCCAGGCCCTGCGCCCAGCGATCGAGGCCATCGCCATTCGAGCCGGCCTTGGGCTGCAGGCCGATGAGCGCGCGGAGCTCGTCCGGATCGATCAGCTTTTTCTCGGCCATCAGCCGGAATTCCCGCAGCTGAGCGCCATTCGGCAGTTTGGGTAACGTTTTGTTACCCGAGAGTAACGTATCGGCGCCAGGCGGTAGCATTCCTTCATACTGGCGCAACCAGACCACCATGGCTGGCAAAAATATTCGATTGCGACCTGATCTGAAGGAATAGGGGATGTTTCGCAGTTCCTTATGACGCTGAAGGATCATCTTTATTTTTCCTTCAGCAATCCCGGTTCTCTGGCTCAAAAGCTTGATATCAAATCCGTCCGCCACTATGCCACTCCCTTTCTCAATCCCAGCATCAGCTCTCGCTCTCGCGCGGAAGCGGCCTCCCAGTCGCGCTTTCGATCTTCTATCTCCCGCTTCCACGCTTCCCAGCTCTGCCGGCGCCACTTCCGCGGCCGTTCGCCGAATTCCGACTGACCATAGTTCGGCATCATCCAGGGATTCCTGCTGACGGTTTCATACGCAACCCCGAGCTCGCCGGCGATTTCTTTCATCGTGATGTAGCTCGGCCGGCCCTGGTCGAGGACCTGGCGCAGCAGCTCCTCGATCCGGTCGAGCTGACTCTTAGTCTCTTCGGAAAGCTCAATCTCGATCGTCATCCTTGATCCGCATCGTTCTTGTTTGCCACAAGAATAAGACGATCTTGCTCGTCGCGGTAGAAATCCACCTTGTCACCGGTTTGCAAACGCTGATCATCCGCCCATACCTTAGGCAACGAAATGACCAGCCCACGAATGCCCTGCTTTCGAATCTTGTATGATTTAATTTTGACCATATATATCTCTTTACCTAATTATTATCATAATACATGATTGTTGTCAAGCAATTTTTCTAATAATTGTGGCAAAAGATAAAAAAAGTGATAGATTTTTAGGCGGGGAGGGAGGAGAGAGGTTCAGGATAGCTCGATCTTTTTTGCGGAAAATAGAAATTCTGTTGGCAATCAAAGGCTGGACAAAAAAAGATCTTTCCAGCCGTTCGAACATTCCGGGGCCTACGATCTATGGGTATTGGAAAGATTTTCATTTGCCAAAAGCATCTGCCTTGAAACAAATCGCCGATGCATTTAGCACAACGGTTGATGGCCTTACTCGGGATATTGGCAAAGGCAATAATTGGAATAATATGCTTTATAGATGTATTGAAATAATCCTAACTGAAGCAACGGATAGTCAATTGCACAAAATTTGCGGTATTCTTGATGAAGATTTGCTACTTATAAAGAAGGCAAAAAAAGAGAACACTGCATAATGAGATGGATAAATTGCCCCCAAATTCTATGTTAATAGACGCTGCTGCAAATTCAAGAAAAATCCTTTTATTTAAAAGGAGCGATCACTAAAATTGGATTTTTTTGCTATAGACGTCGAAACTGCCAATGCAGATTATTCAAGCATTTGCCAAATAGGGATCGCAGCATTCGAAAACGAGAAGATTGTAGATTCGATAAAAACATATATTGATCCAGAAGATTTTTTCGACGGTATGAACGTCTCAATCAATAATATTACGCCCGAAATGGTTAAAGGATCGCCGACATTTGGCCAGATGTATAAGGTGCTTTCCTCTCGCCTCAATAAAAATGTAATTGTCCATTATTCTGCCTTTGACCGCGTTGCCATTACAAGGGCCTGTGAAAAATATGATTGCCCAGAATTAAGCTTTCACTGGCTGGACGCAGCTCGAGTAGTACGTCGAACGTGGGATGAATTTGCCTATAAGGGATATGGGCTCACAAATGTGGCGGCGAAATTATCAATCCAATTTCAGCATCATGATGCTCTTGAAGATGCGATTGCTGCAGGTCGAATATTTTTAGC
>Ga0180433_10009823_pt1 | contig 11642 bp, 11 predicted proteins | sample SS_ome_8_FD_132980 | JGI IMG/M metagenome (GOLD analysis project Ga0180433, IMG submission 132980) | Hypersaline lake sediment archaeal communities from the Salton Sea, California, USA - SS_1_D_1 metaG | ecosystem: Environmental > Aquatic > Non-marine Saline and Alkaline > Hypersaline >... | reverse complement strand
GTTGTGCTGAATCTTGTACAGCTCGATCTGGCTGCGCAGGGTCTGCAGGTCGCTGGTCAGCGCTGACTCCCGCGCGTCGTTGGAAGCCTCGGTGAACTGCGGGATGACGATCGCCGCCAGGATACCGAGAATGATAACCACGATCAGAATTTCAACTAGTGTGAAGCCTTGGTTCTTCCGGTTCATGAATCTGCCTCCGAAACTCTCTACTTGTCCTTGTTTGCCCGCGTGGGCACCACACATCCTTCAACATCCAAACGCAATATTGCTGCTCACTTTCGCCCATTCCGGACCATTTCGCGTCCAGGTGCAGACGGCAGGTCTTGCTTCTTGTGGCCGGTCCGCCTCGGTGTTGTTGAAGCGATCGACCCGCACCCTTCGATTCCCTACTTCCACCGCAACCCCTGGCCGGCTCGTCCTGTTCGTGAGCCCTCACCTCCCTTCACGGACGGCCACCTCCACATCGTTTGCCAGCTTCCACCTGGCATGGTCCAGACAGTTAGGCACCATTCGTGTCAGGCCCGGCATCATGCGGACCCAACACAAGTATCGACCGGTTACACGGGTGTCTTAATTAGAGCATCTTGGGTTTTGATGTAGCGGATCGACCGTCGCCGAGGACGAGCCAGGCAAGGACGCCGAAGCAGTCGATGCGGGCGCATCGACGATGCAGGCGGACGCAGCATGGCGATGCCGCAGGCAGGTCGGACGCTACAGGCAAACTGAAGATGCTCTAGCTGCCGATTACAGCGATATGAGCTTTTGAATGGGGGATTCGGACGCAGCGCCGCAGAGGAAAGTCAGGTCGCCGCCAAGACGTTACAACATAATGGCTTGGAGTCTGCGAGGCGGCCCTTCGTGCAGCGCCGTTCCGACCGGCTTCGATTGCGCGCCGGAAAGAGATTTGTCCCTGGAGCCGCGGAGGGGCTCGCCCGCCCCATCTATCAGAGGCGCTAGCCCCGACTGGCCGGCCCAGGATGGTCCAACTGAACAGTACGATATGGACGCCTTCCGGCCAAACTGCAGGGCTGAACGTCCCCGGTGAGCCTCGAGTCCCCGAACGCTGTGTCAACGCAGTCTGCCGCCGTGGCGCCGGTCAGTCCCCGTTGGCCTTGGCCAGCGCCGTGCGACATTCGTCGAGCAACTGCTTGACCTTGAAAGGCTTGAGCAAAACGGCAGCCAAGTCCTCTTTGCGTGCCCGCACAATCGAGTGGGCCGGATCGTACCCGAAAGCCGTCATGAGGATTACCGCCGTTTCACGCCGGGCGCTCTTGGCCGCGGCGAACACCTCGTATCCGTTGGCCCGCGGCATTTTGATGTCCGAGAGCACCAGGTCGTAACGGCCCCCGGCCAGCATTTCACACGCCTCAGCCCCATCGCAGGCTACCTCCACCTCGCAGCCTTGACAGATCAGAACGTCATGAATGGTCCTGCGGATGAGCTCTTCGTCCTCTGCGACCAGTATCCGCTTTCCGGCCAGGAGAGGATCCTTCTCGCTCGGCGTCGACGACGAGACCACCCCCGTCTGGCCCGCTTGCGTCAATTGATGAACGCAGCCGCGCGCCTCGCCGGCCAGGTCGATGATCGAGCCGAGGCGTTTGCGGATGTCGTCGTGCCCGATGTAATCCTCCAACAGCTCACCGGCCGCCGTGATGATGTCGTTGAGAGGCCCGCCCAGCTCGGCCGAGATCGACCCGCTGACCTGCGTTCGAGCTGAATGTCCTTCGAAGACCAACAGGTTCAGAATGTGCAGCGCCAAGGCTACGTAATTGGCGAAAATCTCGGCAAATTGACGGTCTTCCTCGGCGTAGGCCCTGGGCCGGTCGGACTCGACGTTGATAACGCCGATGACCTTGTTGTGCAGGCGCAGGGGAACCGTCAGGCTGCTGAGGGCGCCGTCCATCCCTCGAATGTAACGGTGATCCTGCCGAACGTCGGAACATATGTAGCTTCTGCCGGTGGCGGCCACGTATCCACAAATTCCACTGCCCTCGGTGCTGGCGAACAGGTCGGTCGCCTCGGCTGCCATGCCCTCGTAAATGATCCCTTCAAGCCGATTGCTGCGCTCGTCCAGCAGGAGAACCGCGAAATTCTGAAAGGCCAGCACGTCCTTGCTGTACTGGATGATCCGCTCCTGGAGAATCTGCAGGCGTGCCACTGCGTCGCGACGCGACAGCGAGTCGTCATCCAGGCATACCAGCTCACGGCCGGCCTGGTCGATCGCGTTGAGCCGTATCTGCTGGCGGCGGTGCTCGGTGGTATTGACGACAACGGCGGCTATCTGTCTGAGCAGTCCCTGGCGATCGCGGATGGGCGAACAAATCACCTCGTAATAGGCCCCGTCCTCGGGCATCAACGTGAAGCGCCTGCCCGGTCGAGCTTCGGATGCGCCCCCGGCGTCGAGGTCCTCGTAGGCCTTCACGCACAGCTTCGAAAGCGACTCGAGCACCGCCGCTGGGAACTGGCGCAAACGCCGATTCGCCCATACCAGTTGCCCGTTCGGTCCGACCACGCACACCCCGTCGCCCACGGTGTCCAGCACGACGGCGGCCTGCTGGGAGACGATCCCACGCTCCAGGGGAAGGAAGTCGCCCGTCTCGGCCAGGACTGCGTGGAAGTCTTCCGTGCGCATGGCTTCGAGTGCTTGGTCGAGGTCTTCGACGAACTCGGGCTTGAAGTGCGCCGAAAGAGACGACAGAACCCCCTCAGCTTCGAGAGCCGGGCCTGACAGGACCAGCAGTTTTCTCACGTCAATATCGTGGGCCATTCCGTCCTACAGCTATCGTGCGATACTAATTAAGATATGGTACCTAGTTTTCCCGGCCCGGTCAACGTCGCAACAGGTTTTCGGCGCACTTTGATCGAAGAGTTTCGAGCAGCTTCCGCCCTGCCTGTCCGGCACTCCCAGCCCGCACGACTACGTTCACTCGACCGCTGCCGTCGGCGGCCGCAGCCATTCCCAGACCTTGCCACCCGCCGTCTGCGGCGCAGACGTGGACGGCCAGGCAGCTGTGACAGTTCGCGCCGAGGGCCCGAACGACCACCCGCTCAGCCATGAGCGTCTTACGGGCATCGGCATCGTCCAACGGGCCGCACAACTCCATGGCTGTCTCGTCGCCGGCGGCGCACTGGACTACCAGCGCGCCCTGCCCCGCGGCGGGGATGAACGCCTCAACGCCTATTGGGTGGATGTTGCGGGCGTGCTTGCCGGCCAGTCCGGCCCGATTCAGGCCCGCCATGGCCAAGACCACTGCGTCGAGGCGAGCCGACCCGTCGCCGCCCAACGCCTTACGGACCCGGGTGTCAACATTTCCGCGGATCGCGACAACGTCCAGGTCCGGCCTGACAGCCAGCAGTTGTGCGCGCCTGCGCGGGCTGCCAGTACCCACCCGCGCCTTGGGCGGCAGGTCTGCGACCGCGCAGCCGTCATCGCTCAGAAGCGCATCGCGGGGATCTCCCCGCCGCGGCACAGCCGCAACGGCAAGATCGTCGGACATCACGGCTGGGAGGTCTTTGGCGGAATGGACGGCCAGATCGACGCGCCCGGCCCGCAGGGCGTCTTCCAGCTCAGCGGTGAACAGCCCCTTGCCCCCCACCGGCGCGAGCGGGCCGGCCTGGCGATCGCCGCTGGTCCGGAGCCCTACCAGCTTGACGGTCATCCCCGGGTGCGCAGCTCGCAGGGCCTGTGCGACGATCTGCCCCTGCCGGACCGCCAGATCGCTGCGGCGCGTGGCGATGCGCACTGTCTGCCGTGTTGATCGCGACACCTTCGGTCCTTCGTGTCAGGACGACTGTATTCCGGGCATGCGCGGCTGGGCTGCCTGAAGGCCAAACGCCGTCATTCCAGGCTCATGTCAGTCACTTCGCCCTTGCGTCGGCGTCGCCAGTGTTCCTGGGCCAGGCGGAACTTCGCGCGGGCGGCGGCCATGGCCCGGAGGCGGCGTCGCCTCTGGTCGTCCGTCTCAGCGGGCATCTTTCGCGCCAGGGATATCTCCTCCCAGGCCTGCTCCCGGTCGATCCGCGAGATCTCGATGCACTCCTCAGCCAGGACGGTCATCACGTTCTCGCAGACCTGGGCGAAACCGCCCGCCAGATAGTATTCGTGCAGCCTGCCCTTGACGTCCTGCAGCGCCAAGCGCCCGGCGCCCAGCAGGGAAATCAGCGGCGCCCGGTTGCCCAGAACGCCGAGCATACCGTCGTCCCCGGGCAGCTGAGCGCTGACGACGTCCATGCTGAAGGCCGGCCCGTCTGGAGTGTAGGCCGCCAAAGAGAATTTGCGCCGGTATTCCATTGCTAGGCATCCGGGGGTTATCGGGCGCGGGCTGGCCCGTTACGAAAATCTGTCCTGGCAGACGGTTTCCTTGAGGCTCTTGCGGGTCTTGGCGCCCGGATCCACAGCCGGGTAGCCCAACGGCATCAGCTCGATCACGCGAGCCGAGTCGGGCACGCCCAGCGCCTTACGGCACTGGTCCTGCTTGAAGTGCCCGATCCAGCAGGTGCCCAGCCCCTCCGCCGTGGCCGCCAGCGCGACGTGTTCGAGTACGATCGCACAGTCCACCGGATCGGTCGGCACGTCGCAGTACATGGTCTGCTGGGGCGTCAGTCCCACCGCGGCGATGACTACAGGAGCCTGGCCGACAAAGGGCTGCTCGGCCGCCTGGGCGAGGGCCTGCTGAACTTCGGCGTCGCGAACCACGATGAGCTTCCATTCCTGCCGGTTGCTCGCCGACGGCGCCAAGCGGGCAGCCTCGAGGATCCGATCCAGCTTGTCCTTTTCCACTTCCTTGTCAAGGAAAGCGCGCACGCTGTAGCGCTTCCTGATTGCCTCATATAGGTCCATGTCTCACCGCTCGGTTTGGCAGCTTCCTTGTTAACGCGCCCGGCTCGGGGCGGGAGTCGCCCGCGTCGCTGCCGCCGTGCCTTCAAAGATCGCACAGCGGCGCTCGCCAAGGCGACCGACCCGCCCGCTCCAGGATAATTCCACGCCCACGCCGCAGTCACCGCTGCCGACGACTAGCCCTCATCGGGCTCAGACTCGTGGCAAATGCCTTGCTCCAACTTGTCCGCCATGCACAGCTCAGCGCCGTAGCATGCGCCGACGGCTGCGATGAAGGCCACGATCGAGCCGACCCAGTTGAAGATGCCGACCAGCACCTCTGCCCAGCCACTCTCCAGCCAGGGCAGAAAGAACAGCGCGACCAAGACCAGCAGCAACCCAGCCACTCCCACCAGGTAGCACCCCCTACGCTTTACCAGGTCGAAGTGTGCCAGCAGGTAAAGATAGAACACCAGCAGAATCACCGTTACCAGTTGTCCAAGATTGATGGCCATGCGTTCTCCTTCCCTAGTTTCTCAGCCCTGTCGTGCGATATGCTTTGAGCGCGAGCCCACCGGCGCGACACTCGACGTGCTATGCGGCAAGCTTACATCAGCCAGGCCCGGTGAGCAAGCACCCAAGCCAATCCCGCGCGGCAGCGCGGCAATCGCCAGTCTGTCATCGCACGAGGCCTTCTCGTGATTATAGCCCCGCTATACCGGCGGCGGCGGAGGAACGTCTTCGACGACCTGTCCGGCCCGGGCCTGGCGGGAGGCCTGCTCGACGACGTCGTCGATGGACCCGGCGTACATGAACGCCGACTCGGCCAGGTGGTCCCACTTGCCGTCGCAGATTTCCTTGAACGATCGGATCGTCTCAGCCAGCGGCGTGAAATTGCCGCTCTTTCCGGTGACCGGCTCAGCCACGAAGAAAGGCTGCGACAAGAACCGCTCGATTCTCCTGGCGCGGGCGACGATCCGCTGATCGGCGTCGGAGAGCTCCTCGACGCCCAGTATCGCGATGATGTCCTGCAGATCGCGATATCGCTGGAGAATCTGCTGCACGCGGCGGGCCACATCGTAGTGCTCCTGGCCGACGTATTGCGGATCGAGAATGCGCGACGAGCTGGTCAGCGGGTCGATGGCCGGGTAGATGCCCTTCTCGACAATCGATCGCTCCAGAACGACAAACGCGTCCAGGTGCGTCACAGCCGCCGCGGGCGCCGGGTCGGTCATGTCGTCAGCCGGCACGTAGACCGCCTGCACCGACGTAATCGCGCCGCGCCGTGTGGAAGTGATGCGCTCCTGGAGCTCGCCCATCTCCGTGGCCAGCGTGGGCTGGTACCCCGCCGCTGAGGGCATCCGGCCCAGCAGGGCCGAGACCTCGCTGCCGGCCTGGGAGAACCGGAAAATATTGTCGATGAACAGGAGCGTATCGGCGCTGCCGCTGTCGCGGAAGTATTCCGCCAGCGTCAGTGCCGCCAGCGCCGCCCGCAGGCGTGCGCCGGGCGGTTCGTTCATCTGCCCGAGCACCATGGCGGTGCGCTCGATGAGCTTGTGCCCGGTCGAGCCGATTTGGGCCTGCTGCATCTCCAGCCACATGTCGTTGCCTTCGCGCGTGCGCTCGCCGACGCCCGCAAAGACACTGTATCCGCCGTGCTCGGAGGCAATGCGGGCGATGAGTTCCTGGATGATCACCGTCTTGCCAAGCCCCGCTCCGCCGAACAGGCCCGTCTTGCCGCCACGGACAAACGGGGCCAGCAGATCGATAACCTTGATGCCCGTCTCGAACAGTTCGCTCTTGGGCGTCAACGCCTCGAACGGCGGCGGCGAGGCGTGGATGCCACGATGCTCGTCGGCCGCTATTTCGCCCCCGCCGTCGACCGGCTCGCCCAGAAGGTTGATGACGCGGCCGAGCACCGCCTGGCCGACCGGCACCTTCACCGGGCCGCCGGTATCCAGGACATCCATGCCCCGCACGAGCCCCTCGGTGCTGCCGAGCGCCACGCAACGAACCCTCGCGCCGCCGAGATGCTGCTGGACCTCGCCGGTAAGATGAACCTCCACGCCGCCCGCAGCGTTATCGACGCGCAACGCGTTGTGGATCGGCGGAAGCTGCTCCTCGGCGAACTGGGCGTCGAAGGTCGATCCTATTACCTGTACGATTTTGCCTGTCGCGGCCATATCTCGCTCTGTTCGTAAGCTCGCAGCTACTTGACGCCCTCTCGTCCGCCCACGATCTCAGCCAGTTCCGTGGTGATCTGCGACTGCCGCTGGCGATTGTAGCGGACGGTGAGCTTGTGAATCATTTCCTCGGCATTATCGCTGGCCAGGCGCATTGCCCGCATACGCATGATTTCCTCGGCCGCTGCGGCGTCGGTGAAGCACTGGTAGAGTTTCAGCCGAAGCATCTGGGGAAGCAGGCGGTCGAGCAATTGGCGCGTGGAGGGAATGATTTCGTACGGAATAGGCTCCCGCCCAACCGGCCGGAACCGCGACGGCGGCGCTAACTGCGACAGCGGCAGAATCAGCGCCACGGCCGGCTTCTGCACGCCCGAAGAAACGAACTGCATGTACGCCACCTCCAGCCCGCTGATCTTGCCGGCCAGGAACTGACCGGCCAATTCGTCGGCCAGCGCCGCGATGGCTGGGTATTCGGGCGGATGGGGAAGATCGGCGTAATGACGATCGATCCGCAGACCCTTGGCCCGCAGTTGTCGCGTGCCGCGCTTGCCCACGGCATGGACGAGCACCTCGTATCCCGCTTCGGAAAGCTGTCCGGCCCGCTCGGCTGCGATCCGCGCGAGGGCATCGTTGTAGGCCCCGCACAGCCCGCGATGGCTGGTAATCGCCAACAGCACGTCCGCCTTGCAGCCGGAGTCGGGCTCGGCAAGCAGCGGGTGGGCCAGTGGCTCGCCGTTGCTGCGATGTACCAGGTCGCCGACCAGCTCAGCCAACCGGCGTATATAGGGCCTGGCCGAGGCTACGTGTTCGTGGGCGCGTTTGAAACGCACCGTGGCCACCTTCTCCATGCTGCCCGTGACGGCATGAATGCTCCGGATGGACCTGGCGTGTTTCAGGGTTTTGCGTGCCTTGGCCATTTCGTTCCGCTGTGCCTGCCGGGTGAGGGGGTCTCGACGTCCCCTGTGTCACGCTCGGCCTCTAAATATCGTAGCCCTCTTCGGGATCTTCTTGCATTTCTTCCATTTCTTCCATCTGCATCGCAGCCTGGACCGAAGGCGGCACCGGACCGATGGGGGCTTGTCCCTTGGCCGCACGGGCGGCGGCAGCGGCCTGCTTGCGCCGCTGCTTGCGCTGCTCTTCATATGGGCCGTGCCTGTATTCGTTGGCGATGAACCGCAGCCGCTTGACGCGGGCATCGTCAAGCGTCTTCTCGCCGTCGAGCTCAGCGTAGAAATCCGCGTAGGATTCCTTCACGTAGGCCGGCAGTCCTTGCTCGAAGTGGGCCACTTCCTCCAGCGGCAGGTCATCCAGCAGGCCTTGCGTGGCGGCGAAAATCGCGATGACCTGGTCGGTTATCGCCCGCGGCTGATACTGGCCCTGCGTGAGCAGACGCACCATTCGCTCGCCGCGTTCGAGTCGGCGCTGCGTGGCCGCGTCCAGCTCCACGCCCAGTTGCGCGAACGTCTCCAGTTCGCGATATGCCGCCAGGTCCAGTCGCAGGCCCCCAGCCACGGCCTTGACGGCCTGCGGGGCGGCCTTGTACCCAACCCGGCTGACGGATATACCCACGTTGACGGCTGGGCGGATTCCCGCGAAGAACAGGCTCGGCTCGAGGTATATCTGCCCGTCGGTGATCGAAATCAGATTCGTCGGGATGTAGGCAGAGACCTCACCTTCCTGCGTTTCGCAGATCGGCAAGGCGGTCATGGACCCGCCGCCCTGTTCGTCCGAGAGCTTGCACGCACGCTCGAGCAGGCGCGAGTGCAGGTAGAACACGTCGCCCGGGTAGGCCTCGCGCCCGGGCGGACGGCGCAGCAGCAGCGATATCTGCCGGTACGCAGCCGCCTGCTTGGTCAGATCGTCATAGACCACCAACGTCGGCTGGCGGCTCTCGTACATGAAGTGCTCGGCGATGCTGCACCCGCTGTAGGGAGCAATGTACTGTAGCGGGGCCGGGTCGCAGCTGGAGGCTGAGACGATTGTGGTGTAGTCCATCGCGCCGTGGGCCCGCAGCGTCTCGACGACGTCGGCGACGGTGGAATCCTTCTGGCCGATCGCGACGTAGACGCACGCCACGCCCCGGTCGGCCTGGTTGATTATGGCGTCGATCGCCAGGGCGGTCTTGCCGGTCTTCCGGTCGCCGATGATCAGTTCCCGCTGGCCGCGCCCGATGGGCATCATGGCGTCGATTGCCTTGACGCCCGTGTAGAGCGGCTCGGTTACCGGCTGGCGCTGGGCGATTCCCGGCGCGGCGAAGTCCACCGGGCGAGTCTTGTCGGCATGGATCGCCCCCGCGCCGTCGATCGGTCGGCCGAGCGGATCGACCACCCGCCCAAGCATCTGCTCGCCGACGGGCACCGCCAACAGACGCCCGGTGCCGCGGACGCCTTGGCCTTCGCGAATGTCCCGGTAGTCCCCGTAGATCACAGCACCGACGGAGCTTTCTTCCAGGTTGAAAACCTGTCCCATCGCCCCGTTGTCGAATTCGAGCATCTCGCCGGCCATGGCGGCTGAGAGCCCGAATATCTGCGCTATCCCGTCGCCGACTTCCAGCACCCGCCCCACCTGCGCCCGGTCCATCTGGCGCCGGTAGTGGACGATCTCTTCTCTCAGGACGCTGGCGATCTCGTCGGCTTTGAAGTTCATGGTCGCTCCGGACCTCCGCCGGTGTCGCGGTCTGGCGCCTGGCTGGGGCCGTCCTGGCCGAAGCGTTCCTCGATGCGATCGGTCATCGCCTTGCGCAGCCGCTTCAAGTCCGTGGCCACCGAGGCATCGAAGAGGCGATCTCCCACGCGCACGCACATCCCGCCCAACAGGGCCGGATCGACTTTCGTCGTCAGCACGGGCTGGGCCTCTATGGCCTGGGCGACCGCGTCAGCCACTCGCTGCCGCTGCTTGTCGTCCAACGCCGACGCCGTGGTCACCGTGACCTCGACCTTGCCCTGTCGCGCATTGAGCTTGCGACGGTACCGCTGCGAAATCGCCCACAGCAAACCAACTCGGCCCCGGCGGGCCAGCGCGTCCAACACCGCTTCCAACGGCTCACAGACGCGCCCGGCAAAGACACGCTCGATCAGCCGGCACCTTTGGTCCGCACTCAGCAGCGCCCCGGCCAGCAGATCCGCAGCCCCGTCGAGCTCATCCAGCAGGCCCACCAGCTGCGCCAGTTCCTCAGCCACCATCTCGGCCTGAGCGTCGTCCGGCAACGCGCCCAGCAGCGCCTCGGCGTAGACGTCCGCCAACGACACAGCCGTCGGGTCCATCACACTCGCCGGACGCTTAGCCGTTTGGGCCATTGTCCGCTACCTCTAGTACTCTGTCCCAGGAATCCTGACGGGTTCTGACTTGCGGCGATAACGTGTCTGCGGCGTCAGAAAAACTCGGAATATCCAGCGAATATGCCATCGTTTTCCTTCCTTTCAGCCGCATCACCGGCGCGGCGTCATAACCCACCTTTATTCCCGGGACAGAGTACCTGCCCGATCCTGCAGCTGTGCCAGCGACTCATCGACCAGACGACGGTAGTCTTCGCCGGCCAGTTCCTTCTGGACAATCCGCCCCGCCACGTCGGCGGCGAGGTCGGCGGCCGTTTCGTAAAGCTCGCGCATGGCAGCCTGCCGGGCCTCTTCCAGATCCTGGGTGGCCTTGTCGGCGAACGCCTTAGCCTCGGCGCGAGCCTCGGCGAGAAGTTCCTGCCTGGCGACGGCGGCTTCCTTTCGCCCATCTTCGAGGATCTTCCGGGCGTCGGCCTCGGCACGGGCCAAGCGGGCGCGGTAGTGGTCCAGCAGCTCCTGCGCCTCGTGGTGCCGCTTTCTTGCGTTCGCGATCGTGTTGGCGATTGCCGATTCGCGATGCTGAAGTTGGCGAATCAGGGGCCGCCATGCCCACCGGCCGAGAATCGCCAGCAGCAGCAAGAAGATAACTATCGTCGCAAGCGCGTGGCCGAGATTGCCTATCTCGAACGTCCCCGCCATGGCCGGCGATGCGGCGCACAGAAGCACGCCGACGCACACGACGACGCACAGCCGCGTCGCGGCAACCGTCCGTATGGGGCCATTGGAGTCCAAGGCTCAACCTCCCCGGCGCAGCGGTGCGCTTTCTAGATGAAAAGTACGCCGAGCAGGCAGACCACGATGGCGAAGAGCATCCCGCCCTCGACCATCGCCGCGGTGATGATCATCGGGGCGAACATGGCCCCGGCGGCCTCGGGCTGACGAGCGATCGCCTCGATGCACTGGCCGCCGATGCGGGCAATGCCAAGTCCGCCGCCGACCGCGCACAGCCCAGCGCCGAGGCACGCACCGATGATGGCGATAGCCTTGGCGGCAGGAAATCCGTTGCCCTGCTCCTCGGCCGCTTGGTTGGTGGTCTCATCCTGCGCCAATGCCGGTGCACACAACAGCGCCGTCGCCAACAGAATCCATAATAGAGTGCCTCTGATCGACATCGCTCTCTCCATATCCGGACAACCTCGTAGCTGCAACTTGCGCGGAAGCTGTGAATGTTACCACAAGCTCCCGTCGGTCGAAACCGTCTACCGAACCGGAAGAAAACGCCGCCCAGCCGGTTTTCAGTGCGAAGTCTCGGCGTACAAGCCCAGGAACATCGCCGAAAGGAACGTAAATATGTAAGCCTGGAGACCC
>Ga0180433_10009821_pt1 | contig 11643 bp, 8 predicted proteins | sample SS_ome_8_FD_132980 | JGI IMG/M metagenome (GOLD analysis project Ga0180433, IMG submission 132980) | Hypersaline lake sediment archaeal communities from the Salton Sea, California, USA - SS_1_D_1 metaG | ecosystem: Environmental > Aquatic > Non-marine Saline and Alkaline > Hypersaline > Sediment... | reverse complement strand
TGGCATACATTTTGAAGACCAGCCCCATCTGTTTCAGGTTGTTGGCGCACGACGCGCGCCGTGCCGCTTCACGTGCCCTCGCGAGCGCCGGCAAGAGTATCGCCGCCAGTATGCCGATGATCGCTATGACCACCAGCAACTCGATCAACGTAAAACCTCTCTTGCGTTTCATGATATTCGTCCTCCATAGTTCCGTTCAGTCTGCGGCGTGCCAACCGCATTGCCTCCGACGTGCCGGAGTCATACCGATTTCGGTACTCAGCGTCACCCCCTCTCTTGCTCGAGCACAGCCCGCGTTTCTCGCTGACAACCTACTTCACAAAGAGCCACATGAAGTTGTAAACGGACATGTCCGCCTGCGGCCGGTTCTTCAGTACTCCATGGCGCTCCCCACGATCCTCCAGGTACCGTCTTCCTTCTTCAGGTCATAAGCAATGCTGAACTCGTTGCCCATGATATCGTAGCCGACAGGCCCGGCGGTCGCCGTGTCGCCGTCAACGGTGATCTTCATGTCTTCACTGGTAACCTCGAGGTCTTCCATGTAGCCCATGTCAATCGCCTCGGCGAGAAAATCACGCACTTCGGCCTTCCCTTCGCCGTTCTCTCCCTTGTAATCGTCGGAGTAGAGGGCCATCATCTTGTCCAGGTCTTGCGCCGCGATAGCCGCAAACATCGTGTCCATCGTGGCGGCTATCATTTCTTCGTCGCTCGGCCCCGTCGCGAATATGGCACACCCACCGGTCACCGCTACAAGCGCCACGATCGTCACAGCTGCCGTAATTCTTGATCTGATCACCTAACAATCCCTCCTTTTTGCGCTCCACAATCCCCTCATATAGCTCCCCTATTTTCGAGTGGAGTCTCAGTCTCTGAGAAAATGGGTACAGTGCCAGTCCCCATTTTCTTAGACTAATAGTTCGCCGCGGCGGATGCCAAGCTCGCAATGGGCCTCCCCCTTCCAGCGTTTGTTCAGAGGCCGAGTCACCAGCCCAGACGAGTTTGAGCGGCTGCTCACTCGCCCCTCTAGACTGTAGGACGTAGTGCCGGATTTGTCAAGCTGCCCGAAAAGCCACAGACCGGCGGGCGGTATCTTTTGAGGTTGCGCTTATAAATGAGTGCCGACAAGTAGTTTGTCTCCTAACGAAGTGCGGTACACGCACCCGCGATAGAAAACCTCGTTCGCGCTGTTTGACTGAGCGCTCACACATCTGCTAAATTTGAGGAGAACAGATAAGGAGGCCGAAAGGAGAGGTGCAGACATGAAACCGATGACGAGACGATCCTTCATCAAGACCACGGCGGCAGGTGCCGGCGCCGCCGCAACAGTGCTGATCGGCACGTCGAAAACTTCCTGGGCGGGCGCGAACGATCGGGTCCGCGTGGCCGTGATGGGCATACACGGCCGCGGGAGGAGCCACCTGGGCGGGTACGCGATGCTGCCCAACGTGGAAGTGGTCACGCTGTGCGATGTGGACTCGCGGCTGTTTGATTCCCGGGTCAACGATTTCTTCACCAGACGGGGCAAACCCGAACCCAAGGTAGAGCAGGACGTCCGCAAGGTGTTGGATGACAAAGACATCGACGTGTTGTCCATCGCCACGCCGAACCACTGGCATTCGCTGGCGACCATCTGGGCGTGCCAGGCCGGCAAGGATGTGTATGTCGAGAAACCGATGACACACAACATTTATGAAGGCCGTAAGGTGGTCGAGGCCGCCGAGAAGTACAAACGCATCGTGCAGCATGGTACCCAGCTTCGGAGCAACCCCGGCTTTCAGGAAGGCATCCGCGAGCTGAAGGACGGCCTTATCGGCGACGATGTGTATATGGCGCGCTGTGTTTGTTACAAGTGGCGTCCGGACATCGGCAAGGGCCATCCGGGCGAAGCGCCGCAAGGGTTGGATTGGAATCTGTGGCAGGGTCCCGCGCAGGAACAGCCGTTCATGGTGAACGACAAGGGCGAAGGGATATACGTCCACTATTACTGGCACTGGGTGTGGGATTACGGCAACGGCGACATCGGCAACCAGGGCGTTCACCAGCTCGATGCCGCGCGCTGGGGCCTCGCCGTGGACGTGCCCTACCGCGTTACCTCAATGGGCGGGATGTTCCTGTGGGACGACGCCAAGGAAATCTACAACGTCTCGTCGTCCTCCTTCATGTTCAAGGGCGAAGACGGGAAAGACAAGATGATGACGCTCGAGGTGCGTCCATGGTGCACGAACGACGAGGCGGGCGGCACATCCTTCGGCGTCATCTTCTACGGCTCCGAAGGGTACATGACGTTCCCGAACTACGGTGGGTATCGCGCATACAGGGGCAAGGACGGCGAACTGGTCAAGCAAGCCGACGACGGGGACGACCTCAACCACTATCGGAATTTCATCGAGTGTGTCCGCAGCCGAGACGCGAGCGAAGTCAACGCGCCGCCCATCCACGGGCACTACTCCTCGGCCCTCTCCCACTATGCGCTCACCGCCGCCCGTGTGAACCGCGTGCTCGAGATCGACACCGAAACGGAGATGGCCAAGAACGACGACGAAGCCAACCGGATGCTGACGCGCGAGTACCGCGCGCCGTTCGTCGTACCCGAGGTCGTTTAGTCTCCAAGAAAACCCGAGGGGAATTCACAAGCGCGTTCGGTGCATGCCCAGCGGTAACCGGAGTGCGCGCCTGATGCTCTCGGCTTTCCCGGCAAACGGTGCAGTCGTCTCACAGACCTGCTGCAGCGGTACGGGGAGCAAGAACAAAGAACACCTTCCATGGGACTTCTTTACAGGGCAAGTACCGCTCTCTCCATTTATGCCTCTGAGGAGGCATATGCTAGCTGTCCGCCTGAGAAGCGGGTGCTCAGCGTGCTGGCGTGTACGTGCCTCGCTTCCTTGCGTCCGCGATGTTGGGTGCAAGCGGCTTGACGCGTTGTTTTCAGGTGTGATTAAATCGTGGAGGGAAGAGGGGGCGGGACGTCTTTTTGAAGGAGACAACCGATGCAGCTGGGATTTGTCAGTGGTATCAAGGAAGACAGCTTCCGAATTGCCAACGAGATAGGCTTTGACGGTGTCGAGATCGCGGTCGGGAAATGGGCGGGTCGAGACGGTGAACCTACCTCTGAAAACGCTCAGCGGACAAAAGAACTGATCGGAAAGTACGGATTGAAAGCGCTGACAGTCCAATGGGCCGAGGTGCATTACGAGCTGGAGAATTCGGTCGACCGACTGAAGCAGCTGGTGGTGTTCGCCAATGGCGTTGAAACGAACATGATTACCACGAACCTGTGGGTACCGCCCGACATGGCGATCAGTGACAGGTTCAACTACTTCAAGAAGATATGGATTGAGCTGGCCAAAATAGCCGAAGATGCCGGCATGAAGATCGCTATAGAAAACTGTCCGCACGGAGTGAAAAACCTTGCATCGTGTCCCGCCACGTTCCGGCGGATGTTTGAACTGGTGTCGTCGAACGCGCTCGGGCTCCAGTATGATCCGTCGCATTTCGTGTTCCAATTCATGGACTACCTGGCGCCGATACGTGAGTTCGGGCCGCGGATCTACTCGTTTCACGCCAAAGATACGCAGATCCTGTACGATCGGCTTAACGATGTCGGTGTGTACGGCGACCAGTACGGCCAGGATGGCTGGTGGCGTTTCCGAGTGCCCGGATACGGCGACATTGATTGGAGGAAAATCTTCATTGCCTTGTCCGATATCGGCTATGCCGGCGATGTGATTATCGAACACGAAGATCCGGTGTTGTGTGGTGAGGACGGCCTGAGGCGAGGCTACCGGTTCCTGCAGGACTACATCTTCTGATTCGACACGATACAACAAACAGCCGTCGAGGCCGGCGGACATCCTTGTTCGCAGCTTGGGCAAACCTGTAACCGTTTCTAGCCGGGAGATAGAATGAACTTCCTGCCAGCGTCCCAGTTAATGCAAAAGGCGGCACAGGAGGGGTACGCAGTACCATCGTTCTGCATCTGGAACGCGGAGACCGCCGAGACCGTCTTGCGCGTGGCGAGCGATTGCCGGGCGCCCGTGCTCCTGATGATCGGTCCGGGCGAGTTCGGTCTCCTTTCACCGGCGCAGATGGCTGCCGTGGCACGCACGGTTGCCGCCGGCTACGACGTACCCGCTGGGCTGCATCTCGATCACGGGGACTCGTTATCGCTTGTTGAAGAGTGTCTCGCGGCGGGCTACACCTCGGTCATGCTGGACTTCTCGACGAAACCGTTTACCGAAAACGCTGCCGCGCTCCGGCGTGTGGTCGAGCTGGCACGACCGAAGGGCGCGAGCGTTGAGGGCGAAATTGGTGCCGTGGGAGAGATCGATGAAGTTACCGGTGAGGGAAGTTCGTTCTCCTCCCTGACGGATCCGGAGGAAGCACGAGCATACGTGCGTGAGACCGGCGTGGATATGCTCGCTGTGGCGATCGGTAATGCCCACGGCAACTATCCTACCCGGCCGCACCTTGATTTCGAGTTGCTTGCGACGCTGCACGAAGCCGTTGATGTTCCGCTCGTACTTCACGGCGGGTCAGGAACGCCGGAAGAAGATTTGCACAAGGCCATTAGCCTGGGCATAGCCAAGGTCAACGTAGCCAGCGAGCTCGTCCGCGTGGTGCGCGAGACGCTTCTTGCACGATGGGGAGCGGCCGAGATGCTCTGGACGCCGCAGGCGCTCATCGCCGCCATTGACGCGATGGCAGCGGTGGTGGAGAAATGGATTCGCCGCACCGGTGCAGCAGGCAAGGCCTGATGCCGGTTGGCCACGCCCAGCACTACGATTTCGGCGATACATGAGACTGGTTTTGTTCTCGGCGATGACGACGACTTATGACCAGGCCGGATGATTGGAGGCGGAGATGGTTGAACTGACGCGCAGAGCGTTCATTGGCTCCGCAGTTGGAGCGACCGCGATGGCGTCCGTTGGATGCGCGAGCCTTTCAAACGAGGCGGCAGTTGCCGTCCCAGAAGGCAGGCCCTTGCCAAAACCCTCGCCACAGCAGTTCGAATGGCAGGATATGGAGCTGGGCATGTTCTTCCATTTCGACATTCCCGTTTACAAACCCGGCTGGAACTGGCGTTCATGGGAAGGATTGCCCTCGCCGGATATGTATAACCCCTCCAAATTGGACACCGATCAATGGATGGAGGCTGCAAAGGCTTTTGGGGCCAAGTACGCCGTTTTCGTGGCCAAACATTGCAGCGGTTTCTGCCAGTGGCAAACGGATGTGTACCCGTATGGCGTCAAACAGTCCTCATGGCGTAACGGCAAAGGCGACGTTGTCCGCGATTTTGTTGAGGCGTGCCACAAGTACGGGATCAAACCTGGCATCTACGCTTCCGTGACTGCTAACGCCTTTCTCGAGGTGGACAATCCCGGCCTGGTCAACCGTGGCCAGGCGGCCGACCCGGAGAAGCAAGCGCGATATGCCAGGGTGTGCGAGCAGATGCTCACGGAGCTGTGGAGTCGATACGGCGACCTGTTCGAGATCTGGTTTGACGGCGGCGCCTTGCCGGTCGAAAAAGGTGGCCCGGACATGGTTCCGCTCCTTGAGAAGTACCAACCTGACGCCATCGTCTTCCAGGGCCCGGCCGCTTCCATACGCTGGGTGGGAAACGAAAGAGGCCGCGCGCCCTATCCTTGCTGGGCGACGGTTCCTGACAAAGCGGACTACTATGGTCCGGGCGATCCCGAGGGCGCACGCTGGTTGCCCGCCGAGTGCGACGTCCCTGTCCGTGACCATGACTGGTTCTGGGAACCGAATCGAGAGGATCGGCTCTATTCTCTGGACGATCTCATGGACATGTACTACAAATCCGTCGGTCGCAACGGTAACTTGCTGTTGAACGCGAACCCCGCCCCTGACGGACTGGTTCCAGAACCTGATTTCCGGCGGTATGTTGAATTTGGCGCGGAGATTCGGCGCAGGTTTGAGAAACCTGTTGCTGCGACAAGGGGCGAGAGCGAGGTTGTCGAGCTGCGCTTGAGTCCTCCTCAGAAGATTGACCACGTTGTCATTATGGAAGAGATTGCCCACGGCGAGCGGATACGGCACTATGAGGTCGAGGGACTCGGACCGGGCAACAAATGGGCGAAGCTGTGCAGCGGCATCTCGGTAGGGCATAAACGGATCCAGCACTTCGACCCTATCGAGGTCAGCATGGTGCGTTTACGCATTACGGAGTGCGTCGCTCGTCCCTTGATCCGCAACCTCGCCGTCTATAGTGTGGGGTCGGTCGCTGAAGGAACCTGAATTGTATCGGAGAACGGGTTCCCATCATACTCACGTGGCACACGTGGTCTCCACTGGCAGGGCAGCCGACACCAAGCGTACAGCGGTGCCGAGGAGCGCGTGCATGAGAAAGTGGCTTGTTTGTCTTATAGAATCGGCGCTTGTGCTTGCGATAGTAACGTGTACCGAGGCGGTCGCGGCTCCGTCTTTTCCCGGCAGAGAGCCGGGTAAAGCGCGAGCTGCGTGCGCCGTCAATGAGCTGACATTGGGCAACGACGTCATCCGGGTGAAGTGGCAGATCTCCGCTGGCGGCTTGGTGCTTGATTCAGTGACGGACCTCATCCGGGGCGAGTCGATCAGCGTTGATCGGGCCGCTTTTGAGGTCTTGCTCGCGGACGGAATGCCCGTCTCTTCTAAGGAAATGACGGTTGCAGGTTCTCCCCGAATCGAAGTCCTCATGCCCGACCAACATGCAGGGGTCTACTCAAACCGACTTGAGGGAAAAGCGATTGCGGTCGATCTGGCACACAAAGAGAGCGGGCTACGCGCGGAATGGCGTGGAATGCTGCGCGATGGCTCGAACTACATTCGGCACGAGGTCACCTTGAGGGCGAGCAAGCGCGTCAGGGTGAACGAGATAGTGCTGCTCGAGCTACCGCTGGACGAAGCACACGTTGCGGGGGACGTGCAGGGCTCGCCTGCAGTCTCTGCCGGTATGTTCTTCGCTTTCGAGCATCCTCTCTCGGACAACACCGTTAAAGAGAACCTCGTGCGATGTAGTTACCGTCGCAACGGTACGCTTCACCCGGATGCGTCGTTTCGGTACTCAGCAGTCGTCGGTGTCGTGCCAGACAACCAGTTGCGGCGTGGTTTCTTCCACTATCTCGAACGGGAACGAGCCTACCCGTACCGACCGTTCCTGCATTACAACAGCTGGTACCACCTGAACATAGGCCGGCCGGACAACCGTATGACGGAGCAGGAGGCGGTCGCCGCCGTCTCGGCAATTGGCAATGAACTGGTGGCCAAGCGAAATGTTGAGATGGACTCGTTCGTTTTGGATGACGGCTGGGACGATTTCAACTCACTCTGGGACTTTCATGACGGTTTTCCAAGAGGTTTCGCTGAAGTTGCACGGGAAGCCAGGCAGTTCAACGCGGCTATCGGCGTCTGGATGTCCCCATGGGGAGGCTATGGCCGGCCGAAGGAACTGCGAATGGAGTACGGCAAGAAGCACGGCTTTGAGACCAACGAGAACGGGTTCTCGATGGCGGGTCCACGGTACTTCGCCGCGTTCCGCGACACATGCCTGCGGATGATTCGGGACTATGGGGCCAACTACTTCAAGTTCGATGGTATGGGCGGCGGGACGTACGCGTCAGGAGCGGGCGAAGCGTTGGGGGACGATATCGCCGCGATTCTGAAATTGATCGATATACTGCGCGAGGAGAAGCAGGACCTGTTTGTCAACGCCACCACGGGGACATGGCCGTCGCCGTTCTGGTTGCGTTATGCCGATTCCGTGTGGCGTCAAGGCGGTGATACCGGCTTTGCCGGTGTGGGGAACGAGCGGGAGAGGTGGATCACGTACCGGGACAAGTTCGTGTACGACCGCATCGTGAAAAGAGCGCCGCTGTTCCCGGTGAGCTCGCTGATGATCCACGGTCTGGTGATTGGAGAACGAGCCCAGCCGAAAGCAATGCCTTTAGATGAGACGTCGGTCAGGCACGAGATAAGAACGATGTTCGGCTCCGGCGCAGGACTTCAGGAACTCTACATTTCGCCGCATCTGCTGACGCAGCAGATGTGGGATGATATTGCCGAAGCCGCCACATGGGCCAGACAGAACGCGGACATGCTCGTGGATACGCATTGGATTGGCGGCAACCCCGGCGAACTCGAGGTGTATGGCTGGGCGGCATGGACGCCACGTGCGGGAACTATTGCGCTGCGCAATCCGGACGCTGAGAGTCACGAGTTCTCACTCGATCTAGCCCAGGCTTTTAAGCTGCCGGCAGGTGCGTCCGCTGGCTATATGCTGCAAAGCCCTTACAACGATCAACGGATTCAGACAGTGACGGTCAAAGCGGATCAACCTCACCTGTTCCGTCTTGAAGGCTTCGAGGTGCTGGTTTTTAACGCGCTTCCGATGGGCCGGGAATAACGGGTACCGCTCCGGCGAGAGCGCGCTCGAGCCAGGGACAATAGAACGCGGATGACACGGATTGCACGGATTCGCGCGGATTAACCCGGAATTTCTGTCCCGCTCTTTATTTCGTGAAAGTCGCGGGTGATGCTTAAGAGCAAGGTCGCACCAGGTATATGTATTCTCGTAATCGGGCTGAACTCGATCACTGCCGTGCCGACGAAAGAGGCCAAACTCTGGGAGCCGGTCGAGTGGGAGTTTGAGAACCCGGGCTGGACAGGCAACCCGTTCGACCTTGTCGCAACGGCTGCGTTCACACACGAAGACACCGGCGAGAGGATAGAGAGCGAGCTTTTCTACGAAGCTGGCGATACATGGAAGCTGCGGTTCACCGGCACGCGCACGGGCCGGTGGCGTTTCTCAACCGAGAGCAAAGTCCCGCAGATCGACGGCCTCCAGGGGAGTGTTATCGTCCTCCCGAATCCCGGCGTGCCGGGGTTCATCACCAATTTCGGCAGCAAGTGGGGCAGGCTCGGCACCGACGAAGTCTTCTCACCTCAATACGTGATGTACAGATCGCCGGACACGTTCTACAACAAGCCTGACCTGATCGACGCCGACATTCAGGAGTTTCTGATCAAGCACGGGTTCAACGGGTTCCATATCTGGATTGCGTGCCGATGGTTCGACATCAACAAGACCCGCTCGGACGAGATTACCGCGCGCGATCCGAATCCCGACCGGCGTACGTTCGAGGCGATAGAGCTCCTGCTAGGGAAGGTCCACGCCGCGGGCGGTGTGGTGCACATCTGGGCCTGGGGCGATGAGCAACGACGGACGACGCCCGCGAAATGGGGTCTCAACGGCACGGTGGACCGACGGCTGCAGCGGTACATCTGTGCACGCCTGGGCCCGCTGCCGGGCTGGTCGATGGGCTACGGGTGGGACCTCCAGGAGTGGGTCAAAGAAAATGACCTGCGAACCTGGCACGATTATATGCACAAGCACATGGGTTGGCCGCACTTTCTCGGTGGAAGGGCGCCGGATCTCGAGCAGATATACGACGGTCTCGACTATTCCTCATATCAGCAGCACAGGCCCGACTACGATACCTACGTGAAGGCGATCGAGCAATTCCCCGATAAGCCGACCTTTCTTGAGGACAGATTCCGCGTCCGTAAAGACGTCTATCCCGATAAAGACTACGATTTCGAGATGACCCGCCGTGGCCTGTGGCATTCGACAATGGCTGGCGGAGCGGCGAACATCTGGGGCAATCTGCTCGACCCACGCCCGGACGGAATGTCGCGCTTGTACCCGAACAGGAAGCAGATCCATACCTGGTCGCGATTCTGGAACGGCCGATTCAAGAAAGAAATGATGTGCGACAATAGTCTGACCAACGGCGTCTGCTTGAAGGTTCCCGCCGAACTGCTCGTGTTCTACAAAGAGGATACCGATTCTATCACGATGAATCTCGCCGAGCTTCCATCCGGAATCCGTGCGGTCGCGGTGGATACCAGGAAACCTTACGAGGAAATCGAGTTGACGGGAATGAATCCCGCACCTGGGCAGGTCTTCAACGCTCCGTACCGATCCGACTGGGCTGTGGCGATCGAGGCCGGCAGCATGTAAGCCTGAATGTGCGTCGTCCCCTATTTCCCCATCACCCCTTCATGTCCATCCGCAGCGCCGCATTCTGGCTCAGGAGCAGTTTCTGAAGCGCCGTGACGTCGAGCTGTCGTAGCGGCACGTTATCCTTTGCCGCCATCCCCGCCGCACACCCTGACGCATGGCCGATCGCCATCGCGGGCGCCATCGAACGCGCCGACTGGAACGGCCCTTGTTCACACGAGATACATCGTCCCGTCAACACGAGCCCCTCAACCTTCTTCGGCACCAGCGAACGGTACGGGATATCGAATCCGGGGTGGTCAAAGAAGAATCGTTTGCCGTGGTAGCTGGGCATGGGGTTCGAGCTGATGGCGATCACGTCAGGGAAACGCGTGCCCTTGATGGCGTCCTGTTCGGTAACGATGTATTCGCCGAGGATCCGGCGCGTTTCCCGCACGCCGACATTCGTCGCGCTCTGCATGAGATAGAGTGACTCGGTGCGGGGTTTCTTCCTCAACTTCTGGACCTGATCCCATAACCCCAGGCGCGTCTCGATCTCCGCTTCGGTCAGATCCTCGACGTCGAGCCCGTCGCCGTTGAAACCGGGACCCCACCGCACAACCCGGTCGCCGATGCGGATTCCGCCATAAGGACCTTTGACATCCGACGGCACGCCGCCGAGACGGTACATCAACGTCATGGCCATCCGGTCGCCCTCGCCGTACTTCACCGGCGCCATGAACGGTGCGCCGGCACGCGCCGCGATGTCACCGTCACCCGTCGCGTCAATGACGATATCCGCCGCGATAGCCTGCCGACCGGACTTAGACTCTACAATGACGCCCGTCACGCGCGCGCCATCGAGCATCGGCCCCACTATCCAACTATGCAGACGTAACGTCACGCCTTCCTTTTTTATCATGTTCAGGGCGGCCACCTTTGCGGCTTCGGGATCGTATCCGACGCAGTAGGGTATTTCGCCTTTCGTGACGTCGTGGAACGGTTTGGGATACGAGTCCGCATCCGCCACGCCGCCGAGCCGGACAATCTCGGCGATGTACTCAGCGGGGATTCCCTTGACGGTCTGCAGCTCCTCCGGAGGCCGCTGGTTGCGGAATCCGTTATAGCAGGTCATCAGCCCCGCGGTGCCGTTACCGCCAAGGAAGCCATACCGTTCAATCAGCAGCGTGCTGGCACCGCTCCGTGCCGCAGCCAACGCGGCGATGACGCCGCTCGGACCGCCGCCGCCGACAACCACCTGGTACCGCGCGACAATCGGTGTGTCTATCTGTTCAGGGTACGTCTTCGCGGACGACCGCTCGTTGGCCGAGGTACCTTTAGCTGTCCTGGACATCCCGGCAGCGACCGTGCCGGTGACGGTAGCACAGACGAACGCGCGACGACCCATACCTTTGTGTGAGTTGGCAGGGCCAGCAATCTTCTGGCCTTTGTTCATCTTTAGCATGATGTTCCCTCCGCGAGCATGTTCAATCTGGACATTCTCAGCCACCCTTCATTCTATCGTTGTGCGGTAGCATTCTACCGCGCACGGTCGCCTGGACACAAGGGTGCGGCCTACTGTGCGTGTCTTCGGCCGAGCGGGAGCTCGGCCCTCCCGCGGCGCTGACGCGTGCGGTGGGAAAGCGCTG
>Ga0180433_10009820_pt1 | contig 11644 bp, 11 predicted proteins | sample SS_ome_8_FD_132980 | JGI IMG/M metagenome (GOLD analysis project Ga0180433, IMG submission 132980) | Hypersaline lake sediment archaeal communities from the Salton Sea, California, USA - SS_1_D_1 metaG | ecosystem: Environmental > Aquatic > Non-marine Saline and Alkaline > Hypersaline >... | reverse complement strand
TTTCGAACTTGTAAACCAACTATGGTTTACTTCGTTCTCCAAGCTTCCCCTAGCTTCAAAATCTGACACTTGAGTGTGTCACTCTAAATTGAATCGACTATAACATGACGGCCTTACAGGCCTGAAGAAAAGTGTCACCCATGTGGGTTTCCGACCTGTGCCCGGGCACGAAAAAGAGCGGTGGGAAAAGTGCTTTTTATGCTCTGGGGTGGGAGGATTCGTATACCTCTTTTTTGAGCTTTGTCGATACTTGCGTATAAATCGTCGTTGTAGCCAAACAAGTATGACCCAAAAGTGTTTGGATCGTTTTTAGATCCATCCCATTTTCTAGCCAGTGCGTGGCAATCGTATGCCGAATCGTATGAGGCGTCACCTTGCCAGCCAACCCACTTTGCGTTAAATAACGATCAAATTTACGGTCAACAGAGCGCGTCGAGAGACGCGTGCCATTGCGATTGAGAAAGATCGCCTCAGAGTCGCGCTGAGCCATATGAAGCTCACCATCGACAAAACGTTTGGGATCCTCTAAATAACGAGAGATCCAATCGGCCGCCATCTGCGTGATAGGCACAACCCTTTGCTTATCACCCTTGCCCTGGATGTGCAGAAGGAGTTCTCTTTTTTCAAAGTCCTTGCGATCAAGTTGCACAAGCTCACTTACGCGCAAAGCAGAGCTATAGAGCAATTCCATGATTGTGCGATCCCGTAGTCCCAAATAACTGGTTAAATCGGGGGTGTCAAAAAAACGCAGAAGTTGCTCATAACTTAAAATTGAGGGCATCCGTTTTTCAAGCTTGGGACTCTCAATCAACTCAAGTGGGTTTTTGACAATCAGACCTTTTTTAAGACAAAAGGTGAAAAAAGAGCGGCAAGAGGAGATCTTTCGTACAATCGAACGCTTACTCTTATGCTTATCCGTAAGGTATGCCAGGTAGGCTCGTAAAATCTTGCGGGTAAAAAGCGAAAGAGGAAAAGAATCTTTTGCGCAAGAGGCAGGTTGTGCGCAAATAGGTAAGCTATACTCCTCGGGATCGAGAGCCAAATGGTGGCGCTCGATAAATTGCTTGAGGCAATTTAGATCAATCGCATAATTGCGAATCGTATGGTGCGAAGCACGCTTGATCATTTGTAAGTGATCTAAAAAGTCTGAGGCAGCGGATAACATCAATTTATATATACTGCCACACGGGGAATAGATCAAGTTTTTAGTTTGAAAAGGGGATCACCTTAAAGTCATCGGCAGCAATCACATTGGGGAAAATCTCGCCCGCTTCCTTTTCAAATTGGCTTAAATGCAAGTAGCGCGCCGAAAAGTGGGTTAAAACTAATTGCTTTGCCCCAGCCTCCTTGGCAATCGCTGCCGCCTGCTTGGCAGTGAGGTGATAGTGCTTTTTAGCTTGTACCTTATGCTCCTCTAGATAGGTGCTCTCGCACAACAGTAACTTGGCCCCACGTGCAGCCTTAACTGCGTTGTCGCAATAGCGTGTATCCAAGACCACCGAGATCACATCGCCCTCCTTGATCCAACTCACATCATCTAGCATCACCTGCTCGCCATCAATCAAGAGGCTACCCTCTTTTTCCAGTGTGCGCACAGCAGGGCCAAAGACCTTTTTTTCTTCCAATTTTTCGCGGTCAAACTTGCGTCTGTCCGACTCTTTAATGCGCCAGCCAATGTTATCAATGCCATGCTCCAAAAAGAAGGCCTCGATACAAAAATTGCCATCATCCTCGACAATGCCATCCTCGCGTACAGGATGTTCAATGACTCGAATGGTTTCATGGTAGCTCGTGCCATAGCGCAATCTATCGAAATACTTCTTTCCACTTGCAGGGTAGTAGCAGTGGATGGGGTGGGTGACCTTGTCGAGGTTGAGGCGCATGAGCATCGAGCCCAAGCCCAAACAGTGGTCACCATGAAAGTGGCTAATAAAAATGCGGGTGACTTGTGGGGGGGCAACGTTTGCAAAGATAAATTGACGCTGCGTGCCCTCGCCTGGATCAAACAAAAAGCCCTCATTATTCCATCTAAAAAGGTAGGCGCCATGGTTGCGCCTGCGCGTTGGCTGTTGGCTGGAGGTGCCAAGGATGACTAAATCGCGAGTGCTCATATTAAAAACTCAATTTTTGAGCGTAAATATATATAAAAGGGGCAATGATTTCGAGAGAAAATTAATTTTAATCCGCGCAGCAACAGCCATAGATGCAGAGGGGAATGAGCAGGGCAATGGCAGCGCCAAAGGTGATCAGGCCAGAGTACATCGAAACGGAGCTATTGACATCACCGGTTAGACCGACAAAAACCACCGAGAGGGCAAAGAGGATCCCAGAGACGATGAAGGTGATCTGCATCCATCGTTTGCCGCAGGTCGATTCGCCCTGCGGCGCAGCCGGTGCAGGATCAGCAGCCAGATCATGCAGCTCATTTGCTTGGTTGCGGGAGGATGATCTAAAACAACTAAACATAAGCCAATATCATAGAGAGTTTTAGGTTTATAAAGCAAAGACAACTTCGATTGCACTTGCCACAAGCGTCATAGTTTTTTGGTCGACAGTGTCAATCTTGTTAAGAAGTCTGGATTTATCCAAGGCTCGACACTGATGAACCATTATTTTTGCTGGTTTTCCGGCAATGGTTGTCTCAGCTTCTGTTGGATAGACTCGATTGACATTGCTTGTAATGGGAGCTACCATCACAATATTCGAAAATTCATTGCCAATATTGTTAGAGACTACTAGGCCGGGCCTTTTTTTTTGTGTTTCACCACCACGCACAGGTTCTAGGTCTACCCAGTAGACTTCCCCTCTTTTTGGAAATCTTGGACTATTCTTCTTCGAAGCCATCTGCAACAGTGCCATCCCATTCTTGCATCGTTTCTAGCTGATTTTTATCTTGACTCATTGCTATATAGGCCGCTTTGAGTTCATTTTTTTTGGCAGCAAGCTCTTTTTTAATTGCTTCACTAACAAAATGACTCATTTCTCTATGTTTTATGTACACATGAAGCTCGTGTGCAACCTCTGTAGGTAAAGAAAAAGTGCGGTTGACTGTTTTTGCCTGTGATTTTCTCATCTCTTTATTATACAATAATAATATGTATTACGCAATAATAAAGTATTTAATACGTAATTATGGCGCTATGTATAGTCGATTCAATTTAGAGTGACACACTCAAGCACCATCTTTTAAAGCTAGGCATTGCTTTCGAACTTGTAAACCAACCATGGTTTACTTCGTTCTCCAAGCTTCCCCTAGCTTCAAAATCTGACACTTGAGTGTGTCACTCTAAATTGAATCGACTATATAGAAAATAGAGGTTGAAAAAGTTACAACTTAGAGGCGAAGAGGTGAGTGCGGCCCAGCAGATAGCCCACTAGAGCGCCCGACAGGTGCGCCGTATTGGCTATATTGACTGCAAACGACATGTTTTGAAAAAATTGTAGAAAAAAAAGAACAACAGAGAGCCCAAACATTCCCACCACAAAGACACCCAAAAAAATCAGGGTAAAGCGGTGCAATAAATACCCCTCCCAGGGCGCCACCTGCTGCCTGGCCCAGATAAAGGCTGCTAAGGCACAAATTACGCCCGAAAGACCCATAAAAAAGGGGCCGCTCATTAAATACTGCGCACTATTAGAAATAATTGCAGAGGCGATAATAAGCAGCAAAAAACGTAGTGAACCTATGCGCCTTTCCACCTGTTTCCCCAAAATAATGAACCACAAGACATTAAAAAAGATGTGCAAGAGGTCAAAATGGAGCAGGGCAGGGGTGAAAATACGCCACACCTCTCCTTCAGAGATCTTTTCGTACAGCGGACCCATATAAAACAAAGAATCCTCTTTGTTTTTGGAGGTATTTAAAATCTGATGGTAGATGCCCATCCAAACCGTTTGGCCCTGAAGCTTGTGAATAAGGGCGATGGCCTCTTTAGAGGGGGGCTTTTCAGCTTTGATATCCGCTGGCGTCCAAAGGGTAAAGAGGTGGTCGCGCTCTTGGAAATAAGTGGGGTAATCATAGAGGAGTTTGCGCTCAATTGGCGGAAGGAAGGGGGCCTCTACAATCCCTTTGAGTTTGGGTAGTCGCATAGAGGAGCTCTTTTCCACCTGCACCCAAATAAAGAGAATCAAGACAAGTGCTAATGTGATGATTGTAACCGGACCATACGAAATGGGAGAGGCAAAGCGGCGTCGCTTGACTTGCGGAGCTGGCTTTTGCGTAAAGCTCTCTTCGGGCTGTTTCGGGGCCACGCGGTAGCGCGGGTGGTGCGGATCTTTTTTGTAGGTCGTAAAGAGATCCGTTGCCTGATCAATCAGATCCTCGTCAATAACCCAAATTTGATAGACATGCCCTGTGCCCTCCGAGGAGACGAGCTCCTCGAGCTGGTTGTCGATGCCCTGGCTTGCTAAGTACGAAGAAAAAGCGTATGGATTGAGCTGGTCTTTGGCCGCGATCGTGCAAATTATACGCATGAAGCCACTCCAATCTTTGAAGCAATTTTGGAGGTGGAAAAGCCACCAATACGGTCGACAAGGTGAATACGCCCTCCTCCTGCTTTGACAACATCGGCCTCAATGCAATTGGGACCATACTCGTGGCCATTGATGTGTACATCAGGACGAATGCGCTCTAACTGTTTGCAAGGGTTAGCCTCCTCAAACCAGGAGACAAAGGAGACATCCTTGAGACCGCTGACCATAAGTAGGCGCTGGTCAAGAGGGCAGAAGGGGCGCTCTTGGCCTTTTGCTTTTTGGATAGCTTCATCGCTGTTAAGCAGAAGAATCAGAGAGTCGGCACAAAGTGCCGCCTCATGAATGATGTAGAGGTGGCCCGGTTGCAGTAAATCAAAGGCGCCATTTAACGTGGCAATACTTTTGCCTTGCTTGCGCAACTTGTCACCAAGAGTTTTAAGCGCATCCGGAGGCAAGATCTTTTCTGAACAATATTGTTCCCAAGGCACCATTTACATCAATCCAGGAAAGGCAATTCGAAAAGCCTCATCATAATGGTCGATAAAGTGAACCGTCAATTCTTTTTTCAAAAAGTCGGGAAGTTCATCGTAATCTCTCTGGTTTTCCTGTGGGAAAATTAGCGTTTCTAGCCCCGAACGTTTGGCCGAAATCAACTTTTCGCGGATTCCTCCCACTCCAAGTACGCGCCCTGTTAGGGTAAGCTCACCTGTCATGCCCAAGTTTTCCAAAACTGGAGTCTCTGTGAGCAAAGAGATAAGCGCCGTGACCATCGTAATCCCCGCAGAAGGCCCATCTTTAGGCGTTGCCCCTTCCGGAATATGAATGTGCACATGTGATTTTTCGAAGAAGGTATAACCCGGGGCATACTTGTGCACAGCACTGTGTAAGTAGCTCCACGCAATTTGGGCCGACTCCTTCATTACATCACCTGCTTGCCCAGTCAGTGACATCTCTGTTCGATCTGCAGCAACTTTTATCGCTTCAACATAAAGCGTAGCTCCTCCATACGAAGTCCATGCAAGTCCTGTTGCAACGCCCTCGGGAGTGCGCTTGTAAAAGCGGTCTGTTAAAAAAATGGGCTTACCAAGGTAGGTAGAAACATTTGCCTTAGAAACCGTATGTTTGGTCGGCTTTTTGCGTTGCTCCTTTTCTTTGACAACCTGAAGGGCTGATTTGCGTAAAATCTTTTTGATGTTGTTCTCAAGGCTCCGCACACCCGCTTCGCGCGCATAGCCATTGATGATGGTGCGCAAACCCTCTGTATTAAAGGAAATTACGTTGGCCGCTAGCCCCATTTGCTTGCGATTGCGCGGAATAAGAAACTTTTTAGCGATTTCAAGCTTCTCTTCCAAAATATAACCCGAAAGACGCAAGACCTCCATACGATCCAAAAGAGGCTCTGGAATCGTATCGATCATGTTGGCCGTAACAATAAACAAGACATTAGAGAGATCTACCCGAACATCTAGATAGTGGTCTAGAAAGTCAACGTTTTGCTCGGGGTCCAATACTTCCAAAAGGGCCGATGCAGGATCTCCGTGGTAGCTAGAGCCCATTTTGTCCACTTCATCCAACATAATTACAGGATTCATCGTTTGGCACTGCTTAAGCGCCTGCACCAACTTACCTGGCATCGCCCCCACATAGGTGCGCCTGTGTCCTTTGATCTCCGCCTCATCGCGCATGCCACCCACCGAAAAACGGTAAAATTGTCGATTTAATGCGCGCGCAATGCTTTTTCCAATGCTTGTTTTTCCAACCCCAGGAGGGCCCACAAGACAGATAATGTTTCCCTTGAGACCCCCAGTTAACTTCCCAATGCTGATAAGCTCCAGGATGCGCTCTTTGATCTCCTCAAGGCCGTAGTGATCCTTATTTAAAATCGTTTCAGCCTTTTCAAGGTCGTGGCGCTCCTTGCTGTGCATGCCCCAAGGAATAATGGTGAGCCAATCGAGGTAGTTGCGCGCAACAGAGTACTCGGCAGAGGTTGGCTCCAATGCGCTTAGTTTCTCGATCTCTTCTTGGATGGTATCCATGGCAAAATTGGGGACTTCACGTTTGTTCAGCCGTGCTTCAAACTTCTCAATGTCGATCGATTTTTCATCTTTTTCGATGCCCAACTCTTTTTTGATCGTTTTGAGCTGCTCGCGTAAAAAATACTCTTTTTGACTTTTTGTGATCGTCGCTTCAATCTTTTGATTGATCGTGCTTTGCAAATGGCTGAGATCCAGCTCCTTTTTAAGGAGTACAAGCGCCTTGTCAATACGCGTTTGCATATCAAAGGCCTCGAGTACCTCCTGCAGCTCCTCCCTTGTAGCCGTAGTGAGGGCAACAGCAAAGTCTGCGAGTTTGCCAGGTTCTGTAAAGTCGGAATGGCCTAAAAAGATCTGCAGCTCCTCTTTAAAAAGAGGGTTGAGCTTTAAAATCTCCTTAATGACTGAGATAATGTTTAAAGAGTAGGCCTTTACCTCGTCAGAAATGCCGCGATGGTCAGGGTGAGGCGTAATTTTGGCGCGTAAATATTTATCTTTGATGGGCTCCACAATTTCGATGCGCTCTTCCATGTTGAAGACAACTTGCGCACCCCCATTTTCAATCGGAATAATACGCAAAATACGCGCACAAACACCCACGCTGTGAAGCTGGCGAAAGCCAACCTTGTGAATGTTGGCATCCTCTTTTTTTGTAAGAACAAGGCCCACATATTTATGCTCCTGCTTGGCTACAAGTTTTAGCACTTCATAAAAAGGACCCGGTTCGATCAAAATAGGTGCAGCCATTCCCGGAAAAAAGGGACGACGATTGATGGGAAGAATGAATAGATCATCTGTCATCAGACCCTGGGGTTCGGATGAGTCATCAGAGACCTCTTCTAGAGCCTCTTGCACCTCATTGCCAAAGTCTATTTCGAGTTCATTAGAATCAGAGGAATTGTTATCGTTCAAGTCTTGCCCCTATATAAAGTCATTATAAGCCGGAAAATTTACCACCCTAATGTTAAAGATGCAAGTTCTCATCTCGACTACCTTAATTTTTTCTTTAAACAAAAGAATGATTCCGCTACTATGTTTCTATATACCAATTTAAAGAAGATATGTACCACTTAATTATTGACACCAGTACTGAGAGAGCAAGCGTTGTTTTTGCAAAAAAAGAGAAGGTAGTTGAGGCGCTCCAGTTGCCACTTGGAATGAGGAGTTCTCAATTTCTTTTTGATGCTTTGCAGGATGGATTTAAAAAATTATCCATCAAACCAACCGATTTAGGCTTTGTCTCGGTAACAACGGGACCAGGTTTATTTACGGGGATCCGGGTGGGGGTTGCGGCTGCCAAGGGAATCGCGTATGGCGCCAAGGTACCCCTTTTTGGGCTCTGTGCACTCTCTTCTTTTGTTTCTGGTGAAGAGGGTACTTTTTTTTCTGCTATTGATGGTAGATCTCAAGGGGTGTTTTTATTGGAGCAGTCTTGTGTCAAAGGAATTATTGAAGAGAGTTGCACAATGAAGTTGGCTACTTTGGACGAAGTAAAGGATTTAGAGACCCTTTTTGTGGGGCCTAATTTCGATCGAATTCAAGTAAAAAATTCATTGTCTATCTGGCCATCTGCCGATCATTTGGCCTACTTGGCTTATCAAAAGGGGGTGAAGAGCTCTCATAAGAGCCATGAATTAAAGCTGACCTATTGATTTCGAAATCTCTTGAGGGCGTGTCACCAATTAAGAATAAAGGTCTTTATTTTTTTTTTTGCCTCTTTTCACGCAGTTTTTTGGTCTACTCAAAGAGTATGTCCTACAAAATCGCACAAAAATAGGCAAAAAAAACCTAAAAAACCCCAATTATTCTTAATTGGTGACACGCCCTATTGAACTGTAAAGGAGTACGTGGTATGATGGGACAACTTTTGTGACATCTTTCTCTGTGAGAGGTGGGGTGTTAAAAAATAGTTTATAACTGATTTAAGAGGCTTAAAATGTCAAGTGTGAAAGTTCGTATTGGAGAATCGATCGAGAAAGCTCTTCGAGCATTGAAGAAAAAATTAGATAAAGAAGGTGTCATGCGTGCGGCAAAGGCGCATCGTTTTTACGATAAGCCTTCGATCAAGGCGCGGGCCAAGTCTAAGGCTGCTGCTAAGTATCGCAACAGGTAGTTTTTAGAAAAATGAATGAAAGGGTCATGGATTACTACGAAATATTAAAAGTTGCCCGTACGGCAACACAGGATGAGATTAAAAAAGCATATCGAAAGATGGCGATTAAATATCATCCGGATAAAAACCCTGATGATCCGAAATCAGAGGAGCGTTTTAAGGAGGTCTCTGAGGCTTATGAAGTCTTAAGTGACGAGCAAAAGCGCTCGGTTTACGATCGGTACGGCAAAGAGGGTGTTGCGGGCGCAGCTGGCATGGGCGCTGGAGGTCCTGCAGGTTTCGGCGGTATGGATGATGCGCTTCGCACCTTTATGGATGCTTTTGGCGGCGGTGGCGGCATGGGTGGCGAGTCCATTTTTGACACACTTTTTGGTGGGGGTCAAGGTGGTGGTCAGCGAGGAGGAGGACGTCCTGGAGCTAGTAAAAAGGCGACCATTCGCATCTCTTTTGAGGAGGCGGCCACTGGCACAGAAAAGGAGCTTGCGATCACGCAGTATGTGACGTGCAAGACGTGTCACGGCAGTGGAGCGCAGAGTGCGCAGGGTGTACAGACCTGCTCTTATTGTCAGGGATCGGGCCAAGTGTTTCAGAGCCGCGGATTTTTCAGTATGTCGAGTACCTGTTCTCACTGTCGCGGTACTGGAAAGATGATTACGGATCCTTGCAAGACGTGTCATGCGCAGGGGCGCACAAAGGAAAAGCAGCATGTAAAGGTGCATATTCCTGCGGGTGTGGATACGGGGATGCGTCTAAAGATGTCTGGCTATGGGGATGCTGGAGAAGAGGGCGGACCTCCGGGCGACTTGTATGTATTTATTAATGTGGATAGCCACTCTGTCTTTGAGAGAGAGGGGGATGATCTGCTGTTAGATTTGCCTTTGGGATTTGCTGAGGCGGCCTTGGGGTGTAAAAAGGAGTTGCCTACTTTAAGTGGTGGTAGCTGTTTGCTTACGATTCCTGAGGGGACGCAAACCAACAAGGTTTTCCGTGTACGCAACAAGGGTTTTCCAAATGTGCATGGGCGCGGGAAAGGGGATTTGTTGATTCGCACAATGGTGGAGACGCCAACGAACTTAACACGACCTCAAAAGGAGATGTTGGAGAAGTTTGGCGAAACCGAAGGTGTAGATAATTTGCCTAGAAAGAAAAACTTTATGGACAAACTAAAAACCATGTTCAAAAAGTGATTTAGAGAGCGAAGGCCCTGCCTTCGCTTTAATAAGAGGGGAAAAGCAATGCATTCAAAGATTGAAGGAAAGGGGCGCACAGTACAGCAAGATAAAAAGCGCCAATTGCACATTTTTCAATTGATGCTGCAAGCGCGTTTTACTGACGAAAAGATGGCAAAGCTTGGCAAGCAAAACAAAGGTGGCACCTTTCAGTTGTCGGCTGCGGGCCATGAGTTAGTGGGTGTTGTGGCAGCTCAGTGTTTAGTTTCTGGCAAGGATTGGGGTTTTGCTTACTATCGCGACCAGCCTTTTGCTTTGAGTATGGGATCAGACTTAAAGGAGCTTTTTGGAGTTTTTTTAGGACGTGCGACTAAAAATCATTCTAGTGGGCGTATGATGCCCTACCATTTTTCCCATAAGGATCTGCGTCTTTTTTGCCAATCGAGCGTGGTGGGTTCTCAATTTTTACATGCTGTGGGGCGTGCGTGGGCGATTAAGCACTCTGGTGGTGACGAGGTTGTCTATGTGTCGGCGGGAGATGGAGCTACTTCACAGGGTGATTTTCATGAGGCTCTCAATTTTGCAGCGATTCACGAGTTGGGCGTGGTTTTTGTGATTCAAAACAATGGCTGGGCGATCTCTGTTCCGGCCTCGGAGCAAACAGCGGGTGGTTCTGTGGCCTCTTTGGTCAAAAGTTACGCTGGGATGGAGCTTTTTGAGGCTGATGGTACCGATTACATTAGTATGCAGGCGGCCATGGAGGGTGCTGTGGCAAAGGCTCGCCAAAAGCGAGGACCTGCGTGTGTGATTGCATCTGTGCATCGTCTCGAGGCGCATAGCAACAGTGATGATCCTAAAAAATACAAGAGTTGTGCTATTGCGGAGACAGAGAAGGCAAAAGATCCCCTTATCCAGTTTGAGAGGCGCCTGCTTGCTGAGGGACTATGTACTGAGCAGGAGATTTTGGAGTGCAAAGAGGGGGCCAAGGAGGCTGTTGAAGAGGCAGCTCTTGCGGCGGAGAGTTTTCCTTTTCCAGAGAAGGGCAGCAGTCGCCAACATGTATTTGCCGATTATGAGCCACCTGTTGCCTTGACAGAGCAGGAGAGTCAGGGTGAAAAGATTGTGATGGTGGATGCGATTAATCATGCGATCGATGAGGAGATGGAGCTTGATCCTGGTGTTGTTGTTTTTGGTCAGGATGTGGCACGTGGTAAGGGGGGCGTCTTTGGTGCAACGCGTGGTCTTACTGAAAAGCATGGTTCGATGCGCTGTTTTAACACACCTTTGGCCGAGTCTACGATTATTGGCATTGCGGTTGGGATGGCAGCGGATGGGATTCATCGTCCGGTTGCGGAGATTCAGTTTGCTGATTATCTTTGGACGGCGATCAACCAACTCTTTAACGAGGTCTCTTCGATTCATTACCGTTCTAACGGTGAGTGGCAGGTACCGATTGTGGTGCGTATGCCCTACGGTGGTTATATTCAGGGAGGGCCTTATCATTCTCAGAGTATAGAGGGTTTCTTATCACACTGTCCTGGTTTAAAGGTTGTGATTCCGAGCAACAGTGCGGATGCTAAAATGTTATTAAAAAATGCGATTCGCGATCCCAATCCTGTGGTCTTTTTGGAGCACAAGGGGCTCTATCGCCAGCAAAAGTTTACGGCTTTGGCGGAGCCATCTAAGGATGCGCTTCTTCCCTTTGGTAAGGCCAAGGTTGCGCGCGAGGGTGAGGATTTAACGATTGTTGCGTGGGGGATGATGGTTTCGATGGCCTTGGAGGTTGCGGACCGTTTGGCTTTTGAGGGGATTAACTTAGAAGTGATTGATCTGCGAACGATTGTGCCTTTGGATAC
>Ga0180433_10009819_pt1 | contig 11644 bp, 9 predicted proteins | sample SS_ome_8_FD_132980 | JGI IMG/M metagenome (GOLD analysis project Ga0180433, IMG submission 132980) | Hypersaline lake sediment archaeal communities from the Salton Sea, California, USA - SS_1_D_1 metaG | ecosystem: Environmental > Aquatic > Non-marine Saline and Alkaline > Hypersaline > Sediment... | reverse complement strand
TTATTATTTTCTACATCTATATCTGCACCATGTTCTACCAATGCCCTTACAGCAGGAAGCTTTGCACAAGAAGAAGCATAATGTAGTGCCGTATTTCCATTTTTATCTTTTTTATGCACATCAGCATTATATCTTTCTATCAAGTATCTTGTTATGCCATCATAAAATGACCTACTTTGCTCATCACGCTCAACTTCGTCATGCCCCCTTGCTGACCAATGTAAAACTGTTTTTTTAAGTTTATCTTCTTGCTCTACTGGTACACCATGCTTAAACAGCATATCAATGCACTCTTTTATATGGGTAACAAGCATTTTTTTTAGTTCTATTGAACGCATAACCCGCTCTAAGTTAATATTCATTGTTCGAGTAAAACCCCCAAGCAAGTGTATTGGGTGGATGCCATTCCAATTGGAAACGCAAAGTTTAGTGCCAGTTTTGTTTAATAATTCTTGTAATACTGTTTTAGAAAATCTAAACACACTATCCATATCTCTATAAAAACGTCTAATAAGCCAATCTATTACTTTAAGATTTTCTTTCTTATATCCCCCTATTTTTATAATAGTATTATATAATTCATCAAAGCTTATTTTTAAGTATATTATAAGTACCTTCATAAAAAAATGAAGAAGATTGCTACCATCTTCATTTATAAAATCAAATTTATTTTGCTTAACACATTCGCTTATCTTATATAATTGATAATAAACAATCATTTTTGATTTTTTGTAATTATCTTCTACACAATTTATCGGGGCAAGCTTTTGCTCAGATTTTTCATAAATATTTGCTCCTCCTAAAATCAGGACTCTTAAAAGATCCTCACCAATAGGCCCATAAAACATATTATTCAGAACTTTGGATATGCACTCATGCAACAGAGTATACCCAATTGATGAAGCTATATTTAAATCTGCATTATGAGTAATAAAGTAATCTAATATTTGAAAATGTATTTGCTGATCAAAACGACACCACCCAACAAAAAGATATATTGGCGTTCTATTTGCATAATCTAATGCGTCTATATCTATATTAACCTGTTCAACAAGAAACTTGAACAATTGGAAATCTTCTTGAGCAACAGCCCAATGCAAGGGACTATATAGGTAATCACCTTGGGCCTCTGACCCTTTCTCTAGTTGGTAACTAACACAAATATCGTTAACTGTTTCCACTCTTTGGCAAATATCTTGTATATCATTTCTTAACCCGTTATAAAATGCATAAAATAAATATGATCTCAATATTTTCTTTAAAGAAAAAGCTACCCAACAAAACCGTTCCCAAAATGGCTTATTTTCTGAGTCAAAATTTACCTCACCATCCAGAAATAAAAAATAATTCTGTAACTCTTGTATGATATTTAAAGAGTTTTTTCTGATATTTTTAAAGTTTCCTTCTTTAATTTCTTTACAAAACGTTCCTATGTACTCCAAAACAAAATACCTTTTAATTCCTAGCTCAAAAACAGAATCTTTTTTGGAAAGCTCTTGGCTATTATCATCAAAGTTTTTTATAGCATCATACAACTCTTGCAAATGTTGTCCAAGCTTTACTTTTCTTCTTTTGCCCTCCCCAGCTTTAAACTCTAAATCATCACGCTTGCGCTTCATAGCAAAAGAATTATTCGCTATACCAAAACATAAAAAACCGAGCAACAAAAAAAATATATAAATATGTTTCACAATTTCCCCAAGACAGTAAAGTTAGATTATTTTTTATAAAAAATGTATTTGCCAATAGTGTAATGTTTATTTAGTATTACATCAAATGCCAGAATCGCCCCATTAAAGCTATTTTGTTTAAAAATATAAAAAATGCAAACTTCCACCAAAAAGCCGCAGTTTAAAACCGCGGCTCATTATCATATCACTATTTCACTTTAATTAAGTGACCCTATGCTGCCAAATCCACTTAAAGAAGAAGCAAAATATTTTATAGAATCGTCACCAAATCGTATACCAGCTCCGAAGAATACATTTGCATTGTGCTTACTTATAAAGTCATCAGCACCGAAAGTCATGTATATATTCCTCAAGATGTATACCTTGTTTAACCATTTGAGGTGCGGTCGCCTATCTTCAAGTCTGTTCCAACCAACAAAATCAAACCCTTCAAGCGAAGTTACCCAGCGGAACTTCTCTGTCTTAAATGGTATATCAAAATCAACAGCAAAGCCTGTAGAGCCTTCAAACATACCAAACCGCATCGCTATAGGCCCAAATATTTTACCAAATTGAAGCCCTAGCTTAAGCGTGTTACGTTCTATTTTTTGTTTTTTCTTTCTGTAAACAAACCTTACCCTATCTGTATCTGTCATCTGTAGTTGACAGGTATCAATTTTATTTCCGCATTCATCGGCATATGATTTAAGAATTTCTTTTCTCGAGATAAATCCTTTTTGAGATGCTGCTAATTGGACCATATAGAAATAATCTAAACTTGGATGAATTCTAACATCAAAATACCCTTTTGAATCCTCATACCTGAAATTCTCTGCAGGTCTTTGCATGGTTTCAAAGTGAGAATCAAATATAACCTGAAGTTTATCAACTCGAGCAAAGTAATTTTTGATTCCTAATGTCGCCACTTTAATATCTCGATAGGTTTCTTCTTCATTGATAAGTTTACCAAGAAGACCTTTTCCTTCATCAACTTTTTGGGCAACTGAGCTAATATTTTTAAATCCATCTCTTGCTTGAGATAAAGCATCAGTCAGAGAGTCTGTCGCCTCTGCAATCCTACCTGATACATTACCAAAATCTCTATCAAACACTTCTGATATCTTTTCTATACCATTTTCAAATGCAGGTAATGCTTTGTCATACAATTGTGATGCAACTTTACCAACCTTTTCACCAATTTCTAATATTTCATCTATGCGACCTTCATTTTTCGATAAATTTCTATCTAGTGTTTCTGAAATTGAGGCAAATTTTTGTGTTGCTTCTTCGAGATTTTCAAAAATAGCTTTTAATTGTACTTCACCTTGTACACCACCCACGGCTGTCCTAAATGATTTTGTAACATCATCAACATTAGCCGCAATATCTTTCACCTGTTGCAAAATTTCATCAACATTTACCGGTGAAACACTTGGTTTGCTTAAGGCATCGCCCGGACATAACCTGCTAAGTAAAGGGTCACCCGGAACAATCTCAATAAACTTTGTCCCCAGCAGACCATCTTGACGAACAATAGCATACGAGTCAGCATAGAGGGTAAAATCCTTTAAGACCATCAAATCTGCCCGTGCTTGTGGCTTACCATTCTCTTCTAAAACAAGAGATTCTAGCCATCCAACTTTAACACCTGCAACCCGCACCTCGGCTTTTCGAGAAAGGCCTGATACATCTTTAAAGTAAACTATATACTTGGCATACTTTCCAACATCAAACCGAAATGCACCAATATGGAAGCCCATATAAATAAGGATACCTACTGCAATCAGAACAAATATTCCGACTTGCGTTTCTATTTTTCCGCGCACTGTTTAACCTCGTCCCTTTTTAATCAAAGCCAATAAAATTTTTTAATATCAAATTCAACTTTCATTTTTTGTTCACCCTTCTTGCCCTTAGGCTGAGGAATGGGAACCTTCTTTCTCTCTATTATAGCATAAACTTTCTGAGAAATATCTCCGACTTTTCCATATGATAACACACTAAATACCTTTGGTTCAAATTTTGTAGCTATCAAAGGTTTTAGCCACTTTGGTATATTCTCATATTTCATACCAAAAAGTGGCTCCAATATTTTTTTCCAATCTGCAGGAAAAGACAAAGATATCTTAAAGTTTTTCGCAATTTTTTCTGCTCTCTTTTTTTTCGTCTCTTTATTAATGTCTTTAATTTTTAAAATTCGTTTTATAGAAGGAGAAACAAACCAAGGATTTATCGTTTTTAAACCAGACCAAATAGTAAAAATATCAGTCCAGTAAATAGTCTGTTTTTGCTTATTTGCTCCTTTTTCTTTTCCCATACTCCCTATCGCCGGCTCATAAAAAACTTTATTTTGAAAAACTTCAAACTCTTTTATGCTAAAAAACTCTGTCGGGTCATATAATTTATTCTGCCTATTTTTCAAAATTTTATCAAATAGTTGCTTCTTCGTTAGATAGCCCTCGATTTTTTTCTGCAGCTCTTTTACTTTAACAAATTTCCCCATATTTTTGAAAAGTTGATCAAAAACTTTCTTAAAATCCTCCCCTCCTGAAGCCCCAGCACTACTTGCTGCATTACCAGAAGAAGAATCCTCCTTTGTTTTTTTTGAATCACTAACTTTTTTTTGACCAACAAATTTTCTAGTTTCAAAATCAAAAATCTGGTTTAAATCTACTTTCCCTTCTTCAGAACCTATGCAAATTTTTATCTCTCCATCTACACCAAAATTTTTTTCATCAAGTTTAAAATCTTGCCACTCATACATATTTGGCCATACATTTTTTATAAATTCTTTTGCTTCACTTACTGTCCACAATCCTCCAGCCCCTTTTCCTGCTTGACCCCGATCACCCTGAACCTGTCGAAGGGTTGATTCTGTTTTTTTTGATTCTTTGGATTTTTTCTTATCTTCCGCCTGAATAGCCAATTGAGTCATAGCAATCTGAACGCCCGAAAGAGCCAACATCTTTGCTCGTTCTTTATCGAGCATAACCTTAGAATACCCAACATGAAGACGACCTCTTTTGAGAATTACCGTTGATAACATTATTATCAACATCATAAACATTAACGAAAAAACTAAAATAAATCCTGACTGATTCTTATAATCTTTCATAAAAATTTTTCCCAAACACTATGTCTATTTCTCTCACATGTTTTTATCTTTTTTATTCCCCACTCCGGCCAGGCCTCCCAGAGCCACCCTGACCCGGCTTCCTTTGCCCTGGCTGTTTTTTCCCCTGTTCTTGCTGCACTTGTTTTTGCTGACCAAGGGGCATATACACATCAAACTCAAAAGTTTTAAACGATCTTCTTAAATCATCCCAAAGTTCTACCTTGAACTTACACATATCTGGTTTTTGTTTTTTCGTTTTTTTAATTTGTTCTTTTCCCCATTTTTTTAATGTCTTGAATTCTATTTTCGGCTCTTTTGCCTGCCCTTTCGTTTGGACAGAAGACTTTTCGCCTCCCCCCTTTTTTTCTTTTTCTTGATCTTTTTCAACAGAAACGGTATATTCTGCAGTAATTTTTTTGATATTTTTTATAACTTCGTAGGGGCGAATTGCTTTACTTTTTTCAAATTTCGCAAAACTAAGGGTTTCATGCTCCTGTCTGAGCAATTTAAATGAAGGCTTTGTCTCGCCCTTACTAGTAGCTTTCTCTGGTACAACTTTATACAAAACTCTTACAATTCTTGGCTTCAAAGCTCCATATGAGGGCAATGGGTTTGTGGTAATAAATGTTAACAACTCTATATTTGCCCCTTTATCTTTAACAAAGAAAGCTTTTTTAAGGGGTACATCTTCAAATTCTTCTTCCTTTTTCCCCTGCTTACCTTCTTTCTTTACATCTTTTTTCTTATCTTTGTCACCAGTTTTTTCCTTTTTTTGTCTCTCTTGCGGTACAAATGCTCCGGATAAATCTATTTCCATTTGATTTTGCAATAAAAGTGTACGCATATCTATACTTGCAATTCTATCCATCATTGCAACAGCTTTGTTCGTCTGATTAAACGTAGTAAAAAGCGCCCCCATAACCATCGAACTAATTGCAAAAGCTAATAGCAACTCAAGTATTATATATCCTTTTTTCATACACCTCACAATAAACCTGCCTATTTCGCAACTGGTTTTACTAATGGTTTATATAAAAAACTCACTATTCTATCTTTTCTATCACCAAAAGAACCTTCTACTTTTTGCAACCACAAATGTTTAAGCTGCTCTTTTGAGATACTCTTAAATGGGCCAATATTTTTCACTTGGCTTCTCGTGTATTTCAAAATACCCATTGGCTCTTTTAATCTTTTTTGTTCTACACTTTTTTCTTTTTTCCCTTGGGTTTTTGCTTTATATGTTTTTTCCATCATAAAATTTTTCATAACAATTAATATATTTTTTTGATCCCGATATCTGGCACTTACAAATAATGCATTTCTTATCAATGAAAATACAGGCACTACAAGCATAGAAACTACAGTCAGTGCCATTAATATCTCCATTAACATAAAACCAGAGTTACAGCCTTTATGGCCTTTTAAATTCATCATATACTTCAAACTGTGCAGAAAATGGGTTTATAACTAATCCAATAGGTCTTTTCTTTGTTCTAATTTTATCTTTACTATCAAAAAAATTTAATACAACTTCTTGGGATATGCCACCCGGAGAAATAAAAAACCAACCTTCACCTGTTTTACCAATAGTACCACTTAAATCTTTCATTTCGACATAAAAATTTTTTAACTCCAATTGCTCAGGAATTTTTAGCAAGGTTTTTATATATGCTCTTTTTATTGGCTGCCAACTTAGCTTTCCATACTTATCTGTCTGGCCTGTCGTCTCAAAAAGATTTATTATTTTTTTCCCAAAATGAAACTCTACTTTTTGTGCTTTTTTTGTCATTATAGCATTTTGCCATGCAAAACCTACCAAAGAGTTAAGGCTTGCAATAAATTTTTCTCGTTCCTCTTTAGGCTTTGAAGTCGTTAAATTTGGAATGACAACGGTTGCCAATAGCCCAAGGATGGCTATGGCAACCAATAATTCTAATAAACTAAATCCAGACTTCTTATACATCAACTACTCTAACTTCTTTTTATTCTATATCCCATGCATTGATTCTTCCTTTTCTACTTCGCTTTCCTTCAGAGCCATATGAGAAAAGAGTATAATCATTATCTTTGTCTGGTACAGGTTTGTACTGATAGGCATTTCCCCAAGGATCTACTGGTAACTTTGGTAAATAGCCACCTTTACCTTTTTTAGGTATTACACCACCCAACCACTTCTTAGCAATCTTTGGATCTCTTGGGCGTTTTACTAAATAAATCAATTTACTTGGGTATTTTCCCGTATCCATCTTAAACATATCGATTTGATTCTTTAAAAGTCTTAAATCCCCTTCAGCTCTTTTAACACGAGCTTTCTTGAGATAGTTCATAAAAGCAGGAATACCAACCCCAGCAATAATACCTAAAATAGCAATCGCTACCAATAATTCCATTAACGAAAAACCTGATTTATTTGTAGAAACCATATTTAACTCCTATTTAAATACCCATCCCAGCAACATCAGCTTGTTGCATCATTGGAAGAGCTACAGATATAACAATAAATCCAACAATAACTGCCATTACAATTAACATAACTGGTGCAATTGCAGCTGACAACTTATCGGCCAACTCACTTAAATCTTCACTATAGTTTTTAGCCACAGTTAATAACATGCCACCCAAATTTCCACTCTCTTCACCGGTTTTTATCAGATAAATTGCAATCGGTGGAAAAATCCCCGTTTGTTTTAGATATTGTGCAATTTTACCTTGCTTTACAATTTTATCTCGCGCCTCCATAAGTGAAGCAGCCAATACCTTATTATCAATAATGTTACATACAATATCAAGTGACTCTGATAAATTCACTCCACTTTCTGTAAGCATCCCAAGTGTTTGCGAAAATTGTACGACGGCACCTATTTGAGCAAAATACTTAATCACCGGCAACTTTAATTTAATTTTATCAATCATAAGCGCACCTTTAGGTGTTGATTTCCAATACATAAATAATAAAACTAAACCAATTGAACCAATAATAATAAAAAGAAAATAATTTTTAAAAAAATCCGATATGCTAACCAAAAGCTCCGTTGACCAAGGCAACCCTTTACCAGTATCTTGTAGATTTTCTACCATTTGTGGTATTACATAAGTCATCAAGACACCAACAACTATAACTGCGACACCAAGCTGCATCAAAGGATAAGACATTGCAGATGAAATTCTCTTTCTTATCTCTTCTCGACTCTCCATGTAATTAACAAGTCGATCTAAAATAACCTCGAGATTACCAGTAGCCTCACCAGCCCTTACCAACTGAATATAAATATTAGAAAATACTCTTGGATATTTTTTTAGAGCATCTGCAAATGAGGTTCCTTCTTTGATATCATCTTTCAATGTAATAACAATTGTTTTCAATCTTCCTTCAACTTGATCTACTAACAATTCTAATGCCTGCAAAAGTGGTACGCCTGATTTTAAAAGAACCGCTAATTGTCTTGTAAATAAAATTTTATCTTTTACAGTAACTTTTTTTTGAAATAATCGTTTAAAAAATCCCTCTTTTCTTTCTGTTGCAGGAGAAATTTTTATAGGGTAGGCTCCTTTTTGTGCAAGCATCTGCTTGACTGCTACTTGCGAAGGTGCATCAAGATACCCACTAATCTTTTTGCCCTCTTTAGAATAAGCCTGGTAATAAAATAACGCCATTAAAAACCCCTTGAAGAACTTAAAACTACATCTCTTCTTTTTATTTTTTTTCTTACTGCTATTATAATAGTAATAATAACAAAATTATTAAGCAAATGCTCTATTAATGTAACTTATCAAAAGGAGCAAATTATGAAAACAAAATATATTTTTCTCACCTTTTTATTCTTAGTTATCATATACAGTCATAATGCAAAAACAAAAAACTTTCAACATCTACATGTCGAAACTGATTTTGATACGTATTATAAAAACCCTTTTGTTCCTATAAAATTTACAACCTCAGGACTGCATAATTTTTTTGAAAATATTTATAATAAAAACTGGTATGCAAAGGAATTTTTACCAGATAACTTTACACATATGATACAATTTTTACAATTCGGGAAAAAAACAAACCAAGGAGGGCCTTTTTTAAAATCAGTACTGAAGTTATTTGGAAACAAATTAAAAGCCGCCTCATACGTAAATTCTTATGCTCTTTTGGATCTTTTGGAAGTTCTTCCAGACCTTACAAGACATTGCTTCACTCTTCCGGAGAAAAATTTTTTTGAAGAAAACAAAAAAGCAATAAATAATGTAATGTACAAAAGTTTTGTATCAAATTTTTCGCTTTTTAAATTAGATCCCAAAGATTTTTTAGATAATTTATCAGAAAATATTTTGTCAACATTGCAAAATCAAGCAAATATAGTAGATACTCATGTTAATCTTGAGCATTTTAGGCAATCTCTGGTCCGTTTTATAGAGCTTGCTTTAGGAAAAACCATCTGGAGCCCTCAGGATCATGAAAATATTTGGTCCCTTTTTCGCTCAATATCAAAATCAATCGAAAAACTATCAAAACAAAAAATTATAGAAGATATTGATAACTTAGATGATATGCTCTGGTCGCTTGTCCATAGATTTTGTGACTTTTTAGATATCATAGGACATAAATTACCTGTAGAATTTTATCAAAAATTTAAAAATAAGCTACTCTCATCCAAACTGTTTATTTTCCAAATTGAGGAACAAGAAAAATCTATTACCACAAAAGAGGCTCAGTTAATGCAAGCCCTCTTTGAAGGAGAAGCAAAAGCTCGAGCATATCAAAAAGGAATAATTATTGGATAAAGAAAAAGAGACCAATTTACTTGGCCTCTTTTTCTCTTGCAAAATAACATTTCTAATCTTCGCCAAAGGCACAGTTTATCCAGCCTGCGCAATAAATCAAATAAAACTTTAGCTGAAGACAGAAGCAAATGCGGCAAGCATTATGTCGAAGAAGATTTTTAAAGAGGTCTAAATCCCTCTTTAAAAATCTATGCCTAACGTGATACCGACAGTTCGTGCCATAACAGTACGCGTACCGTTAAATGGTACTTTTAAGAAGAATCCAATATACGGGCAAGATCTACACTCTACGTCATTTTCATCATGACAAAACTCATAACCAAAATTAAATACCAAACTATGCATAGTCCATTCTTGTAGGCTTTCTGCCATATTTGCTATATCATTTGAAAAGGCATTAGAGCAAGCATAAATAGTATCTTCACTATGTCTTCTAAACTGATAACCAGCTTTAAATGAAAAGCCTCCCAAAATTCTGAATAATTCTGCATAAAGATTAAATCTTTGCGTAAGGCCAAATTCCTTAAATGCATCTGCTTTTTGTAAAAATAACAAATCTGTTTGACAAAGATCTGTTTTTATCCTCCGGCAACGCGTATTACCAAACGCATGCGTCAATTGCACATCCAAGCCAGCTTTTATATGCTCACCAAATATGAGATCAAGTCCGCCACCAACAATAACTCCAATGGCCCCATCATTTCCAAAGGGAAAGGCTAAAATTTTATCTTCATCTGCCTTTTTACCTGTCGGCAATGTAAGACCAACCCTTGCATTTAATCGTACATTTTTCAAAAGCTTTTTCTCTTGAGCAAAATCTCTTCCCCAACCAAAAAATACTGCTAAATCACCAACCCCTGAACGTTTCCACCCACATAAATCAAGGCATCCAAGAGCTTTAACATTTTTAACAAAATTATTTGTTAATTTTTCTTTTACTCGAATATCATCTTGACTCACATTCTTGGTAAGATCTTTCCAAGCAACATTTTTTAGTTTCATCGAATACAGAGGAAGATGTGCGCTTACCCAAAATTCGTCTTTAAAAAGATACGTAAAGCCAAGTTCTCCGGCAAAGTCAACATCTAAGCAACCATTTACTTTAAAATGCCCACGTATTCCATCATCATTTCCAAGACTAGTTCTCAGTTGACCAATATTACTTTCTGGACAAAAGCCTTCCAGCATTTTTATACTATTTTGATCTTTGTTCCAAATTCTTAGTGCGTTATTGACACACCCACACTCATCATATGAAGTAGTAGAAAACCCTGTTTGTCCCAGCACATAAAACTGGAAAGGTTTATCTAATCTTTTTTCTGGAAGTATCAGGGTATCGTAAAATGTTTTTAAGTTCATACAAGATGTTACACCTGCAAAAAGAAAAAAATATGCCGGTATTAAATATTTACATGTTTTTTTGTAGTTCATAGTAAGCCTTTATAGTTTTAGTTTTTATTCGTTAACTTTTAATCCAAAATCACCCGCTACAAAAACAGGACCTGTCGCACTGCGAAGAACTCTTATGACATCAGAACTACTTTCTAGGGATAAGTTGATTTGCGTACTTGCAACAATAGGCAAAATAGCACCACTCACATTTCCTGGAGGAAGCAACCTTACAAATGGAGGCAAGCAGAGATCTTTATCTACTGCACTATACCTAAATGCTCCTTCATCCAAGATTAACTCTCTAAATGTTCCGTAATGCACAAAATATGAATTTGAACCTTTCCCAGTTATAGGATTAGCAACAAAATAATCTGGAAACGGTGTTATCGTATCATCACTAACATCATCTCCTATTTCAGGATGTTTAATAGTAAATCTATTAAATTGTGCAACGTTTTTTCCATAATATGCACATAACACATAAAGTACTCCATCTTCTTCATAAGCTTTAAATACATCCTGTTCTCTCAGCGCTTGAGAAACAGGTAATAATTGTTTTATTGGACCATAATAAGTAGGAACTGGCACTTGTGTCCACGCAAGATCTGTGCCATCAGGAGCCTGGCCAGTAATATCTTTACCATTTCCAACTCTGAACAAGCCCATACTCGTTGCCAATATACCTAGCTTACCGGAT
>Ga0180433_10009818_pt1 | contig 11644 bp, 12 predicted proteins | sample SS_ome_8_FD_132980 | JGI IMG/M metagenome (GOLD analysis project Ga0180433, IMG submission 132980) | Hypersaline lake sediment archaeal communities from the Salton Sea, California, USA - SS_1_D_1 metaG | ecosystem: Environmental > Aquatic > Non-marine Saline and Alkaline > Hypersaline >... | reverse complement strand
AATTAACTTTAAAATTATGAAATGGCTTAGATTAGTATTTATTGCCGCCCTGGCTATAATTTTTATTGGCACTACTTTTATATCTATAATGGGTGCCGGACAAGTTATTGGTCAGGTTCTTAAAGTTTATGTTTTTAAGTACGAAACCTGTGAACATAAATATCCTACTGTAATTGAGCCCGGCCAAGAGAAAGAATCCACAGAGAAGGAGTGTTACATAGATTATAATGGGGCTAAAAGACAAATTGCCCAGAACTTAGCAATGTTTATAGTTGCTTTCCCGATTGCTTATTTTTCTCAACGAGCACTTCGTAGGGCCATAAAGGAAGCGGGGGAGTAAGAGAGATTTGCTTATCGCTTATGGCATATTGCGTGTTGCATGTGGCATATGGCATATCGCATATTGCATATAGTATATACTATTTAAATATTAATTAGTGATTTTGATGAAACAATTTATAGATTGAAATAATTTTTTTCATCGAAAACTCATCATCGGGTATGAAAAATAAAATATGGATTATTGTTATAATAGCGGGAATTTTAGTTCTTAGTGCGACAGCGTTAATTTACATATTAAATAAAAAATCAGCTGATCAGGGAAGCTTTTTAGAAAAAAATGATTTTTTGATTTATGTGCCCGAAGGATGGGTGGAAACAAATCCTCCTGCTGGAATAACCACAATGATTCTTGATGCCGAAGAAGATATCACTGGAACAGCAGCAGAAAAACTTAATTTTAGAACCTATTACTCTGTTATCTATGACAATTTAGCTGATAATAGTAAAGAAGATTACATTACTATTTCTAAGCAATCTTTAGTTGAAGCTATCCCTGGTCTTGAAATTACAGAAGAAAATAGCGAAACAATCAATAATAGGGATGTTTACTTTATGGAAGCAGAATTTAACCAGAAAGACGTAGATTTCAAAAGCTTAATAACAATTATTAGCGGGGAAGGAGATGATGTTTGGATAATAAGTTTTAACACTATGAAGAGTAGCTGGGGGAAATATAAAAATCTTTTTTATGATATATCTGAAAGCTTTGAACTTAAGTTAGCGTCTCAGTAAATTATAGTTTTGAATTACTTTAAAACGGCTTATATTATAAGCCGTTTTAAATATTGACACTCTTTTTTATCAGGGCCTACCCCGTGGGGGCGTGCCTACGGGGCGAGACGTGATGTTTTCTACGATTATTATTATTTGCTGTGATTGTTTTTTACAAAGTTTATTTAGCACTCCTTGACCCCGAAGGACACTTACCCTATTCCACAGGCTTCCAGCCTGGTGCTAATAGGGGGCGTGCCTACGGGGCGAGACGTGATGTTTTTTACGATTATTATCAATTTACTGTGATTGTTTTTTACAAAGTTTATTTAGCACTCCTTGACATAGAGTGCTAATTGTAATAAAATGTAATAGAATTAAAAATATTGATAAATAATAATGAATTCACGTCAGGAAAAAATTTTAAAAGCAGTTGTGAAAGAATATATTGATACAGCCCAACCAGTGAGCTCCAGTATTTTATTTGAAAAATCTAAATTAAATGTTAGTTCGGCAACTATCAGAAACGAAATGAAAAACTTAGAAAAAGATGGATATTTGCATCAACCTCATACATCAGCCGGGAGAATTCCCACTGATAAAGGATATAGATTTTTTATTAATGATTTAATGCGTTGTAAAGAACTAATTTTAAAAGAAAAAAAATCACTTCCTTGTGATTTTTCAGAATATAAAACAGTAGATCGCTTAATGCCTAAGGTAGCTGATTTTTTAGCTGAGATGTCGTCTAATTCAGCAATTAGCGGTTGGTTTGATTTTGATGGGGAGTCAGAGTTTTATAAGGTGGGAATGGGAAAACTATTGCGGGAGTTAGAAGTCGGTCATGATAATTTACAAGTAGCTGATATTTTTGATTATTTAGATAGAAATATTGAGGAGTTGTTTGATATTATTCAGGAAGATGATTTTGGAATTTACTCCAACACCCAAAAAAGTTCAATTTCTAGACCAGAGAAGAACAGTCAGCCTGAAGATAGTGCCTCAGAAAGCCTTGGTTTTTTTGAAATGGGTGTGAGGGTTTATATTGGAGAAGAAAATCCAATTAAACAAATGAGGGGGTTAAGCATGATTATTTCCGGTCGTAAGTTACGTTCTGGGGGAAGAGGACTATTTGCTATTTTAGGCCCGCGTAGAATGAAGTATGATAGGAATATTGCTTTGATGGATTATATTAAAAAATTATTTGATAAAGTTAAGTAAATTAATTTATATAGATATGTCTAAAAAAATAGAGAATGAAGAATTTGAATATGTTTCAGACGATGATAATGATATGGTTGATAAAAAATTAAATAAAATAAAAAAAATTCTGAAACAGTGTCAGAAAGAAAAAGAAGAATATTTGGCTGGCTGGCAAAGAGCCAAAGCGGATTTAATAAATTATAAAAGGGAGCAGGAACAAAAAATTTCTGATTATTATAAATTTGCAAATGAGGGATTTATTTCAGAAATTCTGCCAGTATTAGATAGTTTTGAATTAGCTCTAAAACATACAAAAGAAAAGCGCAAAAGAGAGGAAATTTTACAGCTTTATAACCAACTATTAAACATTTTAAAATCTAATGGGGTTGAAGAAATTAAAGCTTTAGGAGAAAAATTTAATCCGGAATTTCACGAGGCAATAGGAGAAATTAAAGGAGAGAGAGGAATTGTTATAGAGGAAACTCAAAAAGGTTATTTCTTAAACAAGAAGGTCGTTAGGCCAAGTAAGGTAAAAATCGGTAAATGAAAAGCCACCCGTTTAATTTGGGTGACTTGATAAAGTTAGTTAAAAATGTTATTCAATATTATTCAATTCTTATTTCTTCTCCGTCGTAAGTAAACGTTATTTTCCAGCCTGCGTCTTGGCAATTTTGTTCAATTACGGGAATAAGACACTTTGGTATTTTATAATATAATCGGACTGTTCTAGATTGGGCAAGGCCCTTGTCATCTAAGAGAGACTTGTCTATTCTTTTTAAAACTTTATTAAGGAGCCTTTTGTATTTTTTCTCTCCTAATTCATTAAGATTTTCTTTTTTAATCATTTTTTCTCCTTTATTTTTTGGTTAATTTTATCCATACAAACGCTATTCCACTAATGAAAAATACAGCCCAGGAAATAAGCGTGATAACGGAAATTTCTTTTTCAAGATTTACCAAAGGAGCATCTACATAATTCAAATTAATAAAGGGCAAAAGTAACGCAGATAGTCCGATAATCCCATATCCGATGAGAGTTAATGTTCCGCTAATTTTTAAAAGAACTTTTCTCATTTTTATCACCTCCCTAATCTTTTAATAATATAATAATAATAAATTTTTGTCAACCCTGTCACAAGTTCATAGTCGTTTTATTAACATAAAAAGTTCTTGGAGCGAATACGCCTAAACGGCTTTGAGTATTTAAAATAGAAAGTTTATTGTTAAACTTGTGACGGGGCGCAGCCCTGTTAAATGGCCAGGGGCCAAAAATCATTAAAAATTATTAACAAGATTTATTTAACTAAATGTTTTAAATTTCGGTTTTGGATTTTAAAATTAAAAATTAAAAATTAATTTGAAATTCAAAATTTGAAATTTAAAATTAAAAAATATGTCTAAAATTCTTGGTATTGACTTAGGTACAACTAATTCAGCTATGGCTATAATTGAGGCAGGCGAGCCCAGAATAATTGAGAATAAAGAAGGAAATAGAACCACACCTTCTATGGCAGCTATTTCTAAGTCTGGAGAAAGATTAGTTGGCCTGTTAGCAAAACGCCAGTCAGTAACTAATCCTAAGAATACTATTTTTTCTACTAAGCGATTAATTGGTCGCAGATTTTCCGATGAAAAAATTCAGAAAGATAAAAAACTTTTACCTTATGAAATGAGGGAATCTAAAGAAGGGGGGGTGGAAATTAAAATGGGCGATCCTTCGGCAAGCTCGGGACAAGACAAGTGGTATAGGCCAGCTGAAGTTTCAGCTATGATTTTGCAAAAAATGAAAAATGACGCAGAAGATAGATTGGGAGAAAAAATAGAAGAAGCAGTAATTACTGTGCCAGCTTATTTTGACGACTCTCAAAGAAAAGCGACAAAAGATGCCGGAGAAATTGCCGGACTAAAAGTAAAAAGGATTATTAACGAACCTACGGCAGCCGCTTTAGCTTATGGATTAAACAAGAAAAAGGATGAACAAATTGTAGTTTTTGATTTTGGAGGAGGAACATTTGATGTTTCTGTCTTAGAGGTTTCACAAGATACTGTTGAAGTTAAAGCGACCGGAGGCGACACTCATCTGGGAGGTGATGATTTTGACCAGGAAATAATTGACTGGTTAATTGAAGAGTTTAAAAAAGACCAAGGAATTGATTTATCAAAAGATCAATTAGCACTTCAGCGATTAAAGGAGGCAGCTGAAAAGGCTAAACACGAACTTTCATCTACTACAGAAACAGAAATTAATATTCCTTTTATAACTACTGACGCTAATGGTCCTAAGCATCTTAATTTAAAATTAACTAGGGCTAAACTTGAAGATTTAGTAGGGGATTATATTGATAAAGCAATGAAAAAAACTAAAGATGTTGTTGATGATTCCGGATTTAAAATTTCTGACATAGATGAAATTGTTTTAGTGGGCGGACAAACCAGAATGCCAGCGATTCAGGAGGCGGTTAAAAAGCTATTTGGTAAAGAGCCTCATAAAGACATTAATCCAGATGAGGTTGTGGCTTTAGGCGCCGCTGTGCAGGCAGGAATTTTTCAGGGAGATGTTAAAGACGTTTTACTTTTAGATGTTACTCCGCTATCTTTAGGAATTGAAACATTAGGTGGTGTAATGACTAAATTAGTGGAAAAGAATACCACCATCCCTGTTTCTAAAAGCCAGATTTTTTCTACTGCGGCTGATAACCAGCCATCAGTAGAAGTTCATGTTTTGCAAGGAGAAAGGCCAATGGCGGCTGATAATAAAACCTTAGGCAGGTTTATTTTGGATGGTATTCCTCCTGCGCCGAGAGGTGTTCCACAAGTTGAGGTTTCCTTTGATATTGATGCTAATGGTATACTTAGTGTAAGCGCTAAAGATAAGGCAACTGGCAAAGAACAATCAATCAGAATTGAGGCATCTTCTGGAATGTCTAAAGAAGATATTGAAAAAATGAAAAAAGAGGCAGAAGCGCATTCGGAAGAAGATAAAAGAAAGAAAGAATTAATTGATAGCAAAAATATGGCTGACACCTTAGTTTATACTACTGAAAAAACATTGCGCGAACATGGTGAAAAGATTAACGCTGATGCTAAAAAGGAAATTGAAGAAAAAATTGAAGCGCTAAAAAAGATAAAGGAGGGTGAAGATACAGAAGCAATGAAAAAGGCCTCTGAAGATTTATCCCAAGCAATTCAAAAAGTGGGAACCGAATTGTATAAGGCGCAACAAGAAGCTCAAAAGCAGGAAGAAGCACATCCCGATGTTGAGGCCCCAGATTCTCCATCTGTCAAAGATAAGGAAAAAAATAAAGATGAGGATGTTGAAGAGGGGGAGATTGAAGAAGATAAGGATGAAGATAAAAACAAAAATAAAAATGACTAATTTTTCGCCCAAGGCAGACCAGCCTGAGGCTGGCTAATTACTAATTTCCAACGAAACATATGCTTAACCTCAATAAAGCTCAAAAGCAGATTATTTTAGCTGTAAAAATTATTTTATTTGGCGCTTTAAGTTGGTTTTTTTTGCACCAGCTTTTTTATTCAGGAGTAAACACTACCCTTACGATCTTATCTGTTTTAGCACTTGTAATTTGGGGGATTATTCTTGCCATTAGTTCACTACTTATTGAAAAAAAAGTTATTATTTACTTAGCGTTTGCTTTAAGTTTGTTATCATTTTTTATTTTCTTTAATGGTAGCGAAGAAGTTTTTGGAGAAGCAAGAGAGGTTCTTTATTATTTTATAGTTTTAGCTTTAATTTTTTTAACCTTGATTTGGTATCGTAGCCGAGTAAGAAAAGAAAAAAAATCAAAAACTAAACTATATTTTTGGTATATCTTCAAAAGAGGCCTACCACTAACTTTTACTCTCATTTGTTTACTTACATCTTTAGCATATTACTTTTCCCCTTCACTTGGGGGAGTGTCAGATGTAGAGTTTAAGCTCCCTAGGGATCTTTTTAATGCTGTGATGACGCCATTGGGTAGTTTAATAAAAACTCGTTTGCCGCTATATGATAACGATATGTCGGTTGATGAACTATTGACTATGTTTGTATTTACGACTGGTGACGAACTATCCGATTTGTCGTTTAGACCATCTCCGGATTTATATGATATAATTCAGTCCAAAGGAATCTCTATAGAAACGCTGGATATAAATGAGTTATTAAATGACGAGGAAATAGTAATGTTGCTTAGAGAAGAAATAAGAAAACAGGTTAATTCTTCAAGTCAAGCTCAACTTACTAAGCAAAGAAATGAGTTTTCTCAAAAATTAAACATAGAAATTACGGGGAACGAAACACTGGAAGATGTTTTATATAAACTGGTTAATACTCAAATAAATAGTGCTGGTGGGACATATAAAAAATACATTCCTATAGCTATAGCTATTGGTTTATTTTTTTCTTTGAGAATTTTGGTTATAATTTTAATTCCCCTAATTGTATTGTTAAGTTGTCTGACAATCAAACTTTTAATAACTCTGGGATTCGCTAACATTGAGAAGAAAGCCATAGAAGCAGAGATACTTGAACTATAAAAAAACCCGAAAAATTATTCGAGTCTTTGGTTTATTAATATTATTTTTCAAAAATATGGTTAGCAAAAAAGTTTTTTTGTATTAGCTTGTTTTCTATTTCATAATCTGTTATTCCGAAAAATATTTCTTTTAATCCGTATTTTTCAGCAATTTTTTTTATAAGTCCAGGCCTGGGTTGTGAAAAGTATTTTATATTCCCAGTAGAAGAAAGAAATAGTTTATTATATTGTCCCGATATTTGTTCTTGGATATAACATAGGCCTAATTTACCTTTTATTGTTAACGATTTCGCCATTTTTTTTATTGATGGTTCAATTAAACTTTTTGGTGTATGAACAAGTAGGGAAGTACATGACCAAATTCCATTAAAAAGTTCATCACAACATCTCCAGGCATGCATATCTCCCCGAATAAACATAGGATAATAACGGAAGGTTTTTATGTAATTATTAGTATTTTTTCTGGCTATTTCTATCATTTTTTCAGAAACGTCCAAACCTACTACTTCTAGCGCTTGCGTTGGGATAAGAAATCTGTCTGATAATCTTTCCCTATAACTAATTCTCTGCATCATTTTTTTTCTTAGTTCAATATCTTTTGTGGCCATAAATAAAAGATCACGTCCATTTCCGCAACCAATATCACAGACAAAATCTCCTTCATTAAGTTGGTCCACAAATAAGATTAATGTATCTATCACGCCTTCTGTTATGTGGGGATCGTTATTAAAATGACTAACAGTTTTATTATAAACATATCTGGTGTGCTGGATTAAATCTTTTGCCGACAGTAAATTCATTATTTTATTAGCATGTTTATCTAATTGGTCTTGGGTAATTTTTTTAAAATCATCTTCTGATTTAATATTTAATACCCTAATTACTGCTTTTTCTAACTTTGTTAATTCATTCATTTAAACTCCTTTGTTAAGGTGCTGAAGACCTTATCTTATCATTAATTAATAACTATGTCAAAAGGTTCTATCCTTCCACGTTAAAACTTTAGAGGACGGGTAAAATTTTAATTTAATATGTCAAAAGATTATTACAAAATATTAGGGATAAGTAATAATGCTTCTAAAGAAGAAATAAAAAGAGCTTATAGGGCATTGGCCCATAAATATCATCCTGATAAAGCAGGAGGAGACGAAAAGCGTTTCAAGGAAATAAATGAGGCCTACCAAGTGCTTTCAAATGATCAAAAAAAAGCTCAGTATGACCAATTTGGAGACATCTTTTCTGGTCAGGCAGGAAGGGGAGCGAGCGGAGGTTGGGATTTTTCTGGTCAAAGTGGACCAGCTTTTAGTTGGGAGGATTTATTTAGGGGATTTGGAAGTTCTGGTCAGGGACCATTTCAATATGAAACCAGAGGATCGGGCGAGGGTTGGGATTTCGGAGATATATTTGGAGATGTATTTTCCAGGGGTCAAACAAAGAAGCAGCGAAGAAAAGCTCAAGATATATTGGTTGATTTAGAGATCGGCTTAGAAGATATTTATAAGGGCGCAAAAAAAGAAATTAAATTACAAAAATTGGTTGTCTGTTCAAAATGCAAAGGAAGCGGAGGAGAGCCCGGAAGCCCAATGAAAAAATGCTCTACCTGTAAAGGTAGGGGGCAAATTCAGCAAACGCAAAGAACTATTCTGGGGTCATTTAGTAAAATTACGACTTGTCCAGAGTGCCAAGGCGATGGTGAAATACCGGAAAAAACTTGTGCTAAGTGCCGGGGAAAGGGGGTGATTAGAGATGTGGAGAAGATTAATATTAATATACCTGCTGGAATTGACGATAATCAAATTATCAAATTAGAAGGTCAAGGTCAAGCTGGGGGAAGGGGAAAATTATCAGGTGATTTATATATACGTATTCATATAAAAGAGCACAAGGATTTAACCAAGAAGGGAGATGATATTTATTATAATGCCAATATTTCCTTTACCCAAGCTGCTTTGGGTGATAAAATTGAAATACCTACTTTAGAAAAAAAAATTAAATTAAAAATTCCGGCCGGTATTCAGTTCGGAAAATTACTAAGGATAAAGGGAGGAGGGTTGCCCAGGCTGGGAGGAGGAAGGGGCGATCAGTTGGTTAGAATTCAAGTAGAAACCCCTAAGAAATTATCCCAAAAGGCGAAGAATCTCTTTAAGCAGTTAAGAGACGAGGGAATATAAATTATAAGTAATATGTTAGATGGTATAAAAAATCCAAAATTTAAAAACAAGCCAGAAGAACAATTTAATTTGTTAAATCAAAAAAACAAATTTTCCAAGAAAAAAATTATTTGGCTTATATTTATAATTCTAATCCTCATAATTGTTGGCGGCTTTATTTATAAGGCCGGTTTTACTTTTAGTAAGATCATAAACATAAAAGATATAGCTTGGGAGAAAATATTTGGCAAACTTCCTTCTTCGGAATATATGCCACCAAAAGATGAAGATAGAATTAATGTTTTATTTTTAGGTATTGGAGGTGAAGAACATCCAGAAGGGGGACTGCTTACAGATAGTATTATGATCGTTAGCTTTAAAAAGAGCAGCGGGCAAATAGCCCTTATTTCAATACCCCGAGATTTATATGTCAAAATGCCGGGAGAAAATTATTCTAACAAAATTAATTCAGCATATGTCTTAGGCGAAAAGAAATATCAAAATGGATTAGATTTTAGTAAAAAAACTCTTTCCTATGTTAGCGGGCTATACATTGATTATGCTGTATTAGTAGATTTTAAAGCATTCAAAGAAGCAATAGATATTTTAGGGGGGATTAATATTTATTTAGAAGAAACCTTTATTGAAGATAAACAATGGTGGTGTGATGAAAATGGGCAAAATTGTCGTCCCTTTATCGTAGAAGCTGGAAGGCAAACCTTAGATGGTGAAAAGGCGTTATTATATGCGCGATCTAGATTTTCAAGTGATGATTTTGATAGAGCTCGCCGTCAACAGCAGATCATGATAGCAGTTAAGGATAAAGTGCTTTCTTTAGGAATATTGGCTAATCCATTAATTATAAACAGCTTATTTAATACTGTAGCAGAAACCATAGAAATGGATATTAAACCATGGGAAATTCCCAGTTTAATTACTTTAGCCCAAAATGCCAATACCGACAGTATAAAGAAAAAAATATTTGATATTTCAGAAGAAGGATTGCTTTATCAAACTATAGACAACGGAGTTTATATGTTGTTACCGGTTGAAGGTAATTTTAATAAACTTAGGAACACTTGTCAGAAAATTTTTAATTAAATTCCGTTTTCTAGGCTATAAAAATATTATGGATTTATCAATTATAGTTACTCACCATCAAACACTAGGCCTGTTAGATTTATGTTTAAAATCAATAAACGATACTATCGGAAGCGCTATTAAGTATGAAATTTTAGTTGTAGATAGTGAATCTCAAGAGCAAACAAAACAATTTATTAAAGAAAGATATGGGGTAGTTAAATTTATTTCCTTTAAGCAAAATGTAGGATATTCTAAATTAGTGAATAGCGGTCTGAAGAAAACGAAGGGTAGATATATTTTAATTCTTAACGCTGATATTATAGTTCTTGATGAAGCAGTCAAAAAAATGGTAAACTATTTTAGGGAGCATCCGGAAACCGGAATCGTAGCTCCTCAATTATTGGACTTTACAAATAATATTCAGTTTTCTTGTTTTTCTTTTCCTACATTTGAGGCTATTTTAGCGAGAAGAACCTTTTGGGGTAAAACAAAAAGAGGGAAAAGGGCCTTAAATAAATTTGCACTAGAGGAATCAAATCTAAGTCAAGCTAAAAAAGTAGATTGGGTTCAGGGATCTGCTATGATGGTTTCTAAAAAAGCTATAGATAAAATAGGACTGTTAGACGAAAGATTTTTTATGTATTTTGAAGATACTGATTGGTGTCGCAGGTTTTGGCATAATGGTTATAAGGTAATTTATTTACCAACAGCCAAAATGGCTCATTATTATCATAGAGCAAGTAAAAAATCGGGTCCCGTGTTAGATGTTTTATTTAACAAACAGGCACGAACTCACATTATAAGTGCGTTAAAATATTTTTGGAAATACCGAAACATTAATTCAAAAATTAAAAATCAAAATGCAAAATGATAATTTAAAACACAAAAAAGATAATTAAAATTATGGCAAATAAAACAAAAAAATATATTTTAATACCGATTGTGATTATAATTATCGCTATTGTTTTTAGTGGGGGATTTTATTTTGGAAAAAGCTCAGTGCCTCAACCAACTCCTTCTGATACAATAATTATCAACAGAGAGTTAGGTAAATCAGGGACCGTTGACTTTAGTCTTTTTTGGCAAGTATTAAAAAGAATAGAAGAAAATTATATTAAAAGTGATGAAATTGATTATCAGAGTATACTTTATGGGGCAATATCGGGGATGACTAACTCCCTTGAAGATCCGTATACGGTTTTTATGAAACCAGAAAAAACAGAATCATTTGTTGAAAGTGTTGAAAGTGGCGGCAGTTTTGAGGGGGTAGGAATGGAGGTTGGCATCAAAAATAATATTTTAACTGTGGTGGCACCATTGGAAGGAACTCCAGCAATGAAGGCTGGCATTAAAGCAGGTGATAAAATTCTTATGATAGACGATACTCCCACAATTGATCTTATTTTAGAAGAAGCAGTTAACTTAATAAGAGGAGAAGGAGGAACAAACGTGGTTCTGACAATTTCTCGCGAAGGAATTTCTGAGCCGAAAGAAATAACTATTACCAGGGATGTTATCCAGATCCCCATAGTAAAGTGGGAATTAAAAGATAATAATATTGCTTATATTAAAATATATCATTTTACTGGTAATTTACCTGATAAGTTTAGAGATGTGGTT
>Ga0180433_10009817_pt1 | contig 11644 bp, 9 predicted proteins | sample SS_ome_8_FD_132980 | JGI IMG/M metagenome (GOLD analysis project Ga0180433, IMG submission 132980) | Hypersaline lake sediment archaeal communities from the Salton Sea, California, USA - SS_1_D_1 metaG | ecosystem: Environmental > Aquatic > Non-marine Saline and Alkaline > Hypersaline > Sediment... | reverse complement strand
TGAAATCATGACAATATTGATCTATTACCATTATTCAGGCTATAAAATATTAAAAGATTATTATATGAGGTGTGTACAAAAAGATTTGAAAAACTGCTTTAAGAAATTTGTAAGTTAACTCTACAACCCCCGCTTTTTCCACCATTCATCTGTTTTAAATTCTTTTGGCAAAACACACCCTACTTCTTCATACTCCTTTTCTGAGACAACCTTCGAACATTCCTCTGTAGGTGGAAAATAAAAAATTTTATAATCATCATATAAAACATCAAAATATACTTTTCTTAAGCTAATTGGTAGCTTGTTGTTACACCAAGGGCAGTAGTAAATAACATGTCTAATATCAGTAAAAGAAGATCTCCCAAGGTAATATTCTCGATAAATATCATTATAAAAAACTGCAACTTTCTCTTCATCTAGAAAAAATGCCATCGCTTTACAACAATGATCTTTTTTTTTATTAATACTTTTTGACATAAAAAACCTAAAAATATTTATCTAAGGCTCTGTTGAGTTTTCAAAATGATAAAAATATTTATTTTTGTCGGATCAATTTCATGGTTAAAGTAACACAAATTCGATAATTCGTATTAGTCTATCTAGATAGTTTATTCTCTATTCCGTTCGTACTGAGCTTGTCGAAGTATACGAACTCCATACAAAAAACTTTAAAGTTGACATTATAATAATCTCTTTTTATAAGTAGCCATTCGTATGCTTCGACAAGCTCAGCACGAACGGCAGTAAAAAGACTAACATTTCACAATTCTAAAAAAATCCTATTAATTAATAGCAAGACTGGAAAAAATAGAAAAATCTCTAAATAATGCATCACGGCTTAAAAACCGTGGTATTGAGAAAATGAATTTTGCCCATTCATCCCCGGATTTAAAAACCACAGGGTATTATGAGCGCATCAATAAAAAATTTTTTAATTAAAATTTTAGTTAAGAATGAAAATAAATTATTTCTCTTAAAGGAATACATTGTCCTTCGACAATCTCCCACCGCCGCCAAGGCTATGGTGCGCATAGAAGGGTGAGCGGATTGAGGATATTGATTTTAAGGACATTATAATAATTTCATTAAAATATAAGCTTTATATCAAAGACATATGTGAAAACTCACCAACTAGTTTATTGTTTAAAATCTACTACTATCTCATTTCGTAAAAAAATACTTCTACAATCCCCGCTTCTTCCACCATTCATCTGTTTTAAATTCTTCTGGAATTCTCTTTGATTGCCCATCATCATAAGGATCATCTATGCCATACTCTTTTTGTAAAATCTCAAAATATTTATCCCACAAGTTGGGCAAAAATACGCTACCACACCAAGGACAAGAAAAAATATCCTGTTTGGCTGGCCCTCCCACCAAATCTATAAAATAATTTCTACGACGAGCACAATAATGAACACCAACTCGAGGGTCGGACAAAAAAGTATTCATAAACTGACAACAGTGTTCATCCTTGCGTACAGAAACAGTATCCTCATCTAACCACAATTTCCTCATACCAAAAATCTCCTATTATTGTTGAAAACTTAAGTCAGACTAGAAATCTATGGAAAAGACAACGCCCACTGTTCTCTGCATTGCAACTCTCATACCGTTGAATGGAAGTTTTAAAAACAAAGAAATATAAGGATGTATATCACGAGAATCTTTATCACGATGGAAATTATAACTCAAGTTGAGGACCAAACTGTGCATTGTTCTTTCTTGCAAACTTTCAGCTGTATTTGCCACCTCATCGGAAAACTTATTCGAAGATAAATATAAAATATCGTCACCCTGTTTTATATGCTGATACCCAGCTCTAAAAGAAAATCGTTTGAGAAACTCAAACAACTCAAGATACAAGTTAAATCGCTGAGTCAACCCAAACTCTTTATACGCACAAGCTTTTTGCAAAAGCAATAATTCTGTTTGGCATGGATGAGTTTTTATACGCCTGTCTCTTATATTTCCAAAACGATGCCACAACTGTATGTCAAGACCCGCCTGTAAATTACTAGCCAAATTTAAATCCATTCCTGTACCAACTAAAAGCCCAGTAGAACCATCACCCCCAAAAGAAAACGCAAAGATTTTGTCTTCGTCAACTCTTTTACCTGTTGGCAAGCTTATACCAGCCCTTGCGCTTAATCTAACATTTTTCAAAAGCGGCTTGCTTTGTTTAAAATCTCTCATCCACTCAAAAATAGCTGCTATATCTCCCAGGCCCGATCGCTTCCAACCACAAATATCAAGACAACCCAGATTTCTTACGTTGTTGCAAAAATCATTCGTCAAATACTCCTTAACCCGTAAATCATCAGCTGATACGTCTTGTGTTTGCTCACACCAAGAAACATTCTTAAGCTTCATAGAATAAACAGGAATATGCAAACTAATAGAAAAATCGTTACAAAAATAAAGATACGGAGAAAACTCAAAACCAAAATCCATATCCAAATCACCGGCAACTGAAAAGTGACCCCGAACACAGTCGTCATTCGCATTGATAAGAGTTCTTAACTGACCTATCGGACTTAACGGATCAAAGCCCTCTAACATCTTTAAAGAATTCTGATCTTTATTCCATATATTCAATACATTAGCAACACACTCATTCTCATCAAATGCCTTGGTCGAAAAGCCAGTCTGTGCTTTAACAGCCAACTGAAATCTACTACCAGGTGCCCGTTCTGGGCGCAAAAGCGTATCATATAAAACCGGTACATTCATAGATAAAACGCTATTAAAAACAAACAACAATGAAACAGATGATAACTTTAAAAACTTTTTGTTAAACATGGCAGTAACCTTTTAATCTGTAATTTACTCATTAACTTTCAATCCAAAATTTCCTGCAATCAAAATAGGCCCAGAAACACTGTGAAGAATTTTCACAATATCAAAATCTTCATCCATAGACAACTTAAGATTTTTGGCTCCAGCTGTTGGAAAAACAGAGCTTGATCTAATGTTAGGTCGCAACAACTGCAAAAGATTATCTTTTACACTAAACCTAAATGCACCAAACTCTTGTACGCACTTTCTAAAAGAAAGGTAATTAACAAAAGAAGAGAACCTTCCCATTCCCTTCTTATAGGTATCTTCAAAAGAAAAATCCGGAAAAGGAACCACTACTTCATCATCAACCCAATCTACTACCGGACTAACAGAGAACCTATTAATTTGTGCAATATTACCTGTAATACTTGCCCCTACAACATACACCATGCCATCAGAACCTTGTTTTGCAAAATCTTGCTCTTTCAACGTTTTTGACATTGTAACTAACTGACTTATAGGGCCATCGTATGATGGAATATCAATTTCTACCCAATCAATATTATTGTCCTTAGAAATATCTTGTCCATTTGCAATCCTATATAATCCAACACTGGTAGCCAAAAGACACATTTTTCCAGAAACAACGACATCCAAAAATGTTCCATACTGTCCAAAATCGTTCAACCCAGACAATGAAACTAACTTGTCTGTTTTTAACTTTCCAGTTTTAAAATTATTGTTTTTATCCGCAAGATCAATGCGATCAAACCCAGTATCAGTTAAAATATAAAGAAACTGACCATCCGCAATTATTTTTTTTATAAAAGAATAATTACCAATCTTATTAAATCGCATTCCTTTAGATAAACCAGAAAAGTTTCTTCCTAAACAATTTTCACCTTCTATTGACCAACCCTCGGAGTTATTATCTTTAATCAAAACGGCCAACCCTTTAGCACCACCAACAAAAAGCCTTCCCGAATCAAAATAAGATATTTCAGCAGTCTCGATGGGCCCAATTTTATCCAATACACCTCCAGAAATAACAATCACTCGTGCCCCATCTGGATTTTTGACAATCTCGCCAGAATTAAATCTCAAAGTCTTCAAAGAAAAATCCCCCGTAGTTCTCTTGAATTTACCATCTTCGTTGTAACCCATCTGAACCAAAGCAATCTTTTTGAACCCAGTCGCTACAAGTAACGCCATACTTTTAGAACAACCCAACGATCCACAACTTCCATTTTCAAATTCAAATAATCCTTGAATTCCTGCATTCTCTTTTGGAAATTCTTCTCCTAAAATAGATATCAAATCGGCCAATCCACCTGCTTGCCCATCGCCCCAGACAGTACGCTTTACTGTTTTTACATCATTTTGAGAATCACCAGACAAGACAGTGTAGGAACCATAAGCATCGTCAACTACTGTCCCATAAATATTTTCAACAGAGTTAACAACACGACGCCATTTAGTCCAACGTTTAACTTTACCATTCTTATCGAACAATGCATGAGACATAAATAAACCAGATTTATAACCCTGATCAGGATCACTGACTAATGCAAATACAGCATCACCGGCAACAGATATTTCACTAATATCACCTTCACAAATCGGACCTGCTCCTACAGTTACAGCATCATCACCAGCCACAAACGAATCTTCTGGAGACTTTGCTAACTTTTTAAGAGATCTATAGCTAAACTTTCTTACGGTATCAGCTCCACCCTTAAAGGTATACTCTACTCGCGCATCTTTTGATGCCAAGAGCCCACTACTCAATTTATCCGAACTATTTTTAGATAATGGCAAAGCATATACCGATCTTCTTGTTTCATCTGGGCCACCATTGCCACCCAAAACAATCGCATAACTGAGACAATTACTAGAAAACATTGTTCTCACCTTATGCAAAGACACTTTACAATTTTTACCTGTAGCACCTATAATTTTATCTTGCCCTTCAAAAACAGAATCTGAAGCAAATGGCCGTAACACAAAAAGTTGCTTGACAGGCCTCTCTTTTTTTTCTGACTTAATTTTTTTTAATTTTGGCTTAATTTTTTTTGCATCTTTTTTAGAAACGTCAACTACATCTTTTTTAGGATTTTCAAAAAGAAAATCTTCAAAACGCCCAATAAGCAAAGCTTTGGCACCACTCTCTACATTATCATCGGAAACAACATGCAAAGCTATAAACAAGCACTTCAAATGACTGTCCCAATACATATCAGAAACTTTAACATCCGAAAGACTTACATCGTTGCCGATAGTCAACAAGTCAGAATTTTTACCCAGATAAACGGCATTTCCACCCTGAAATAAATCAACTTTAATTTTTGATTCTTGTTTCTCGTTTTGATTATCTTTCTTGCCTCCATTAGTTTCTTGATTGTTGCCTTCAGTCTGTTTTTCTTTATCTTCAGGTTTTTTTTCTTGATATTCACGCATTTCCATCAGAGCAATTCCGCTACCAACTTCACCGTAGACATCTTCCTGAAAACCTTTTACTGCAGCAAAAACTAAGTTTCCTCCCCCTGCCGCTAGACAATCTACACTTGATATTTTGTTACCCTCAGCATCCCTAATCTCTTTATTTGATATAATAACTGACGCCTTTTTTTTCTTTTTAGGACTTTGCTCATCTTGCTCAGAAATCTCACTATCTTTTGCCTTTTTTTCATCACTTACGGTAACTGGCTTTCTAATAATGCTAATTACAGAAGGATCAGTCGATGTAACCACAACAGGAGACACTGTTTGAACTTTACCATCGGCAAATCTTTCGAGTAATGCAAGATGCTTTATCCCCACATCAAAAAGTGGATTATCCTCAATATTTTCTTCATTAACATTGTCGACCGCATCTTTTACCTTCTTCTCTAAAATCAACGGTCTAAATGAAAACAAACTAGAGGCTCTATGGAACACTGAAACCGAAAAGTTCTTACTCTTATCTTCACCTTTTTTAATTTCAGAATGAGCAGAAACAAACACTTGGTCCCCATCAGATGTCACAGCATATTTTTCTATGGGAAAAGAAAATGTTTTTGTAATCTTTACATCTGCCTCCTTAGGAACTTCAATATCCCCTCTTACAACCTCCGCAGAAAAAATAAATTGAGTAAACAAAGAACAAAAAATCAAAACATATTGTAGATATCTTTTTTTTAAACAGAACATACGACTTTCCCATAATTATAAAAAATGAGTAAAAACAGTTAAAGGTTATATATAAACAAACAGTTTAGCGAAAATTAAAAAAACTACCACCCTCGTAGCTTTTATATAGAGCGATATTCACGGCCAATTTTCAATACCAAACAAAACGCTTGCAATAAATTTTATATATTTTCAAATGAGAAAATATGTGCTATAAATAGATCATCAGTAAACCATCTAGTTTCAATATTAATAATGCAATCTTTTCACATAGGTACAATAAAATATGCATGCAAAAGTTTTTTCCGCAGCAACTATTGGAGTTGATGCTCGCTTGGTTCAAGTTGAAGTAGACATATCGTTTGGTTTGGTTCAATTTTATATTGTGGGATTACCAGATACGGCAATCAGAGAAAGCAGCAAAAGAATTAATACCGCTATAAAAAATAGTGGCTTTAGACTGCCGGCAAAAAGAATAACCGTAAACCTTGCCCCAGCAGACTTAAAAAAAGAAGGTACATTATTTGATCTACCTATAGCAATTGGAATCTTACAAGCACTTAAACAAATTCATATGTCAAAAGAATTTATCCAAGAGACACTTTTTATTGGAGAGCTTTCATTAGATGGAGAAATAAGATTTATCAAGGGAGCTTTAGCAATAGCATACGATGCAAAAAAATTAAAAAAGCGCAGAATTATTCTGCCTAAAGCCAATGCGCAAGAAGCAGCTCTAATAGAAGGACTAGAGGTAATAGGGGTAGAGCACTTAACAGAACTAGTTGCATACCTACGCAAAGAAAATATTGTTCACCCAACTATTAATTCATTTAAAAACTACTCCAAAAAAAATACAGCAACAAACCTAGACTTTAACCAAGTTAAGGGTCAATCTCAAGCAAAAAGAGCTTTACAAATTTCAGCGGCTGGCAGACATAATATTTTGTTTATAGGGCCTCCAGGGGCAGGCAAAACAATGCTCGCAAAACGACTACCAACAATTATGCCTAACATGTCATTTGACGAAGTATTAAAAACAAGCAAAATTTATTCCATAACTGGAAAGTTAGAAGATCGATCTTTAATTTTCCAGCGTCCGTTTAGAAATCCACACCACACAATCTCATCAGCAGGCCTTGTTGGCGGAGGGTCATACCCTCAACCAGGAGAAATAAGTCTCGCACATAATGGTATTTTATTTTTAGATGAACTTACTGAATTTAAAAGAGATGTTCTGGAGGTTATGAGGCAACCACTAGAAAACAAAAAAGTATGTATATCTCGAGTTAATCAAACATTAACTTTTCCAGCATCATTCTTATTAGTAGCAGCTCTTAACCCTTGCCCTTGCGGCTTTTTAGGCGACAAAAAAAGACCTTGCCACTGTACTAAACAACAAATCGGCCGCTACTTAGACAAACTATCCGGACCACTTTTGGATAGAGTAGACTTGCAAATAAGCGTCCAATCAGTCGAATACAAAACAATAATGTCTAAAAAAATCGAAACGCAAGACTCTAACTCTATGCGCGAAAGAGTAAACAAAGCCATCGACATTCAAGAAAAGAGATTTGAATCCAAAAATATATTTAATGGACATATGTCATCTGATCTAATAGAAAAACACTGCACACTAACTCCAGCAGCAGAACAGATAATCAAAAAAGCATTTGATGCTCTTTGCATGAGCATGAGAGGATATCACAAGATATTAAAAGTCTCTAGGACAATAGCTGACCTGGAACAATCTGAAATAATTGATGTTCAACATATAAGAGAAGCAATAATGTATCGATCATTAGATCAAAATTTAGAAAAGCAAAGAAGATGATAAAAGGCATAGGAATAGACTCAACGGAAATAGATCGATTTTACGACTGGAACAAACAATCTCGAGAAAAATTACAAAAAATATTTTCTGACTTCGAAATTGACTATTGCATTAAAAACAAAAAAAAATCACCTGAACGATTTGCAGCACGTTTTGCCGCAAAAGAGGCTTTTTTCAAGGCGCTTTGCCAAATTACACCAGAACATAAAGTTCCATTCTTGACCCTGTGCAAGAGTATATCAGTCAATCAACAAACAAATAGAAGCCCGGAACTACTCATTAACTGGACACCGATTAAAGAAAAAAATCCACACTTAGAAACAAAAGACCTGCAAGTCTTTATATCTATTACCCATACAAATAATACAGCAACAGCAATCGTAATAGTTGAAAATCGGAAATTAATTTGACAAATCATTAAAGATCTATATTCTTTTATTTATCTTAAATTGATATTATTTGAAAAAAAATTTGATCGCGGGGTAGAGCAGCCTGGTAGCTCGTTGGGCTCATAACCCAAAGGTCGCTGGTTCAAATCCAGCCCCCGCAACCAATTTTACTCTCATCTTTTTTATAATATTTCTATTTTTACAATCTAATACAATCTCGATTCAGTTTTTATTTCACTTGTTCATCCTTTTTTCTTCAAGATCCTACCGTCGATAAAGTTACGACAGAAAAGCAGTATGTACGTTTACAAGGACATATTCCTTGCAAAAATAATTTTTTGGTATATAAAAATAGATAAAAATCCCCAAAAAATTTTCATTTAAGGAGAACATCGAATGAATTATCTGAGGCAAATCTCATTAATCTTAAGTCTTATCTTATCGTTTAATTGCACACTTTTTCCCGCAATTGCATCAGGAACTCTCGTTAGAACTCCAGATGGCTTTACTCCGATAGAAGAACTCCAACCTGGAGATCGTGTTGTCAGTTATTGCCAAGATTGTAACAATCTTATTGAGATTGACATAAAAGAACTAAAAGAATTGGGTTACAAAAAAGTTATTGAAATCGAAACCGATAAAGAAAAATTATTAGTTTCAGAAGAGCATCTTTTTTTTGATCCCTCAGTTAGAAAATTCATTCGAGCCAAAGATATTACATGCAAAAACAAGTTACTTACCTGCTCAATTAGCAAAAAAAGCTCTGCCCTTTCTAACGTACCTTGTTATTGTGCAAAACGAACAAAAAAAACTCGTAATTTATACGAGATAAAACTTGACGATCCTCATTTATTTTTTGTTTCTGAATCACAAATTCTAACTCACAACTTTGGAGGTTTTATAGCGCTCAGTTTTTCTTGGGGGGTTGGCGGCCTTTCATTTGAAGGTATAAAATTAGGAATTCTTGGAGTTGGTTTAGCACTATACAATTTTTTCAGTGGTAGAAATAAAATAAAAACACATATATTTTTTGATCCCTCAACTTTAAGTAAATCCGACAACAAACAAAAAGTGCAAAATAACAAGACAGAAGAATTGCAAAGCAGTGGCCGAGCAGGCAGCAACATGCCGAATGACCCAGATGACGAGGATGATAAAAAGCAAGATTTTGAGATATCAGAAAATGACGCCAATCACATTTTTAAAGATAAGCCGGGACATCTGCCTTTTGACACGCCTGCAAATAGAAAACTATTACGTGATTTAGTTTCAAATATAGAAAACTTTCTCACTAAAGATATATACGGCAGTAAATGGTATGGAGAGATTTTATCAAATGGCAAACAGTTGTGGGCTAGAGTACACGGAAAGTTTATAAAAGGTGGCGGATTAAACAAAATACCTAAAGAGGCTAATCCGATAACAGGGCTAAGTCGTCTTCTACCACCAAAATAAAATTCAAATAGCAGGCTATATTTACATAAAAATCATGAAGGAACTTTTTATGCAGATCTCTTTAACACAGCTACAAGGCTATAATGCCATGTACAAATTATTAGCTAATTATGGAAAAAAAACCAATTCAGTCGATATTTTGGGATTACTAGGAGAAATGCTTTTTTGGGACGATGTATCTACCGCTGATCCGGCGACATGGGAAGAGTGGATAGAAGCAATCGAAGGCAAAAAAACATTAACCAAACAACAAGCATTTGACGGTATGATAAAGTTTTTGGAAATATATCGTGATCAAATTTCGTCTACTGATACTACATTACTCATAGATGAAATACGTTTGGCAAAAGATTGCAATGATCTAGAGGTCCCAATAGTAAAAAAGTGGAACCTTTATCTAAAAAAAGCATTGAGTGAGCCAGACGGAACAAAAGAATATCTTTTTTCTGGTGATCCAATGCAAAATATAACGCTATTGCAAGGATTTAACACTGTGTATAAGTTGCTTGATTATTATTGTACGCAAAAAAAATCAAATAGCCTTGCTCGTATGGCAAAAAACATGCTCTTTTTGCCTGAGAGAGGGACTGTTGACCCTAAAGCTTTGGAAGATTGGAAAAAGATAACCAATAGCAAACTAACATCAATAAAACAGGAGGTTTTTGACAATACTATTAAATTTTTGGAAGTATATGGGGACCATGTTTCTTCCCCGGAAGCAAAATCAATAGCACAAGAGTTACGCTCTGCAAAAAATTGCGATGATACCGCTATTCCCCTTGTAGACCTATGGAATTATTGCCTGATAGAAGCATTAAATGAACCGGGCGGAGCTAGAGAGTATCTGAAAACTACTAAAGAATAATCCCCGACTAAATTTTAATCATACAAAAATCATAAAGGAACTTTTTATGCAAACTTCTTTGACACAGTTACAAGGCTATATGGCTATGTTTAAAATGCTGGATAGCTACAGCAAAGAAATACATTCCGAATATGTTTTAGGATTGTTGGGTGATATGTGCTTTTTACCTGACGGTATCACTGCTGATCCTGCAATTTGGAAAGACTGGATAGAAGAAGCAATTGAAAATAAAAAAATATTAACTAAGCAAGAAGCTTTTAACGGCATGATTAGGTTTTTAGAAATATATCGTAATCAGATTTCGCCTACTGATACTATATTACTCACAGATGAAATGCGCTTGGCAAAAGATTGCAACGATTTAGAGATCCCAATAGTAAAAAAGTGGAACTTTTATCTAAAAGAAGCAGTGAGTGAACCAGAGGGAACAAGAGAATACCTTAGCTTTGGTGATCCAATGGAAAATATAACGCTATTACAAGGATTTAACACTGTATATAAATTTCTTGATTATTGTTATAATAAAAAAAAATCAAATAGCCTTGTTTGCATGGCAAATAACATGCTCTTTTTGCCTGAGGGGTATAATAACGTTGACCCTAAATCTTGGGAAGATTGGGAAAAAGTAACCAATATCAAACTAACATCAACAAAACAGGAAGTTTTTGATAATACAATTAAATTTTTGGAAAAATATGGAGATCGTATTTCTTCTCTTGAAGCAAAACTAATGGCAAAAGAGCTACGCTCTGCAAAAAATTGCGATGATACTGCTATTCCTCTTGTAGATCTATGGAATTATTGTCTGGTAGAATCATTGAATGAGCCTGGCGGAGCAAGAGAGTATCTGAAACCCACTACAGAATAGGCTCCAGCTAAATTTTGATCATACACCGAGTTCACGTTAATTTAACTTTTATAAGGAACACAACACCCTGAGCAGGCCGTCTAGGAAGGCCTGCTCAGGGTGAGCGCGGGAGGGAAAACTATTATATTTTCAAAATTTTCAACAATCTTTATTAAGTCGAGTTCACGTTATTTTAACATAATTCAACTTTTATAAGGAATACAATGTCCTTCGACAAGGCCTTCCTAGAAGGCCTGCTCAGGATGAACGCGGGAGTGGATATTTTTTCATTATACGCATAAAGAGTC
>Ga0180433_10009816_pt1 | contig 11645 bp, 18 predicted proteins | sample SS_ome_8_FD_132980 | JGI IMG/M metagenome (GOLD analysis project Ga0180433, IMG submission 132980) | Hypersaline lake sediment archaeal communities from the Salton Sea, California, USA - SS_1_D_1 metaG | ecosystem: Environmental > Aquatic > Non-marine Saline and Alkaline > Hypersaline >... | reverse complement strand
CTCTCGCTTCGCTTCCTTTTAAGGATCTCAATCGGGTTGTAGTGTAAAACCTGATCCGTGTAGTGTAAAAGAATGAGTGCGGGAGGCGGAGGCGGATATGCGGTGTGAATGGAGGCAGGGAGGCGGATATGCAATATATCTTACAGTTTCAAATATAAAAGCATTTGTAGTGTAAGACCAAAAAAATTTGGAGACTCAGAATTCGCAGAGGTGAGTCTGGACAGGCTCCGGCTGTTCCGGCGGCACGTCAAACTCCTGGTATCCGGGTTCGTCCATCGGACATACCCACTCTTCCTCTGGTTCATTCTCCGCTTCGTCGAACTCCTCGTCCGGGGCCAGGTCCGAGTAGTCATATGCGTACTCCCCGGCGCGGCCCAAGTAGATCGATCTGACGGTGTCTCCTTCCCTCTTCGACTCGTATTTGTACAGGTTTCCAGCGATTTTTCGTATATATGCCATTTTTATCACCAAATAAAGCCTCTTGTTGTATATTTTAGGTTTAAGGGTATATCAAACTATCACAGGTGCGTGAGCAGTGAGCAGTGGCGACTGATGCAGGTTTTTTTTGGGATTTTTCGGGGAAAAACAAGGGCTCTTGCTTCAGGTTTTAAAATCTTAACCTCAAGTGGGTTAAATTAACTGACGTGAGGTTTATTGTAGTGTAAAACTGGGCCGTTTGAGCGTGGATTTTGTAGTGTAAAACCATAAATTTACACTACAACCCGAACCCGTTTGGAATCCCAAAAATGCTAGTTGATTGGAGTTTACCTCAAGTTTACAGAAGTTTTACACTACAACCTCTCGGTTTTCTAAAAAGAATTCAAGCTCTTGTAATAATCAGGAAGGGCATATTTGTACTTACTGGACTTCTCGTAGGGTATTCTAAGGTCTATCAAGGCACCTTCAAGAAACTTCGCCAGATCATCAACAGACAAATCAAATTCAGACAGTGGATTTGGATGCTTATCTATATGAGGTCGAGTTTCGTCAAATTCCAGTATTAGTCTGCTGCGCACCTTAGAGAATAATCTGATACGCCCGACCGGTTCTATGGTAATCGTTTTGACGCCATACCAACTAAATGATGTCTTACTCTTTAGTCTTCTTTGCGGCCCGAATTCACCAAATGAGATGTAGGTCTTGCTTATAGCTATCGACCCTGGGGACTTCTCAGAGGTGTATTTATGTTTCGCAATTATGTCTTCCATCAGTTAGGTTCTCATTTGACAAATAAAAAAATACTCTTACACCACAAATACAAAACCTGACACCAGATGGCACCAGCCCATCAATCTGCTTTGAGTTTTTCATCCCTATGCTTAGCACGTTTCATGAGAGCTTCTTTATCCTCTATGTTCGCGTTTCTTTCATCTATTGCTAGCTCCAACGGTCTACCTAGCACACTTGGGGCATCGATGTCAGCCCCGGCGTCAATCAATTTTCCCATCAATTCTACATCCCCGACTAGAGCTGCCGTATGCAATGGCGTATTTCTATCCTCATCAGTTGCATTAACGTCTGCACCCTTCTTCAGCAATTCTGCTATTATAGACGCCCTCCCAGCGAAGACTGCCACATGCAGGGGACGCCACCCGTTTACCGTGATCTTTCGGTCAAGGTTTCCTGGGACAGACAAGAGCTCCTCTACCTTGTCAATCTCATTCTTCATTATGGCGTCCCAAAGCTCGTTGTTTCTCTTAGCCATTCTTTAGACAAAGCACCAAACGAAATCCATGTTAGTGTAGACTCCTTCTTCTACTTTCCCTTTGTATTCCAATGATATCCCGCCTTCTACTTCGTACTCCGGGATTATATAGTTGAAATCTGTCACTTTGTACCCTTCCGGAGGTTCCAGAAAACCGAAGAACCTGCCGGTCTCGTAAGAGAAGACCCTTCGATCCTTCATCGCCACCTTAAGTTTATATCTCCCATCCCTCCCCTTGTCTGCTAGGTATGCCTCATTAATACTAAAAAAATTCCCAAAGGCCTCCTTACTCCCGTATACTCTAACGACTTCTGAGAGATCCAAACTACCCATACCGCCCAAATCATCTCCCCATGCCCTCTTGAATTCCCCTTTGTCCACCATACAGACCCTCGTTATGCTACTACCATCCTTTAACCTAGTTTCGCATGGGTAATATGTTATCTCGTGCCAGGGATCCCGCTCGATTTTGGAGGGATGACCCATACGCCTTTCGATTAGTTCCTCCCTTGTTTTAGCCTGCGGAAAGAAGTGCCTCTTATTATACTCATGAAAGGCCCCCTCTGACTCTTTGTCCATCTCTGAAATAAACTTGAATAATCGCTCCCAATTAGGCTTCAATAGCCTGTTCAATCTAGCGACCTGCCATTCAAAGCCTTTATCGCCGCACTTGAAAGGAATTGGAGACATGTAAAACATATTCTCCTTCTCCCCACCCATTTCCGCGAGGAAATTTACCAATGCGATGAGATCGTAGCCGTAGAATCCCTTCCCGTCTGTGGGCCTTTTTTGAATACTCCCAAGGATCACAGGACTCCTATCGGTATCAAATATAACCCGATATTGATCATTCTCAAGTCTTATGCGAAAGAACCCCATGCCCCTAGGTCCATCTACGCCGATAACCTCGAACCCATAGTCGTCGAATAAGCAACCCATGTGCTTTGTGAAGAACCTACCGTGTTTTCCCAATCCTGCTTCCTTCATTGTCCGTCTAATTTTACTTATAACCATTCTATTAGTGTATATTTTACACTTACTAATATAAAAACCTTTCGGTTTTTGTCAAAAACCATAGGATCAGATAATCTCGACTATTTCCAGCTCCTTCGTCTTGAAGGAGTAGAGCTTTGCAGGCCTGAAACGCCCCCGTTTCTCGCCTCCCGTCTCTTTGAGCATGCCCAAAGATAGTATCTTCTTCCTGAAGTTCCTCTTATCCAATTTCCGGTCTAGTAATATCTCATAGGCTCTTTGTAACTCTGTCAGCGTGAATCTGTCGGGCAGTAGGCTGGCCACGGCATTCGTGTACTCCAGCTTATAGCGCAACCTCTTTAACGCGTATTCCAGGATCTCTCTGTGGTCGAATGCTAGTTCTGGTAGGACATACATCGAGAACCAATTAACATCTATTGCGTCGGTAGTCGCTTTCAATCTTAGTTTTTTGGAAGGGACAAGAGCGAAATATGCGACTGTTATGACTCTGGTCCTGGGATCCCGATCCGGGCTTCCAAAAGAGTAGAGCTGTTCCAGATAGACGTCTTCGACTCCGGTCTCCTCCTTGAGCTCTCTGATCGCCGCGTCATCCAAAGACTCGTTCATGCGCACGAAACCACCCGGAATCGCCCAGGACCCTTTGAAGGGCTCGACCCCTCTTTTGACCAAAAGTACCTTTAGGTCGTTTTTCCTTATTGTGAAGATTATAACGTCTACAGTAACCGAAGGGCGTTCGTACTTCTTAACGTCATATCCCTTCGGGATCTTCTCTTTTGACATAGTGTATATTTGATACTTTCTCTTATAAAGGCGTCTTTATTGCATCCCAACCAACCGAGCACCGGGAGCACACCTCCGGGTTTTTCTTTTGTTTGTCTTTTCTGTCTCAATCAGAAATTAATACATGAGTGAGGAAGCTGTTCTGGAAGAACTTTCGGAGTTATTGAAGGACTGTGGTGGTATTAGGCTTACGGCCGGGAGGATACCCTTGTCGAAATTGTCACCTCTGGATCGATCCGAAGTCAAGATGCTCAACGAAAAGGGTTACATAATCATTAAGGCAGATAGATTTAAGGTAACGAAGAAATATTTGGACTGGAAGAACCCACCACTAAACTTAGAAGAACTGAAAGATACCAAGGATTGGAAGCCTATCGATGATCCTAAAACCCTTCAATGCTTGGACAGGGAAATTGGAGATAGGCCTGATGGCACCTAGTTTTTACACTACAAACCAATCTCTTACACTACACCCCGCTACATCCCAACCAGCCCAGCACCGCAAGTACACCTCAAGCCAACCGGCTCAGAGTATCCTCCGAGAGTCTCCTCCAGTCTAAACAATTTATTATTAACCTTAACATCAAAACCAACACCAAGAGAAGCAACAACCTCCAGCACCCAAGAATAAGCCGAGAGTCTCCTCCGGGTTTTTCTTTTTTATTAACTCACTCTTAAATATAACAAGATTTATACATTTTTGATATAAACTTATACCAAAATGTACGCATACGCACAAAAACCAAGGATGGCACATTCCCCGACATTAAGGACCGTGCTTATGGTGGAGGATGTCTTGCAGAATGCAGAAGGGCCGCTTAAGGTCTCTGAATTAAAGGCAGCTTTGCCAAGAAAAATAATGCACAATACCCTTCTGGAGATATTGGACTATCTGCAGATCAGCGGTAAAATCTTAATCGGCACTAAGGGGATACTTTGGGTCTACACCCCCAGGGAAGAGCTAGAGAAGCTGGCAGAGGGCGGAATAGAGATATAATGAAGAAACCTACGAAGGTAATACTCATCGGAGATGCTAAAGAGGCTTTTGAAAGGCTGAACGATGTAGTCGGTGTCCAATTGGGGGAAGGAAAGAAGAACTCAAAGGAGATCCAATTATTCAGATCGATCAAGCAAAAGAGTGAGCTGATAAAGGAGAACCCATTCTACGGGGATAATATCCAAAAACATCAGATCCCAAAAGAATACAATGTCTCTAACCTGTGGAGAGCTGAGCTAACTGGTTTTTGGAGAATGCTATACACCATAAAGGGGGACGAGATCGAGATAATATGTTTCGTTCTTGACATCATGGACCATCCGACCTACGATAAGAAGTTTAAGTACAAGAAGAAGTGAATTACACTACAACTGGCATCCCAACCAACCAAGCACCGCAAGTACACCTCCAGCCGATTGGCTCAGAGCACCCTCCGAGAGTTAACTCCAGTCTAACAAATTTATTATTAATTTCAGTACCAAACCCCAAAACAACAATCTCCAGCAGCCAAGCATAAGCCGAGAGTCTCCGCTGGTTGTTAGCCTAGAATGAGCCGAGAGTCTCCTCTGGTTGTTAGCCTAGAATGAGCCGAGAGTCAACTCCGGGTTTTTCTTTGTTTAAGGTTTAAGGAAAGCATGCCCGGGAAAAAAATAAGTGAACAGGAGGCGGTCTATTCTCGCACCAGAGGCTACTCGAAAGTAGAGCACACAAGAGCCCCTGTAAAAAAGGCCCTGAGGGCAGCCTACGAAAAGCTCCTCACCACACATATCCGTCCGGGAGACTCGGTACTCGAGCTCGGCCCGAGCGAGAACCAATTCCTCTACAAGGAATGCATACCAGAGGACAGAAAGCTCAGCTGGACCCAAGTGGACCTCAGGCTCAAGGGCCTCAGGAAGGCCCCAACCGGCAAGGCCGTCGTCGGGAGTTTCTTCCGACTCCCTTTCGCTGACGAGACCTTCGACCACGTGGTCGGCTCGCTGGTACTGGACCTCTCCGACCCTGAGACGCTTGCAACAGCAACCTCTGAGATACACCGAGTCCTGAGACCAGGCGGCAAGCTCATACACCTGATGGATGCATCGCCCTCCGGCGCGTACTGGGACGAAAAGGCCCCCACACCCCTAGCGTTCCATAAAGAGTTGGGGGGCATCATGGAATGCCAGGGGTTCAAGGTGAGGCTGGGCAGGGTGGAAGCGGTCGCCATAAACAATAGGACCAAGGTCCACACCAGATACGACCGCCAATCAGACGTCCACAAGATCAAGAAACCAAAGGTATATGCCCTGCATGATGGGATCCTCGATGTGATAGTGCCCAAGGACGTCATCCCAAAGGGGAAGGTGGGTGAGATAGCCCAACCGGATTTCCTGGTGGGGGTCAAGAGGCGGAAGTGGGGCATGTTCAATCCCCTGGCCAGGGCCTTTGGAGTATCTTGAGTCGCCTCCAGCACCCAAGCATAAGCAGAGAGTCTCCTCTGGGTTTTTCTTTTTTCAAGGTTTAAGGAAACATGCTCAGATTCAACAGGGAGAAAAGGATAAAGGAACAGGCGGCGTCCTGGATGAATGAGGGGGATTTCTACCACTTAGTGGACCTGGGCTGCGGAAAGGAAGCCTGGAGGGTCATAGATCTCGCAAGACGCCATCCCGACAAACACTTCCTGGGCATAGATCCAAAGATAAGCAGAACTGCATTAAAAGCAGCAAAGCGGATGAAGAACCTTCACCTGATAAGAGAGCCTGTCGAGGAAGTCCTCCCACACATCCCAAACGACTCCATCCTCGCCGCAAACGCGGACTACTTATTCAACAACCTGAAGGACGTGGATATCGCGGAGGACATCATGGGCCTCCTGAAGGCAAAGCTCCGCAGGAGCGGAAGGCTCTATGTCTCGCATCAAAAAAGAAGCCCGATGGTGCGGGACTACATCGCCGGGCATGGCTTCAAGGTCTCTGCCTCCCGATCGGTGGAGGAGATGAGGCTCCCGATGACACCGCGGGGGAAAGCCGACACATGGGCTCAAAAGACTATCGAGGCCCTGCAGCGCGGCGAGGACGTCGAACCGCCCGTGGCAATCAAGGATACTGGAGAAGAAGAGGTATTCACTGACAACCCTAAACAGTTCATGCCCATGAGGTTCTCCGCCAGGCTGCCGAGGAAGAAGTGAGTTACACTACGGTATTTAGCCTAGAATGAGCCGAGAGTTAACTCCGGGTTTTTCTTTGTTTAATGTTTAAGGACAACATGCCAAAACCCTCCGAAGAAGACATCAAGAAACAAGTGACAGGCTGGATGAGGAAGGGAGACTACTACAGCCTCGTCGACCTCGGCTGCGGCCCCGACGCCGGGCGCGTTATAGACCTGGCAAAAAGACATCCTGACAAACACTTCCTCGGCATAGACCACCAACTGGGCGACACACCCATGGAAAAAGCAAAGGTTCTGCCCAACCTCCATTTAATACGAGCGCCGGTGCACCTGGTCCTCCCACACCTGCCAAACGACTCCATCCTCGCGGCAAACGCTGACTACTTCTTCAACAATATATCAGGGGACGAAGCTGTGAGGGTACTGGAGCTCCTCAAGACGAGTTTGCGAAAGAACGGCCGGCTCTACGTCACCCACAGGCTGGAGTCACCCTATGAACGTGATTTCATAAAGGCGCAGGGCTTCAAGGTCTCGGGGTCAAAACCGGTGGGGGAGATGAGACTCCCGCTCACGCCGTATATGAAAAGGGATCTTGAGGCCATAAAGGGATTAGAAGACCTCGGGCGGGGCGAGCCCGCCATCCTTCCTCACGAGCTTGTTCATTCTGGAAGATTCATAAAGTATATGAAACAGCCAAAGAAATTCTCGCCCATGAGGTTCTCCGCCAGGCTGCCGAGGAAGAAGTGAGTTACACTACGGTATTTAGCCTAGAATGAGCAGAGAGTCTCCTCCGGGTTTTTCAAATCTGATCTACTCTCTTCTTTCTGCGAGGCTGTCTGCCCATATACGCCCCAAACAAGATGAGCACGCCGATAATGAAGAAGAGTGGCAGCACTATGTAGAGGTAAGGACAGGGATTGGTGCGCGGGACCCAATATAGGTGGCACTTTTTATAAGCTTCGTCTGCGATTAAAATCAGTATTCCAATCGTAGAACCTAGCGTCAAAACGATGCCCGTCGGAATCCTGCAGTCCACAATAATCTAATACGCGAAGCAATAAAAGGATACTCCAGCATCCTCAAGGTGTCTCCGAGAGCATCCTCAAGTCTAATTAATTTATTATTAGAAATCCCAAAACCCATAGCAACAACCTCCAGCACCCAAGCATAAGCCGAGAGTTTCCTCTAGTTGTTAGCCTAGAATAAGCCGAGAGTATCCTCCGGGTTTTTCTTTTTGTTTGTTTTTACACTACACACTCTAACCCTAACCCAAACCAAGCGCCACTGCTCACTGCTCAGATACCTGTGATAGCTTTAAACCTTACGATAGGCAAATCCTAAAGAATGAGTTTTTATAATCTTAGTTACTAAATAGGTAACTATGTATTCAGAGATACCGCAGTACGGATTGAGGGCCTACGCCTTGTTGTTCTCAAGGCACGGCTCAAGAGAAGAGTTCAAGCAGTCGGAGTTGGACTGGTTGGTGGGCGAGAGCATGAAGAAGAAGATATTCGCCTTGTTGTTGAGGTCGGGCTGGATCAGGAAGACCTCCAGGACAGAATACAAGTGCGTCAAGCCAGAGCGCGTCATCAAGGGATTATTAGAGTTCAAGGTCCCCGACATCATCAAGACAGCCGAAAGAGACTACGCATTCACCGGCTTGTCGGCCATAGAGATCTGGTCGGACTACGCCTACATCCAGCGGGGGTTGGAGAAGTCGCCCTACTTCGTCAAGGTCTTGGAGAAGGACTTGGACTATTGGAAAGACTTCTTCAGCCGCGCGAACATCCCGGTCTACGTCAATGCCGGCTCGACTATCGGGGAATACGTCATATTGGTCCCAGTGAAAAAATTACACTACACAAAACAGAACGGCTTGAAAGTAGAAGAATTGAAGGCCACGATGGCCGCAGCCCGCTCCAACAGCATCTACTCTTATGCATACGAATACATGAAGGACAAATATGGACCTGCTGCAGCTTAGAGAAGGGGAGATATTCAAGACGCTGAAGGCACTGAAACCCTTGGACTTCGTCCTGGTCGGAGGCTATGCGGCCAACGCCTACGCGCTGCCCAGGTTCTCTGTCGACTGCGACATAGTCGTCAAAGACAAGAAGGAAGCAGAGGGGATATCCTCAAGACTCAAAGAGCTGGGCTACTCCAAGAGGGAGAAGGGCCAGGACCTGCCCTACGGCGGCAGTTTTGAAAGATATGAGAAGCAACTGGAGAACAGGTTTAAGGTCAGCGTCGACGTTCTGATAAGCGGGGTCCAGGACCGCCAGACCGGCGCCGTCTTCGGCGCAGACTGGATCTTCGAGAACTCCAAGACCAGAGAGCTGCGGGGGAAGACCATAACGGAGAAACTTAGCGTGAAGATAATAGGCCTGGACGCGCTGTTCGCCATGAAGGCGGTCAGCGCGAGGGCCGCGGACATCCGGGACGTCTTCATGCTGGCGCCGAAGGTAGAAAACTGGGGCTGGGTAATGGAGAGCATCTCCAGGAAATGCAACCTGAAAAGGCTCGCGAAGATAGTAGATACAGTAAACTCCAAGCAGTTCAGAGACGGCCTGCAGGGCGTCTACGGCCAGATAGACGACGCAGTCTTCAGGAGGCACAGCGAGGCGATCAATGAGCGATTGGGCGGATCAGTTTGAAAAAGACTCCAGGTGGCACTCTATGGCCTCGTGGGCGTTGGCTACGGCATCCTCTTTGGTCTTACCGAAGGTGATTATCTCGGGGAAATCCACCACTTCGACTTGATAGAATCCTTCTTTGTCTTTCTCCACCAAAATATCGAATTTCATAGTTAAGTTATCGTTTCAGGCAAAAAAAGCATTTTTACACTACAGACCCGCCGCATCCCAACCAGCCAAGCACCGCAAGTACACCTCCAGCCAACTGGATCAGAGTTAACTCCGAGAGTTACCTCTGGTCTAAATAATTTATTATTAATTTTGGTATCAAAACCAACAGCAAGAGAAGCAACAACCTCCAGCACCCAAGCATAAGCCGAGAGTCTCCTCTAGTTGTTGGCCTAGAATAAGCCGAGAGTCCTCGCTAGTCCTTGTAGATCTTATCATGGTGGTCAAAATTCTCTATGACCACAGTCCCGGAGAGCTCATCGACCGAGAACACTATCACGAAGGGCTTTACATGCTCTCTCCTCATGTTCTGCATAGGTCTCCTAAGGGGCTTGGAAGTATAGGGCTCTTCGCAGATGCTCCGAATCTTCTTTTCGACAATCTCATATCTCTTCGGATCCCGCTTCTTGAGCTTGACCAACCCCTTGAGAGCCCGCTCCCGGATGTCAATAGAATAAGTCATACCGAATCCATATACTTCTTGAATTCGTCAAACGAATCGAAGTGTACTACAGGCTCCCTCGTTTTCATCCTCTCGATGAACTCAGGCCTTAACTCAGGCTCCAGCATCTCAGACCCGTATTCCATGGTTATCTGGTTTATCGCCTGGGACTTGTCCTTAAAACCATATTTTGCCTTGACTATGTTCACCACCCTATTCGCTTCTTCCGATATGTTCACTATTGCTTGAGGCATATTAATTTCACGTTAATATTACATTAATATCGAATAAAAACCTTTTTCAATCGACATCCCAACGACCCAAGCATAAGCCGAGAGTTTCCTCCGGGTTTTTCTCCATTAAGCCCTTAACCAAACATGCCAAAGAAGACCAAGGTGTGCTTCGTCTGCTACCATGGTGTGGGAGCGAGCAACATGACCCAGCATTCGTTCTACGAGACTGTCAAGAGAAGGGGCCTCTACAGCAGCTTCCACGTCAGGGGCACCGGCGTCGAGGGCAAAACAGATGAGAAGCTGGCGGATGAGTTGGGCTCGTACCATTTTGTAATACCCGTGCTGCCGAAGGTACGAAAAAGGGTAAGAGATGTGTTGAAAGGGAAAGGCACGAAGGTGATAGAATGGGAGTCCCCAGCGTACCTCGATAAAGAAGCGAACGAGAGGTTGTTGGACCGCATCCTAGAGCAGGCCTAGTCAATACCAGGAATCCTCCATCAAAGCTCGACACTCTCACCCCTGGAAGGGATATGGCATCTGAAACCTTCTTTCTCAAGCTTCTTCTTGAGCGACTCAGAAGACTTCGATTCACCGTGCACGACAAACGTCTCCGGCCTATCGATAAACCCCTTCGCCCACCTCAACAGCCCCCTGTAGTCGGAGTGCGCCGAGAACCCGTCTATCTTCTTGACCCCTGCTTTCACTATGAGCTCCATGCCCATCATCCTCACAGTCTTGGCCCCCTCAAGCAACAGCCTCCCGAGCGTCCCCTCGGCCTGGTAACCCACGAACAACACGGTGTTCTTCGGGTTCCACAACCCGTGCTTGAAGTGGTGCCTTATTCTCCCCGCGGTCGCCATCCCATTCCCAGCTATGACGACAAAAGGCTTCGACGACTCGTTGAGCCTCATCGAGTCCTTGACCTTGGGCGTATATTCCAGCCCGGGGAAATCAAAGGGGTCCTTGGACTTGCGCGCGTCCATATCATAACATTCAGGATGGTTCTTGAACACCTCAGTGGCTTTTATCGCCAGCGGGCTGTCCAGGTAGACCGGCTCCTTCGGGAACTTCCCTAACCCCACAAGCTTCCTAATCGTGTACAAAAGCTCCTGCGTCCTCTCGACCGCAAAAGAGGGTATCATCAACTTCCCTCCTGCCTCATGCGTCTCCTTCGCATACTTCAGCAATTTCTCCTCTCTCCCGACAACATCCTCGTGCAGCCTGTCACCATAGGTCGATTCTATAAGGAGGTAATCCGCTTCCTCGATAAGCGTCGGATCCTTCACTATCGGCGAGTCCCACTCACCCAGGTCGCCTGAGAACACGATCTTCTTCTCACCAGCGAACAGCTCGATTATAGCCGAACCGATGATATGGCCAGCATCCTGGTACCTCACCTTCACGACGCCATACTCGTACACCTTATCGTAATCCACAGCCTTGAACAAGGGGAAACAGGCCTTGGCCTGCTCTAGATCATAGAGGGGCT
>Ga0180433_10009815_pt1 | contig 11646 bp, 8 predicted proteins | sample SS_ome_8_FD_132980 | JGI IMG/M metagenome (GOLD analysis project Ga0180433, IMG submission 132980) | Hypersaline lake sediment archaeal communities from the Salton Sea, California, USA - SS_1_D_1 metaG | ecosystem: Environmental > Aquatic > Non-marine Saline and Alkaline > Hypersaline > Sediment... | reverse complement strand
GAGATGGTAAATTTCCTCAAATTCATCAGCTTCTGTCTCAGCTGTTCCAGTCATGCCCGCAAGTTTGGTGTAAAGGCGGAAGAAATTCTGCAGGGTTATAGTGGCATGAGTCTGAGTTTCTCTCTCTACTTTTACATTCTCTTTTGCCTCCAGTGCCTGATGCAGCCCGTCAGAAAATCTTCTTCCCGGCATAAGGCGTCCTGTAAACTCATCCACTATCATTACTTTTCCATCTTCAGTAACTACGTATTCAACATCCTTTTCAAACAGAGAAAAAGCCTTGAGCAGCTGACTGATATTATGCAGTTTTTCGCTGATATTACTGAACTCAGTCTGAACTTTTTCTCTTTTATCCTGTTTTTCTTGGGGAGACAGAGAATTATCTTCATCGATTTCTGTCAGTTCAGTAGCAATATCCGGAAGAATAAACATCTCCGCATTATTGGGAGAAATCGCTTCCCGTCCTTTATCAGTAAGATCTATCGTATTATTTTTTTCATCAATCACATAGTAGAGCTCTTCATCAAGAACATGAAGTTTTTTATCCCGCATATAGTCTGCTTCTACTCCTCTGATAAGTTTCTGTATACCGCTCTCACCCAGCAGTTTAGTTAACCGTTTATTTTTAGGGGCTCCCCGCTGAGCTTTCAGCAGTTTCTTCCCTGCTTCATATTCCGATCCTTCATCTTCATCATTGTTGAGAAGTTCTTTTGCCTCTTTAACAAGTCTGTTTATTAGATGAGTCTGCTGGCGAACCAACTCGGAAACTAAGGGCTTCATCTCATTAAACTGATTATGAGATTCGGGAACCGGTCCGGAGATAATAAGAGGTGTTCTTGCTTCATCAATTAATACAGAATCAACCTCATCAATAATGGAGTAGTGATGTGCCCTTTGTACCATATCTTCAGTAGTACGAGCCATGTTATCCCGGAGATAGTCAAACCCAAATTCATTATTCGTACCATAGGTTATATCTGCCTGATATGCCTTTTTACGCTCACTGGTTGGCATATCGTTTTTAATGTAAGAAACACTGAGTCCTAAAAATTCAAATATTTTCCCCATCCATTCACAATCTCTCTGGGCCAGGTAATCATTCACTGTTACCAGATGAGATCCTTTACCAACCAGTGCATTCAGATACAAGGGCATGGTAGCAACCAGTGTTTTCCCCTCCCCGGTGGCCATCTCAGCAATTTTACCCTGATGTAATACAATAGCTCCTATAAGTTGTACATCAAAAGGTACCATATTCCAGCTGGTTTCTACTCCCACTACTTTCCAGGATTCACCCACAAGACGCCGACACGTTTCTTTGACCACTGCAAAAGCTTCCGGTAAAATTTCCAGGAGTACTCCTTCTGTAACCTCTTTTTCTTCCTCTTCCAACTCTGAGATCTGTTTTCGTATCTCTTCGATATCAATCTCTTGATCATCATGAGAACTCTTCAGTTCCTGTTTTAAATCATCTATTTGTTTCTGAATATTTTTGACTTTATTATGAATGACTTCCTTAAATTCCTCAGTCTTGCTTTGTAATTCCTCATCGGAAAGTTCATGAAGTGTAGCATAAATACTGTTAATTTCTTCAACTATAGGCTGAATTTTATTAATTTCTTTCTCATGTTTATTGCCAAAAATTTTTTCCATTAATGTATTTAACATATATTTCTCCGTACTATTTCATACTCAGTATATATTACAATTAAAATAACTTTATTATAAATTAAAACTCACTATTTATACTTTAATTATTGAATTTTGTTCAACAATCCTCTGCTTTCTTTTTTATTTTCCCCTCAACTGTAAATTTTTTATAAAGATTATCAATGATTCCATTAACAAATTTCCCGCTTTTCTGTGTACTGAAAATTTTAGCCAGGTCAATAGCCTCATTAATAGATACCCGGGGCGGTATTTCTTCAAAAAAAAGCAGCTCACATAATGCCATTTTTAAAATAATCTTATCAATTATTGCAATTCGATTGTATTCCCAGTTTTTAACACTCAGGGCTACATGTTTATCAAGAAAATCATTTTTTTTCAACACTCTTCTCACCAGACTGGAGGCAAACTCATAGATTTCTTCCTGAGTTGTTCTTTCTTTTAGTTGTGCAAGAAGTGTATTCAGATCATTTCCAGTAAGCTCATGAGCATACAATGTCTGCAGAGCTAATTCTCTGGCCCGTCTTCTTTTTTTCATATGTTATCTAACTTTTTATACATAATCAAGCCAGTTATATGTATCTTTACGTTCTCCGCTCAATATTCCGAAAAATTCTTTTTGAATAGATTCAGTGACAGGTCCCCGGGAGCCCTTACCGATCTTTATTCTGTCTACAGAACGAATAGGGGTAATTTCTGCAGCTGTTCCAGTAAAAAACACTTCTTCTGCAATATAAACCATCTCTCTTGGAATAGACTTTTCTAATACTTCAATACCTTGTTCCTGAGCAATGGTGATTACAGATTCTCTGGTAATTCCTGGTAAAATAGAATCTTCAATAGGTGATGTATACAGCTTATTCTTGTACAATACAAATACATTTTCTCCGCTCCCTTCTGAAATCGTTCCTTTTGAACTTAAACCAATTCCTTCAATATACCCGTCTTCCAGAGCTTCCATTTTAATTAATTGGGCATTCATATAATTAGCACCGCATTTGCTTAATGAAGGCATGGTATTAGGAGAGAGCCGGTTCCAGGAAGAAATTCTTACATCCACTCCTTTTTCAAGTGCATCTTCTCCCAGATATTTACCCCACTCCCAGCTCAATATTGCAGTCTCTATGGGGCATGCAGAGGGATCGACACCAAGGGAATTATATCCCCGGTAGATAAGCGGTCTTAAATAGGCTGCAGAGAATTTATTTATCCTGAGCAGCTCCTTGCAGGCTTTATTAAGATCTTCAACTGTATATGGAATTTTCATCCTGTAAATTTTTGCAGAATTTAAAAGCCGTTGATTATGATCAGATAATCTGAAAATAGCAGGGCCATTTCTGGTATTGTAGCAACGTGTCCCTTCGAATACACTGGTTCCATAATGAACAACATGTGATGCTAAATGGATAGTTGCATCCTTCCAGTTAATAAATTCTCCGTTTTTCCATATTTTCGCTTCTTCGTTAAATACCATGAATGAACACCTCCAAAAAATAATCAATCTTAAGAATTATATGTATACTCTTTATTTAATATCTTTAACCCTGAGTTGCGTCTGTGTCTTGCCATTCCAGTGATTCTCTTCAATTATATATACCATATCAAGATTATTCTCTCCGGGGCTGAGTCGATAAATTAAATCACCCAGATTAAAACCAATGGCATCAAATATTTTATTGTTCTCCCGCACTTTAAATTTGAGATGATTCCTGCCTACTATACGGGGAGTTCCTATAACCTGAAGATTCCGGGACATAAAAACAGGACGCATATTTTTAGGTCCGTAAGGTTCGAAAAGTTTAAGATATTTAACCAATGTATCATCAATATCTGATAACGATATTTCCATATCAACATTAACAGTTTTAACTAAATCATCCTCTGCAATCATATCCAGTGATATCATCTTTAATTGTTCACGGAAATCATCGATTTTTAACTCATCGATTGTCAAACCAGCAGCATATTTGTGTCCGCCAAATTGAATTAAATTTTTCTTACACAAGCTAAGAGCTGAGTACATATCAAATTGTTTAATGCTTCTTGCTGATCCTTTACCAACGGAATCCTCAACAGAGATCATTACCACAGGCCGGTTTATTTCTTCAGATATACGGGATGCTACAATACCTATCACCCCCGGATGCCATCCTTCTTTTGCCAACACTACTACCCTGTCTTCCTGGACATCATACATTGATTCCAGCATTTCAAGTGCTTCATTGAAAGTTTTTTCATCAATATCTTTTCTTACTCTGTTTTCCGATTCAAGGATCTGCGCCAGGTTTGCCGCCTGCTGCTGATTTTCAGTAGTAAGTAACCTTACCCCTCTCTCTGCACTCCCTACTCTTCCTGCAGCATTTAAGCGCGGAGCCAGAACAAAAACAATCTGTCCTGTACTGATCTTTCTCCCGGTTAATCCTGCGATTTCCATCAAAGACCGGACACCAACTCTTTCAGCCCGAGTGATACCCTTCAGTCCCTCTTTAACAAAAAGTCTGTTCTCATCAACAAGAGGCACAATATCCGCAGCTGTCCCCAGTGCCACTAAATCCAGATATTGTTTGCTTTTCTCGTCTTCCAGATTTAAATATTTATTCACTCCCTGTATGAGTTTAAAAGCCACACCTACACCAGCCAGCTCTTTAAAAGGATACCTGCATTCTTTTTGTTTTGGATTTAAAATTGCCGTTGCCTGGGGAAGAACAGCACCCGGTTCATGATGATCGCATATAATGGTGTCAATGCCTTTATCTCTGGCTTTATTTATTTCCTGAACAGCTTTAATACCGCAGTCAACTGTAATGAGTAAGGTAGCATTTTGTTCTGCCACTTTACTGATCCCTGAATCAGACAATCCATATCCATCCTTAAGTCTGTCAGGTATATAATAATGTACATCCCCCCCTAATAGATCAAGAAATATCTTCAATAAACTTACAGAAGTAATCCCGTCAACATCATAATCTCCGTAAATTAAAATCTTTTCTTTTTCCTGAATTGCTTTAATGACTCTTGTAACTGCTTTATCCATACCTTTTAAAAGATACGGATTATAAGAATCACTCCAGTGACTTTTAAAGAAAGATCTTATTTTCTCTTCATTATTAATGTTACGATCTAATAGAATGTTTGCTATAATAGAGGGTATACCAAGTTCGGAGACAAGATATCCTAAGTCTTTCCTGCAGGCTGCTTTTTTGATATTCCATTTCATTTTATTAAAGACCTCAGAATTTCTGGGGCAGAACGATAAGCCGGATTCTGTTTTCCTCATAGAGGAAATGGTGATCATTTATCTTGTGAAGGATATCTGCTTGCAAATATCCCCGCTGCGGCCTACCCATGAGTCAGACGAAACGGACCATTTCGTAATAAATTTCCTCATCTATTTGGCCTTGCTCCGGATGGGGTTTACCATGTCGCTCTGCGTCACCGCAGAACCGGTGAGCTTTTACCTCGCCTTTTCACCCTTACTCAATACAACTGTGACAGTAATATTGAGCGGTTTTTTTTCTGTGGCACTTTCCGTCATTCCTTACAAGGAATGCCTCCTATGCATGGAGCATCCTGTCCTGTGGAGTCCGGACTTTCCTCAGGGTTATCAATTTATTTAATCACAACCCCGCGATCACCTGTTCTGCCCTGTTACATTAATTAAAATCAGTAACTTTTGTTTTTAATTTTATGGCCATTCTGGCCAGTTTATCTGCTTCCTTATTTTTTTCTCTCGGAATATGAATAATATCTATCTTATAGGAAACATCATACATAATATTCTGCACTTTATCAAATAGTTTCTTTAAATGTTCTTTTTTTACTTTATATAATCCCTTGATTTGATTAACCACCAGCTGACTGTCTGAATATATAATCAATGTATCCATATTATATTTCTCAATCAACTCTAAACAGGAAATTAATGCCTGATATTCAGCAATATTATTAGTAGCTTTTCCGATATAATTTCCATACATCTCAATAATAGTATCAGCTTCATCTTTAACAACAATCCCAAATCCGGCATCGCCTGGGTTCCCCATACAGGAACCGTCAATATAGCAAAAAAGTTTCATTTCTTCCTCTAAGATGCAGAACCATCCGAAACAATTATTCGACCGCACACTTCACAAACATGCATTCCTTTCTTAGAACGAATTTCTAATATCTTCTGAGGCGGAAGCCTTTTGGAACAACCGCCGCATGATCCATTCTGGATAGGAACCACAGCCAATCCATTCTTAGCCTTTCTGATACGTTCATACATGGATAAATACCGTTGATCAATCCTGGATATCAGCTTATCCTTTTTATCTTTAAGCGTTAATTCCTCTTTTTCAGTTTTTGCATTTTTTTTCTCTAACTCGGTTTCTTTCTGTTCTAGATTTTGTTGTAACTTATCTACATGCTCCTTATCCTTATCAAGTTCAGCAGTAAGTTGTTCTTCTTGTTCCATTAACATAATCACTTTGTCTTCATTATCACTAATTGTTTTATCAACACTGTCAATTTCTGAAGTAACTGCATCATACTCTTTATTATTGGTAACTTCATACAATTGAGCCTGATACTTTTCTTTCTTCTTTTTAAGATCTTCAATAGCCAGTTGCGTTAATCTGATTTCTTTTTTTGTCTGCTCCAATAGCTCTTTTTTATTGGTATATATATCCTTTGCTTCTTTAAGCTCGTTATCTAACATATCAACCTGATGTGGAAGATTACCTCGTAAATCCCCGATAAATTGCAGTTCTGAATCGATACTCTGAAGTTCTTTTAAATGTTCTATTAATTCTTGCAAAGATGCCTCCTGTATCGTGTTATATTTACTCTAAAATAAAAAAAGTGCCCCCTTTAAAGGTGCACTTTATACATGTTGCGCTTTACCAATTTCGTTTTGTATTTTTTGTCTAACCCCGTTAATGTGTATTCCTCCTCACCAAAATTTTTACGTCATGTGGGCCCAGAAGGACTCGAACCTTCGACCGACGGATTATGAGTCCGTTGCTCTAACCAACTGAGCTATGGGCCCTCTGTTTTTCCGAACTATTATTATAATAAAATCTTTTTACTTTTTCAACTGTTTTTTTCAATTTTTTTTAACACTGCATCTTTCATTTCTTTCGTAAAACCAACCAGTTCTTTTTTTAATTTAAAATATTCATTTTGCAACTGACTGACATCTTTATTGTATTTCTGATCCTTGCGTATTTGTTCCTGACATCTTTTAATTCGGTTTTTTTTATTTCTCTTCTTGATTGTAATGATACAATCCGCACACAGATTATTATAATCTTCACCTTTAGTAACAGTATCTTTTCTCCTGGCAATAAGAGAAGTAAGATAAGATTTAATTTCAGGGTTGGCAGTAAATCTGTCCATTATATCATTTTCATCCCTTATTTTATGCTGAGAGTAATCTTTATAAATTGTCAACAAAATAGAATTTGATATAATATCCTTTTCATCTATAAAATCAAAAATAACCTTCGACCATTTGATAAAATTCTCCAGAAGAAAAATCAGCAGAATATCTTCAGCATTTTCAGGATGTTGTTTTCCGGTATTAAAACTGTTTTTATCGGTTTTATCATTTTTTCTTAACTGCAAATTATGTAAAAATCTTTCATCTACTCCTATCTTCTCAGAAATATCCTTTATATAGAAATTTCTTTCCAGAGGGTCTCTGATATGACTGACAGTATCTAAAAGTTTCTTTGCTGCCTCTGCTTTTGTCTGAGGTGAATCCAGGCTACCCCTGGTTTGTAATTGCTGTAAATGGAAATCTACAAATGATTTGGCAGATTCAATATATTCATTCATTAATTTTTGACTTTTTGCGAGCAGAAAAGAATCAGGATCTATCCCCTTGGGAAGGAGGGCAATGGTCACCCGTAATCCGGTTTTAAATAATATATCAACTCCTCTTAACGCAGCCTTCAATCCGGCCGAATCACCATCAAAAAGTAAGGTGACATTCTTTGAATAGCGGGCCAGTATCTGAGCCTGTTTTTCAGTCAAAGCAGTCCCCAGTGTTGAAACAGCATTATCAAATTCATTCTGATGAAGTCGCATAACATCAGTGTATCCTTCCACCAGCAGTATTCTGTCTCTTTTCCTTATTCCTTCTTTAGCAATATCCAGCCCATACAACTGAGCTCCTTTTTTATAAATTAAGGTTTCCGGTGAGTTGATGTACTTAGGCTGATTTTTCCTCTCTTTTATAATCCTGCCCCCAAAACCTATTACCTTTCCGGTTCTGTTTGAAATGGGAAAAATTATTCTTCCCCTGAACCGATCATAGTACCCTTCTCTGTCTTTCCGTTTAATAATTAAACCAGCTTTTTCCAGATGCTGGAGAGGTAGATTTGACCTTTTGGCCATGAGAATGAGACCATCCCACCTGTTTGGTGCATATCCAATATTAAATGTATGTATAGTTTCAGAAGTAAATCCTCTTTGTTTAATGTAGTTGAGTGCGTTCGCTCCGGCCCGGGTTTGGAAAAGACAGGAAATAAAAAAATCTTTGGCTGTATTATTTGTATAATAGAGAATCTCTGTTTCATAAGAGGAAGTTTCATCCATCTGAAACTGAGGTAAAGATATTCCATATCTTTCAGCCAGGATTTTTACTGCTTCCGGAAAGCTGACATTCTCTATTTCCATGATAAAATTAAAAACATCCCCTCCTGCTCCACATCCAAAACAATGATATAATCCTTTTACCGAATCTACGCTGAATGAGGGGGTCTTTTCCTGATGAAAAGGACAAAGTCCCATCAGGGATTTCCCTTTTTTCTTAAGAGTCACATAATCAGAGATAACCTCAGCAATATCTGCACTATCCCTGATTTGCTGTATTTTTTCTTCAGAAACTTTCATTGCATCTCTACAATAGTTACGCCTGTATCTCCTTCATTCCAGCGGCCCAGCCTAAAATCTTTAACCAGATTATGACCTTTAAGATGTCTTGCTATCACCTGACGCAATACACCGGTTCCTTTGCCATGAATAATTCGAACTAAATGCAAACCTGACATAACTGCATCACTTAAATATTTATCTACTGCTGCAACCGCATCCTCTGCCCGCATCCCCCTCACATCAATTTCATCCCTGATAGTATCTGAAATATCGACATCAGAGTGTACAGAGAACTCTGGTTTTTCAGTATTTTCCTGATCAAATTCCGGCGACAACTGTAACTCATCCAGAGGAACTCTGAGTCTAATACCATTCCAGTCGACTAAAACTCTTCCTGTTCTGTCAGGTTCTGAAATTATCTCACCTTTCCCTGTATGTCCGTGCCAGTAAGCCCGGTCACCTTTCTGTAAGGTCTTCTTTTTATCAAAAGTATGTTTATCCTGTAATTCTCTGATTTTTTTCCTTTTCTGCTCCAGGGTTTTTTTAGCGTTTTTAATCGATGATTTTGCAGCCTGTTTTTCTTTTATCTCCCGTACAATATTTTCAATTTCAACATTAGCATTTTTTAAAAAATTCTCTGCTTCTTCAATTATTTTCTTTTTCTCTTCTTTTCCTTCTTTTTTGATTTTATTCAACCGTTCCTGATACAATTGAATAAGACTTTCCAGTTTGGAATGTTTAATTTCAGCTTCTTCAGATAACCGGGAAGACTTTTGTATCTCATCTTCAAGCTGTAATATCAGGTCATCCACTTTACCCCTTTGCTCACCTACCCGTTTTCGTGCTTTGCTGAGTATATCAGTATTCATTCCATACTTTTCAGCAATTTCAAAAGCATAAGATGATCCAGGCAGTCCCATTTGAAATTTATAAGAAGGCGACAGCTTTTTACTGTCAAAAAGCATTGATGCATTTTCAATATGTTCATGCTGATTTGCAAAAACTTTCAAAGCCCCCATATGAGTGGTTGCAATAGTCATACATTCTAATGTTGTCAGATATTCCAAAATAACCTCTGCCAGAGCTGCCCCTTCAGTAGGGTCTGTAGATGAGCCGATTTCATCCAGCAGTACCAGACTATCAGCATTGCTTTTTTCCAGTATACTGTTCAGCCGTTTAACATGTGAGGAAAAAGTAGAAAGATCATGCTGAATTGACTGACGGTCTCCGATATCAGCAAAAATACCTGAAAAAAGGGGGATTGATGATCCTTCCTCTGCAGGTATATGAAATCCGCAATTATGCATAAGAGAAAGCAACCCCACAGTTTTTAACGCTACGGTCTTACCTCCGGCATTTGGCCCGGTAATAATGACAGTTCTGATAGTATCATCCATTGTAACAGACAAAGGAACAACTTCTTCCTCAGAATCACGCAATAGCAGTAAAGGATGACGGCTGTTTTTTAACATAAGTTTTCCCTGAGAATTTATTTCAGCAGATAAACAATCAAGCTCTAAGGAAAACTGTGCTTTGGCATAAACTTTATCCAGTTCTCCGAAACTATCAATATTATCATGGATAGATGTTAAATTTTCTCTTACCACATCAGTGATTTTTGTTAATATCCTTTCAATTTCTCTTTGTTTTTCTGATTCCAGTTTGTGTACCTGGTTGTTCAGCTCAATAATATCAATAGGTTCAATAAAAACTGTAGACCCGCTGGCTGATTGATCTAAAACTATACCTTTGACTGCACTGCGGTAAGTATCAATGATCGGCAGAGCAAGACGTCCCTGACGAATCACTAAATTGCTGTCACGTGCATACCCCTTTGAAATAAACGTTTTTAATTTAGATTCCAGTTTCTTACGAATGGTGACTTTATTTTTTTCAATTGTCTGATGAAGAGTATATAATGTATCCGAAGCTTTGGGCCTAATATTCCCATGCGGATCCAGAATCTTTTTTATCTCATTCTGAAGCGATGCCAGATAGTTAAAATCACTTGTAATTTTTTTTAATAAGGGATATTTCTGCTTTCTTTGAGTAATATATTTTTTTATTCTTTCAATTATCTTTAAAAATTGAGATAGAATAAACAGGCCCTCGGGATTAATATAACTTCCTTCAATTTCCGCTCTTTCTAAATGCAGGGTTAAGTCACCATATCCTTCCAGAGGAAAAGGATCATCATAGTTTAACAAATTCACCATTTCTGTAATCCGATTCAGTTCTGTTTGCAAATATTCCTTTTTTTCATATAAAAAAAAGGATTTAATTTTTTCTTTTCCTTCCCTGGATACTGTGTTTTGAACAACATAATCTACGATTATATCAAATTCAAGAGTCTTAACATCTAATGACTTATCCATTTATTCAAAAATTTTCTCTCTATTTATTTTGTTTATCTAATTCCTGGGATATTTTTTTCTGAGCCTTTTCCTCCAGAGATTTAACTCCTTCCGATACGATATTATCCACAGCCTTTTGGGATTCAGCAGTAAGCCCCTGCTTGACTTCATTATAAAAATCTTCTGTTTTAGGATAGGCTGTTTTTATAACATTAAAAACTGCAGGAGCAATACCACGAACAGGTAAAAATAAAAAAGAATTTTCCTGTTCTTGTTTTACTCTTTCAGAAAAAGGAATAATGGATATTAGAAGAACTAACAGACTGGCAATAAGGCCTCCCTTCAGTAGTCCTATTAAAAATCCGCCTCCTCTATCGACCCATCCTAAAAATGTCCACTTAAAAAATTCCCGGATTCTTCCGGCGATAAATCTGAAAAGTATAATTATTAATACAAAAATCAGTATGAAAGAGGCTGTATTAATCACAATATCCGGCAAGTGTAACCACTGCTGTATAAAAACTGCCACATTGCTTTTTATCCGTAATGCAATTAAATATCCTGCCAAAAGCCCTATAAAAGTAAATACTTCCAGCACCATCCCTTTGAATAATCCTTTAACACAAAAAAAACCCAGAATCAATAGAATAATTATATCAAAAGTATTCATAAATATATAAAAAAGCCCCATGTTTCATAAAACACAGGGCATAAAATAATATTTCCATAAAATAAACAATATAATCAGCTCAACTTTTCTTTT